>JGI24025J20009_10000407_pt1 | contig 33442 bp, 34 predicted proteins | sample Cruoilmetagenom3_FD_20009 | JGI IMG/M metagenome (IMG submission 20009) | reverse complement strand
CTGGAAGCCAGAATTGAGTCGCTTGAAGCGCAGATTCTGGCAAGTCAGGAAGAAAGCGCTGGGGTTGGCTTGTTGATCAGCGCTGCCAATGCCCGTATCAAACTTCTTGAAACCATTGGCACCCAGCAGGCGCAAGGCGCGGCCAGCGCTTTGGAAAACCAGACAGCCTCGGTTGAAACGATCACAGCGCTGGTTTCGCTTGTCGGGTCAGAAACTTTGAGCGCGCTACAGGAAGCGCAAGCTGCGCGGGTAGAAATGGCACGGATCAATCGCGCGCAACAAGAGCTACAAACCGCGCTGAGAGAAGCGCAGGAGGAGCTAGGCCAACTGGTGGAGCCCTTCCGATTGGCAGGATGTTATAACGCTGGATGTTGAAGTGGGGGCTGAAACTTCCGGATCCCTCAGCGTCAGCTATACCCATCCGGGTGGGGAAGAAGGGGCTGGTTGGAAACCAGTCTATGATTTCCATCTGGATTCAGACCAGCAAAGCCTGAAAATTGACCGCAATGCCATGGTCATGCAAGCAACGGGCGAGGATTGGGAGAATGCGGAGATCACCCTTTCAACAGCCCTGCCATTCAGCTTTGAGAGCTTCGAAAAACCTTATGGAAATCGCGCCAGTTACGCGCCACCACCGCCACCACCCCAGCCTTTGATGATGCGGTCCGATGCCGGTACGACCTTTGTTGCGCCCGAAGTCGTGGCTATTGAAGAACCATCCGCGATGGGCGTTCCAAATTTTGTTATGCAAGGTATTACCGCCACCTATTTGCTGCCGACGGGCACTCAACTCCCCAGCAGTTTCGAGCCTGTGCAGATCGCCATCAGCAGCGCCAGCTTTGATGTGGCGATCAGCGCGCAAGCCAACATGCTGGCGCGCACCCCAACCGCCTTTGTGATTGCAGATTTCACCAATACTAGCGAAGAGCCCTACCTGCCCGGTCAGGCATCCTATTTCCGCGACGGCGCGTTCGTGCGAGGTGGTGACTGGAATGACGAGATTGACCTAATTGCCGCCGGTGCCAGCGCCGAGCTGGAATTCGGCCGGATCGATGGGTTGTTGCTGGAGCGCAATACTTTGCGGCGTGAAGACGGCTCCTCGGGTGTTATCACCACCAGCAATGACAGGGTCGAGGAATACGAGCTAAGCATTGAAAACGTAAGCAACCGCGCGTGGGATGTGGTGATATATGACCGTGTGCCGTATTCCGAGCAAGAGGAACTTGTGATCGACTGGAGCGCACGGCCAAGGCCCTCCAATACCGATATTGAAGGCCAACGCGGCGTTATGGCTTGGGCCTTCCCACTCGCAAGCAAGCGGCGCGCATCAGAACATCCTGCTTTCGTATCAACTCGAATGGCCCGAAGGCAACGAATTGCAAATGCGTTAAGTTTTCCTTGAACGGTTGGTTGGTTTTGCGCAGACTGGCAAAAACCAACCAACCGACAGGAAGACCCATGAAACCGTATTTGAAAACCACTCCGAACCGCGAAGGATATTTTGGCAATTATGGTGGGGCGATGCTGCCGCCACCCTTGGTGCCGCATTTTGCCGATATTTGCGCAGCTTATGACAAGCTCAGCAAATCAGCTGAATACCTGAATGACCTGCGCTATATCCGCAAGCACTTTCAAGGCCGCCCAACGCCAATTTCTTACTTAAAGAACCTTTCGGAACTTTCCGGCGGCGCGCAGATTTATGCCAAACGGGAAGATCTGAACCACACAGGCGCACACAAGCTCAACCACTGTATGGCTGAGGGGCTGCTCGCCAAGCACATGGGTAAAACCAAGCTGATTGCAGAAACCGGTGCCGGCCAGCACGGCGTGGCGCTGGCAACAGCGGCGGCATATTTCGGGATGGAATGCGAGATCCATATGGGTGAGGTCGATATGGCCAAAGAAGCCCCGAATGTAACCCGCATGAAACTGCTTGGTGCCACCGTGGTACCGGTAGGCGAAGGCGCAAAAACCCTGAAAGAAGCGGTAGACAGCGCTTTTGGCAGCTATATCGCACAAGCTGGTCACGCATTATTTGCTATTGGCTCTGTGGTGGGGCCGCACCCCTTTCCGATGATGGTTCGGGACTTCCAGAAAGTTGTCGGCATAGAATCGCGGGAGCAATTCATTGAAATGACAGGGGAGTTGCCTGATATGGTGGCGGCCTGTGTTGGTGGTGGCTCCAATGCGATGGGCATTTTCTCGGGTTTCTTTGATGATGAAGGCGTCTCCCTGCACGGGGTGGAGCCAATGGGGACATCCAGCAAGCTTGGTGACCACGCCGCGACGCTGACCTACGGGCAGGATGGCGCGATCCACGGTTTTGCCACCAAGGTTTTGCTCGATGAAAACGGCGAGCCGGCCCCGGTGAATACGCTGGCTTCCGGTTTGGACTACCCCGGTGTAGGACCGGAGCATGCCTACCTGCAAAGCTCGGGTCGGGTGTCTTATTCTTCTGCCGACGATAAAGAGTCTCTTGATGCGTTTTATGCGCTTTCGCGGCATGAAGGAATTATTCCGGCTCTGGAATCGGCCCATGCATTGGCCTTTGCCATGCGGGAAGCCAAAAACCACCCTGGCAAATCCATCCTGATCAATCTTTCGGGTCGTGGCGACAAAGATATTGATTTTGTGACCGAAACCTATGGTTATGGCGAATAGGCAACAAGTTGGCGGCGGGTAAACCCCGCCGCTCACCTTTTTGCACGACCAGAAGCCATAGGAGCCTACAGCATCTATCTCTGGGTTCTGCTTTGCACAAATACCATCTCGCTTGCGTTTGACTATCCCGATGCTCTCAAGTGGATCAAAGGTGACCGGGAACCTGCGCGCTAAATGGGTTGATGGCTGGAATTCAGCGGGGCGTTGGCTGAAATAGCCTACGCCCTCTGGCATTTTGCCATTTGGGGTCATATATCCAAGCGACAACAATCGGAGACAGGTATGGCTGAATCACAAAACTTCCCGGGCTGGCATGGCACAACAATTGTCGGTGTGCGCAAAGGCGGAAAAGTCGTGATCGCGGGTGACGGGCAAGTGAGCCTTGGGAACACGGTCATCAAAGGCACAGCACGCAAGGTGAGGAAAATATCCCCCGGCGGGCATGATGTTATTTGCGGATTCGCGGGCTCAACCGCNGATGCCTTTGCGTTATTGGAACGCCTCGAAGNCAAACTTGAAGCGANACCCGGACAGCTAGCGCGGGCCAGTGTGGAACTGGCAAAAGACTGGCGCACTGACAAATACCTGAAAAATCTCGAGGCGATGTTGATCGTTTCTGACGGGAAAGACCTTTTCATTATTACAGGCGCCGGAGACGTGCTTGAGCCGGAAAACGATATCGCAGCCGTAGGCTCAGGCGGAAACTTTGCTCTGGCCGCTGCCCGTGCGATGATGGACACCGACCGGGAGGCCGAAGCGATAGCGCGGCGCGCTCTGGAGATAGCTGCGGAAATTTGCGTGTTTACCAACGGCAAAATGATTGTGGAATCTCTGGATGGCTGATTTCCACCTTGATGATATTCGCGCCGCCGTTGCCGCCAATGTGATTTCGGAAGAACAAGCGGCACGCCTTATGGTATTTGCCGAGTCGCGCCAAGGTTATCGCGCGCATATGCCCGATGATGACGAGCCATTTGAATTGTTCAAAGGCTTTGCCGAAATATTTGTAACCGTCGGACTTGGGATGCTTTTTACCGGCATCATTGTTTTGGTAACTTTGTGGGGTGCCAATGCCGGTATTCCTGCCGTTGGCGCAGCTCTTGCTTTTGGATTTGCGCTTTATTTTACAAAAAGACGGCGGATGAACCTGCCAAGCATCTGGCTTGCTACTGTTTTCGCCACCAATATCGCCCTATTTTTCGGGATTATGGTGTTTGACCCGATCAGCCCGTCTGAATATGACGTGCTTTATGTTGGCTTGATCGGCATGGCGGCAATGGCCGGGTGGTTTTACATCTTCAAACTCCCTTTTTCGATGTTCCTTTTCGGGCTTTTCGGGCTTGTAACAGCGCTGGCGGTTGCGGCCATTATGTCCCCCAATGTGCTGGACTTCCTGAGCCTGCGCGAAGGGTTGTTTGACCTCAATTCCCAATCATTCTTCCCGATGGCCACCCTCATTTTCGGGATAATAACCTTTTTGCTCGCTATGTTCTTTGACATGCGGGACCCGCATAGAGTGAGCCGGTTTGCTGCTTCCGGCTTCTGGCTGCATGTGCTGGCCGCCGTCGCGATCGTAAATACAGTGGCTCTTACACTCTATAACGGTGGCGGTTACGGGCTAACCGCAATAGCCCTGTTTTTGATTTCATTCGTTGCCCTGATCATTGACCGCCGTTCATTCCTGACAGCTGGCATCCTCTATATGGCGTTTCTAGTATACGCCGCTTTTGAAGGCGATGGCGAACTTGGTGCCATGATCTCGACTTTGCTTATTTTGGGTGTGTTTATCACAATTCTCGGTACGTGGTGGGCAGCCATTCGCGCTGTAATCATGAACACGCTACCCAATTTCCCACTTAAAAACCGCCTCCCCCCATACGTGGAAAAATCATGACAGACCTGACCCCCCGCGAAATTGTTTCCGAACTCGACCGCTATATTATCGGCCAAAATGATGCCAAGCGCGCTGTAGCTGTTGCCTTGCGCAATCGCTGGCGTCGGCAACGGCTCTCTGACGACCTGCGCGAAGAGGTGTACCCGAAGAACATTCTGATGATAGGGCCAACAGGGGTTGGGAAAACCGAGATTTCCCGACGGTTGGCCAAGCTCGCCAATGCTCCCTTTCTAAAGGTCGAAGCAACCAAATTTACCGAAGTGGGTTATGTTGGCCGTGATGTGGAGCAGATCGTTCGTGATCTGATAGACAGCGCCATTTTGATGACCCGCGAAAAAATGCGGGAAGATGTGGAAGCCCGCGCCTACAGTGCCGCCGAAGAACGGGTCATCGAAGCGCTTGCCGGAACCGACGCCCGAGAGCAAACCCGCGATATGTTCCGCAAAAAGCTACGCGACGGATTGCTGGACGATAAAGAAATCGAGCTTGAAATGGCAGATAACTCGAACCCGATGCAAATGATGGATATTCCCGGCCAGCCCGGTGCCGGCATGGGGATGCTGAACCTTGGGGACATGTTTGGCAAAGCCCTTGGCGGGCGCACCCAACGTAAAAAGGTTCGCGTGGCCGATAGCTATAAACTCTTGATCGCCGAAGAGGCAGATAAGCTTCTGGACGAAGATGTTGTCAACAAAACCGCTGTAGAATCAGTAGAGCAACAAGGCATCGTTTTCCTTGATGAAATCGACAAGGTCTGTGCTCGTTCGGATGCCCGCGGCGGCGATGTATCGCGCGAAGGTGTTCAGCGTGACCTGTTGCCATTGATTGAGGGCACCACGGTTTCTACCAAATTTGGACCGATCAAAACCGACCATATCCTGTTTATTGCTTCAGGCGCATTTCACATTGCAAAACCAAGCGACCTGTTGCCAGAGCTTCAGGGCCGCCTGCCAATTCGGGTCGAGCTTCGCGCATTGACCGAGGCAGATTTTGTGCGGATTCTAACCGAAACCGATAACGCCCTCACCTTGCAATACACAGCCTTGATGGCAACCGAAGAGGTTACGGTTGAGTTTACCTCTGAAGGTATAGCGGCCCTTGCGAAAATTGCTGCCGAAGTGAACCANTCGGTCGAAAACATCGGTGCAAGGCGGCTATATACGGTTCTGGAGCGCGTATTCGAGGAGCTGAGCTTTGAAGCGCCGGACCGCGCCGGAGACCAAATTACCGTTAACGCTGAATTTGTTGAGAAACACCTCGGCGAACTCAGCCGGAGCAGTGATATATCGCGCTACGTCCTGTAGTAGACTTCTGTTCTTGGAATAAAGATTGCTTGAAAAACAATCCACGCGTAAAATCGATTCGATTCTTCAACCTGTAGGGAAAAATAATGAAAAAACACATTTTAATGGCCTCCACCGCCCTTGTTATCGGGTTTTCAAGCCCGGTAGCTGCGCAAGATGATTTTGCCGGATTTTCCGAGGGCATTTTAGGTATGCTCAGCAGTCAGGGTGCCACTGTTTCATTTGATGAACGCAATGTCGGGGCTGATGGCTCGGTTGAACTTGTTGGCTTCTGGATGTCAGCACCTGAGGGTGAAATGACCGTGCAGGCAGACTGGATCAAAGGCGTCCCTTCAGCNACCACGCTTGGGCAGGTCACCTTTACCCTNTCCCCATCCGCAACCATAACCTTCAATGACCCCGACACTGGCGAGCATATTATAAATATCGCCAATGACGGCTTAGCTATTACAGCGGACGGTATTACCAGCGGCCAAGATGCTGAATCTCTTAGCCTTTCCATTATGGCCAACAGCTTTGGTATTTCTTCAGGTAACCCGGATGATCCGATCTTGAAGGCATTGAACATTGTTATCACCAACCTGAANCAGACAGGCTCGGTTGTGCCAAACAGCGCATTGTTGAGCGGTGAAGTGGCAATTTCNAAGATCGATATGCTTTACGATCTGAATACNCCTGATGGCCAAATGGCCAGTGACGGTGAGGTTGTAGATATCAATCTTGCATTCGAGTTCATTGCGAATGAAAGTGAAAGTAATATNATTGAGTATCTCAGTGGCGCTACAACGGCGTTTCTCGAATTTAGTGTAGGCGCTTCAAGCGCAGTGGCTAAACTGAACAGCCCAGATGCCCGTATTTCCTATAGCGGTTCATCCGAAGGTGCCACTATAGGCGCACGTGCCGAAAACGGTTGGCTTACAATTGTAGAAGAAGTGGGAGCCTCTGAATACTCATTTAGCGAGTTCAATGTGGATGGCATGCCACTTCCCCCATTTGACGTTTCGCTTGATGAGCTCGGCATCAAGCTTGTAACGCCCACCGTTGATCACGGTAGCTTTGAAGAAGCAAATGCCGTGATCGCGTTGCGCGGTCTTCAGATCTCGGAATCGATTTATTCTATGATTGACCCCGGTAAGGCTATATCACGCGACCCAATCAATGCAGTAGTTGATATAAGCGCCAATGTGCAATCAAAAGTGGACTGGTCGATGCCGATGTCTGCGGCGAGCGGAAACCCAAACGATGTCGGGTTGGTTCAGGATATAACCATCAACGAAGTTCTGTTTACTGCTGGCGGTGCACAGATAACGGCAGATGGTGGCGCAACGATTGATAACTCCGGCCCGTTCCCATTCCCTACAGGCAAAGTCACCATCAATGCTGCGGGCGTGCAAGCGCTTGTGAATGGGCTCGTAGAAATCGGACTGATCCCGCAGGACCAAGCCGGCATGGCTATGGGAATGATGATGGCCTTTGCCCGCCCGGGCGATGCGGCTGACGAGTTTGTCTCGGATATCGAGTTCTCACCTCAAGGCATCACAGCAAACGGCGTGCCTCTGCCGATGTAATCCGCACAATAAAGCATTGTAAGGCCGCGCCTCAGGTGCGGTCTTTTCTTTTGAGATAGACGTAATAGGCCCCGCTTCCGCCATGTCGAAAATGGGCAGCACTGATTTGCAAAATCATTGGATGCATATCGGGCGTGCCAAGCCACTGGGGCAGGGCGTGGCGCAAAACGCCGTTTCGCGTTGGCATAATGCCAACCTCTTCCCGGGTCGTATTTCCTTTTCCCGTTATGACCAAAACCAAACGCAACCCGCGCGCGTGGCTTGAACGGATAAACCCGCGCAAAGCGCCATGGGCTTGCGCCGCTGTCATTCCGTGCAAGTCGATCCTCGCTTCGGGCGCTGTTTTACCTTTGCGCAACCTGTCATGGGTGCGCCTGTCAAGGTTTTTAGGCGCACGCGCCAGAGGTTGCATCGGATCTGAAGCCAGATCAAAGCGCAACGGTGCCTCTTTATTGGAGCCGCTTGGTTTAACGGTTTTCAATACATGTTTGGCAGCGGGATGGACTTTGATTTTATTGGGTTTAAGGATCGGAAGGGGTGCGGGGTTCAGGCTCGCCGGATGTAGGGGTTCCGTAGGTTTTCTTGACCATATCCCACAGGGCCTGGTCCTCTTCCGAGAGGGTTTTTCGACCACGGTATTTCATTTACTGCCCGCTTAACCGCTCTGCGGTCACATTGGGAATGAGAGTGATGATCTCGCCGGAATACCGGATATTTCCGGCGCGGTTTCCAGCCGTTACACCTGAGCCATAAAAAATGTCGGCCCGTTGAGCGCCTCTAACAGCGCTTCCGGTATCTTGGGCGACCATCAATTGATTAAGCGAAGCCGATCCGCCACTCATCTGAATCCACACCGGCGCGCCAAGCGGCGTATAATCATCGTCAACCGCAACGGATCTCAAAGGTGTGAGAGGTACCTGCAACGCCCCAATCGGGCCGAGAGATTCCGGGATATCCAGTTCCTGAAAAAAAATAAATGAAGGGTTGTGCTGCAATGCGATGATTGCCTGACTAGGGTTAGATTCTGCCCATGTGCGGATGCCTTGCATGCTTAGTTGGCCNTCTGAAAGGGTTCCAAGCCGCGCCAGTTCACGCCCGACCGAACGATATTNGTGGCCGTTGCGCCCGGCAAACCCAACGCGCATGGTTGTATCATCAGCCAGGAGAATACGCGCAGAACCCTGCACATGCACAAAAAACGCATCCACCCGGTTATCCAGCCACACAAGCTCTAACCCTCTCCCGTTCAGCAAACCGCTTTCAATTTCTGTTCGTGTATTCCAAGTGACCCCCGGTTGGACCTCTGGCGGGCGTTGATACAGCGGAAACTGATATTGATCGGTTTTGTGGCGGGAACCATTTAATTCCGGCTCGTAATACCCTGTAAACAGGGCCTCCGAACCTGTGCTGATACGCACCGGTGTAAAATTTCGTTCAAAAAAGGCGCGAGCCGGACCGGGGCCGGATTTTGCCAAAGCGCAAACTCTATCCCAATCCCGCACGGGTATTTCATCCGTACTTCTCATGCCCGCGCAACCGCGCTTGAATGCATGGAGCGCCGCACTGTGGTTGTCTGCCGTCCAGCCGTCGATTGATGTGTAAGACAATTGCGTATAGGTTGCTGCGCCACCCGAAACAGGTATTGCTAAGGCAAGGGTAACAAAGGTTTTTTTAATAAACCTTAGCATCATTCATCGGTAGCAACTAGCAACCAGTTCGGGTTATCGGTTCCCATAAGCCGTGCAAACGTCCAGACATTTGTTTGGCGTTTAATCTTGTCGGCGCTACCTTCAACCACATTCCCGCTTTGGTCTTTGACCACGGAAGTAAGCTCGCCAATAAAGCGCATGGTGATTTCACCTTCTTTTTCGTCGGCATCAAAACGCGCTGATTTCAACGTAATTTCACGCACGCCGATAAAGGTTGCGTCAACTTCATACCCTTTTTCCTCACGCGCATGAATAACGCTAGAGAAGCTCTCGTAAATATCCGGTGCCAGCAGGCTTTCGAGCAATTTCAAGTCACCCTCTTCAAAAGCCATCAGGATCATCTCATAGGCTTGGCGCGAACCTGCCACAAATTCTCCCACGGAAAAGCTGCGATCTACCCGCTTCATTTCCGTTAGGGCTCGTCCGGTCGTGCTATCGGCCTCGGCAAAATCGGCAATGTCAGGGTCATCTGACCCGTCGATCACGGTTAGGTGCTCGGGACCCCGTTTCGGTTTCGCTTGGGTTTTGGGCTCAAACCCTTCGCGCGTGCCAAGCACCGACAAGAGTCGCATTACCAAAAACACCGCCACCGCAGCCAAGATCAAAAGTTGTAGCATCGAAGATCCCATTTTTGCGCCTTTATTCACCTATTTGCGCCGCCATATTGGCAATATTGCGCGTTCGACCCTATGTAAGCACAGAGAAGCCGCAAGTCTATGGGTAGGCTGTGGCAAAATTATGAGGTGAGCGAAATGTGGTTGTTTTTAGTGTTGGTTGCGGTTCCGATCGTAGAAATCGGGCTTTTTATTGAGCTTGGCGGGCTATTGGGCCTATGGCCAACCCTTGCGATCGTCGTGGCAACAGCGTTGATCGGCTCGATCCTTTTGCGAACGCAAGGGCTTTCGACCATCGAAGAATTGAAACGCCGAGCTGAAAGCGGGCAAAACCCGGCCGGACCAATGGCGCATGGCGCTCTTATTCTGGTGGCCGGATTATTGCTCCTTACCCCCGGGTTTTTTACCGATGGAATCGGATTTTTGCTCATGATACCGCCAGTGCGTTCCGTGATCATCAGGTGGTTAGCCATGAGAGCTGAAATGAAGCTCTATGCATCTGCTGCGAATAGCCCACAAGCACCGGATATTATTGATGTGGAATTTGAAGTCGTTGATGACGAAACCTCCGACAACCCAAACCCGGGAAATTCCGGTTGGACCAAGCATCCTTGATGTTGTGACCCGCGGCCATAGGTGATAAGCGGGAAAGTGATTTTTTAACAGCGAGGATTACCCCATGGCAGATGAAGCCACACCCGCAGCTGCGCCAACAAACGGCGAAGTTCCACCACAACCGGTATTGAAGGTATTATCCCAATACGTGCGTGATATGTCGTTTGAAAACGTTGCCGCCCAAAAGGGCAAAACCCCGCAAGGGCAGCCGGCCTTTAACGTTCAGGTTGGACTTGACGCCCAGAAAAAGGGCGACAAGCGTTATGAAGTGGTAATCAAGCTACAAGTCAACGCAACCAGTGGTGAAGACAAGCTCTTTATCCTCGAAGTTGACTATGCTGGCCTGTTCGAAGTGGACAACGTCGCCGAGCAGCAATTACATGCGTTTCTTTTGATCGAATGCCCGCGCCAGATCTTCCCTTATCTGCGCCGCGTTGTGAGCGACATTACCCATGACGGCGGCTTCCCGCCGCTGAATCTCGATACAATCGACTTCCTGCAGCTTTACCGTCAGGAATTGCAGCGCCGCGCGCAAGCTGAGGCTGCTGCTGCCCCGAAAAACTAAGTCAGTTTTTCCACAAGGATTCGCCGTCCAGTGCCGAAACAAAGGCATCATGGGCGGCGCTTTCATTTTCGGACAGGCGCGCCGCTAAAGGCTCCGGCCGTTTGGGTGGGATATAATCCCCGCCAACGCTATTTGAACTGGTGTTTTGCACGATTGAAAGCGCAAAATCCGGTTGGCGCCCGCCAATCAGTTCAAGGTAAACCTCGGCCAGTATTTCGGAGTCCAACAAGGCTCCGTGCAGAGTGCGGGAGGAATTATCAATCCCGAAACGGCGGCAAAGGGCATCCAGCGAATTTTGAGCCCCCGCGAATTTTTTGCGCGCAATTGCGAGTGTGTCAAGAGATTGACCCATCGGAATTTTTTTGAAGCTGCTCCCATCCAGTTCCGCATTAAGGAACTTCATATCAAAGGCAGCATTGTGGATTATCAACCGTGAATCACCAATGAAATCAATGAATGCCCGAGCGATGGAAGCAAAAACCGGTTTATCTGAAAGAAACTCTTCCGACAAACCGTGCACAGCAAAAGCCCCGGCGGGCATATTACGCTCCGGGTTGATATACTGGTGGTAGGTCTCTCCGGTTGGCATGTGGTTAAACAATTCTACCGCACCAATTTCTACAATCCGGTCTCCGGTGAACGGATCAAGACCCGTTGTTTCGGTGTCCAGAACGATTTCACGCATTTTCTTTTTCCAGTTCCTCGATCAAGGTTTTAACTTCTGATTTTGTGTGATCCATCCCGTTAGAGGTGTCAAAGACAAAATCCGCAAGGGCTCGTTTTTCGGCGTCCCCTATTTGGCGGGCAAGGATCGTTTCGAATAGCTCTTCATCCATCGAGCCGCGCTCCATAACCCGTTGTTTTTGTATATGTTTCGGGGCGGTAACAACCAAAACATAGTCAAGCCAGCTTTCGGCATCTGTTTCATAAAGCAGCGGGATATCAAATAGAACCAAGGAGGAGGCTTGGTTCTCCCGAAGGAAAACCCTGCGAGATTCACGCAATATCGGGTTGATAGCAGTTTCAATTTTTGCCAGCAACGTTCGGTCTTTGGAAATCAGATCCTTTAAAACTGATCGGTCAACAAATCCGTTTTCCGTGGCTTTTGCGGCAATTTCGCGAATAGGTTCAACGGCCGCACCCCCTTCGGCATAAATTGCATGAACAACAGCGTCAGCATCCCATACCGGCACGCCGAATTCCCTGAAAAACCCTGCGGTAGTAGATTTTCCCATACCAATTGAGCCGGTTAGCCCGAGTTTCAGGCTCATTTTCCCAGAACCGCCATGCGCAGGCCTTCATCGACTTCGGGGCGCTGGTCAAACCACATTTCAAACCCGGGAACACCCTGGTGCAGCAGCATGCCAAGACCATCAACCACCTTAAGACCAAGGGCAGACGCTTGCTCCAGGAAAGGAGTAACAAGCGGTGCATAGACCAGATCGGTTACGGTGGCGGCTTTGGGGGCAAGATCAAGGCTGATATTGAGCTCTGGCTGCCCCTGCATCCCAAGCGAGGTTGTATTCACAATNGTCATCGCACCATCGACAGCGTCAGTGGCGCGATTCCAGTCAATCACCTGAACTTTTGCGCCAAACTGGTCGGCAAGTATTTGTGCGCGCTGCCGTGTACGGTTGGCCAACCGCAATTCTGTTACACCTTCGCCAAGAAGGGCAGAGATCACGGCGCGCGCAGCACCCCCCGCTCCCAAAACCAGAGCCGGTCCGGAGCGCGGGTCCCAGTTTGGTGCATGTTGGCGCATATTCTGGATAAAACCGTATCCATCTGTGTTGTCGCCACGTATCGAGCCGTCTTCTTTAAACGTTACGGTATTCACAGCGCCAATCAGCGCGGCCCGGTCCGATACGCTATCCGCCAAACCAAGCATCGAAACTTTATGCGGGATTGTGACATTAACCCCTTTAAACCCAAGCCGCGGTAAAGAACGTATTCCGGCTACAAAATCAGCAGTCGAAAGAGACAAGGGTATATAGAACCCGTTGATTCCATATCGTTTAAGCCAATACCCGTGAAGCAGCGGCGATCGGCTATGCCCAATCGGGAAGCCTACAACACCCGCCAATAATGGCGGCTTATCTTCCTTTACTTCTGACAAATGCCAATTCCTCGCAAAAATTCCAGAACTTCCAAGAGCGGCAGGCCCAATACGCTAAAATAGTCCCCTTTTACGCTCAAAAACAACTGGGATCCTAAAGATTCGAGTTTATATCCACCAACTGTTGTAAAGAGGTCGTCTTTTAGCGCGCTTGTATAGGTCTCCAGAAAGTCATCGCTAAAGTCTCTCATGGTCATTTCTACCCGGCTAACAAATCGCCATACAGGCTGGCCATGATTATAAATAACTGCCGCAGAATAGAGCTCGTGTTTACGCCCCCGCAGATCCTTAAGTTGGGATTTGGCTTCCGGTTCACTTGTGGGTTTGTCGAATATTTCGCCGTTACATACAAGGATTTGGTCGGCTCCCAGCACCAAACGGTCGGGGTGTTTTCCAGCAATCCTTCTTGCTTTCATCTCCGCCAGAGCATCTGCGATATCCCGCAGCTTTGCTTTTTGCGCAGAAAGGGCAGCTTTTACAGCGGCCTCGTCTATGCGCGCGGGCAAACACTCGACCTCAACGCCAGCATTTTGTAACATCTGTCGGCGCGCCTCGGATTGCGACGCCAATACTAGGGTTTTGGACATAATATTCCGTTGTATTCTTTTGTGGATAAGTTGTGCCAATTCACAGGCAACATAATTGTCCTTATTGTTATCACGGTTATTGGAATTTTACTCCGGGTTTATTCACTGGTGACAAAATTTGTCGATATTTCCAATACCGGTGGAAAAAATGGTGTGAAGGCTTCTTTTTCATGGGTTTGTTGGAATTTTGACGGTTAATAATTCGGTGGATAACTTTTCAATTATGGTAATCCCCGTGATTCATATGTATCTACTATCAAAACAATTTCTCTTAAATATATTATTTAAGAATAGATGGATCAAAAAGTATGCCTGAAACTAAAAAACTGCTCAAAGTCCTTGCTGGGGAAAGCCAGAAAACACCTCCGGTCTGGATAATGCGTCAGGCTGGAAGATATCTTCCCGAATACAGAGAGTTGCGCGCGACAGCGGGTGGGTTTTTGGACCTGTGTTACAACCCGGAATTTGCAACGGAAGTTACCCTACAACCGATCCGGCGGTTTGGATTTGATGCAGCGATCCTGTTTGCCGATATCTTGTTGGTCCCTCAGGCTTTGGGAATGAAATTGTGGTTTGAAACCGGTGAAGGGCCAAGGCTGGAGCCTGTGACCAATTTGGCCGAGATCAATAACCTCAAACCGGTTGATGAAATTCACGAGACCCTTTCGCCGGTTTACGAGACGGTTTCCCGCTTATCGGACGCCCTACCCTCCGAAACAACCCTTATAGGCTTTGCCGGGGCTCCCTGGACGGTTGCCACATATATGGTGGCAGGTCGGGGCACCCCGGATCAGGGGCCCGCAAGGCGGCTCATGTATCAGGATCCGGCAGCCTTCCAGCGGTTGATAGATATTATTACGGATGCAACAATCGAGTATCTTGCGCGACAGGTGGAAGCCGGAGCGGAAGTGGTTAAACTCTTTGATAGCTGGGCAGGTGCTTTGAGCGGGTCCACATTTGGGCAATATGCGCTCAAGCCCGCCGCTAAAATTGCCACTGAACTCAAGAAAAGATTCCCGAACCTCAGGTTTATCGGCTTTCCGCGCGGTGCTGGCGGGGGCTATATCGAATTCGCTGATACGGGAGTTTTTGACGGGCTGGCATTGGATAGTTCGGTTCCGGCGACCTGGGCCCGGGATAACCTGCAAAACAAGGTCGCCGTTCAAGGCAATCTGGACCCGATGATGATGATTACCGGTGGTGATATGCTGGTTTCGGAAACACAGCGCCTGTTGGATATTTTAGGGAGCGGTCCTTATATCTTCAACTTGGGACACGGAATAACCCCAGAAGGGAAACCGGAAAATATTGAAAAAATGTTGAAGGTTATCAGAGGGTAAGGCATGGGAAACTTTTTGTTAGATTGGTATTTCTGGACAAAAACCCTTCACATCGTTTCGGTTATCGCCTGGATGGCCGGGATGTTTTATTTACCACGGTTGTTTGTTTATCATGCGGAAAGGGCGCAGGTAGGGTCGGAGATGTCCGAAACCTTCAAGATCATGGAACGCAAGCTTATGCGGGCGATTATTAATCCGGCTATGATGTCGACCTGGACATTTGGTTTGATCCTTGTTTTTACACCTGGCGTGATTGACTGGAGCGAAATTTGGCCTTGGGTTAAAGCACTGATGGTTATCTCAATGAGCGCATTACATGGTTGGCTTTCGGTTCGCCGGCGCGAATTTGAGCGAGATGAAAATACAAGAAGTGGCCGGAGCTACAGGATTGCCAATGAAGTCCCAACGATTTTGATGTTGGTGATTGTAATCATGGTTGTCGTTAAGCCTTTTTAAGCGCTCATTTGACAAGCTCAATAGAATCCGGCTAATAGAGCTTTAGCGCGGGCTGTTCTGGCCCATTATGCGCTCTCCCTTAAAAGATTATCAGGCCGCACGGCCACACAGGAAGTATATTATGGACGATTTATCGACAATCGAACGGCTGTCTCTGGCCGAGCTTAAAGCTAAAAAGCCTTCGGATATTTTGAAAATGGCCGAAGAGCTCGATATCGATAACGCATCAACGATGCGTAAGGGCGAGATGATGTTTTCGGTGCTCAAAGAGATGGCCGATGACGGTGTTGAAATCTCCGGCGATGGTGTGCTCGAAATCCTGCAAGACGGATTTGGTTTTTTGCGGTCGCCCGAAGCGAATTATTTGGCGGGACCAGATGATATCTATGTTTCTCCGGAACAGATCCGCAAACACTCGATGCGCACCGGAGACACGGTTGACGGCATTATCCGCGCCCCTCAGGAAGGGGAACGCTATTTTGGGCTTGTTCGGCCAACGCTGATCAATTTCTCGGACCCTGCTGAAGCAAAGCATAAAATCCTGTTTGACGACCTCACTCCGCTTTATCCTGATGAGCGGCTGAAACTTGAAATCGAAGACCCGACCATTAAGGATAAAACGGCACGCGTGATCGACCTTGTGGCACCTATTGGTAAAGGCCAGCGTAGCTTGATTGTTGCTCCGCCTCGTACTGGTAAAACCATGATTTTGCAGAATATTGCGCACTCAATCGAGAAAAACCATCCTGAGTGTTACCTGATTGTCCTGCTGGTTGACGAGCGGCCGGAAGAGGTAACAGACATGCAGCGCTCGGTTAAAGGGGAAGTGGTTTCTTCGACCTTTGATGAACCGGCAACCCGGCACGTAGCTGTTGCGGAAATGGTGATCGAGAAAGCCAAACGCCTTGTTGAACACAAGCGCGATGTTGTCATTTTACTCGACTCTATCACCCGATTGGGCCGGGCGTTTAATACTGTGGTGCCTTCTTCGGGCAAGGTTTTGACTGGCGGCGTAGACGCTAATGCATTACAGCGGCCAAAGCGGTTCTTTGGTGCGGCACGGAAAATCGAAGAAGGTGGTTCTTTGACCATTGTGGCAACGGCTTTGATCGATACCGGTTCGCGTATGGACGAGGTGATTTTCGAGGAGTTCAAAGGCACCGGTAACTCCGAAATTGTTTTGGATCGTAAAGTCGCCGATAAACGAATTTATCCGGCAATCGATATTTTGAAATCGGGCACACGCAAAGAAGATTTGCTTGTTGAAAAATCAGACCTGACCAAGCTGTTTGTGCTACGCAGAATCCTGAACCCCATGGGGACAAATGACGCGATCGAGTTTTTGCTTAGCAAGTTGAAGCAAACCAAATCCAATTCTGAATTCTTTGAATCGATGAACGCATAACCTATAAATATCAGATGCTTACATGGAAAATACCGATACTATATTTGCTTTGGCAAGCGCGCGGGGGCGGGCTGGCGTTGCGGTTATCCGAGTTTCGGGTCCGCAAGCCTTTTCGGCCGTTTTCAATCTGGCTGGCGTGGTTCCCGAACCGCGTAAAACGTCACTTCGGACAATTTACGATGGTGAAGAGCCACTAGACCAAGGCCTCGTAATTACTTTTGAAAAAGGCGCGAGCTTTACGGGCGAAGATGTAGCTGAGTTCCATTTACATGGCGGCGTTGCGGTTGTTCAATCTGTTTTGGCGACACTCAGTAAAATGGATGGTTTACGCAGTGCGACAGCAGGTGAATTCACCCGCCGTGCGCTCGAGAATGATCGGTTGGATTTGCCTCAAGTCGAGGGATTGGCTGATCTTATTGACGCGGAAACAGAGGCGCAGAGAAAACAAGCCCTGAAGGTGATGCGCGGGTCATTGAGTGAAAAATGCGAAGAATGGCGGGTAAAGCTTATCCGGGCTATGGCGCTGCTTGAAGCGGTTATCGATTTTTCTGACGAGGACGTGCCAGTTGATGTTCATCCTGAAGTGATCGACCTTGTTACCGAAGTATTGGCGGAAATATCACACGAAATTTCCGGAAGCCGCGCATCCGAGCGTATTCGTGAGGGCTTCGAAGTGGCTCTGGTTGGCAAGCCAAACATCGGGAAGTCGACTTTATTGAATGCAGTTGCTGGCCGTGATGTTGCCATAACTTCAGAGATCGCGGGAACAACGCGGGACGTTATTGAAGTTCGGCTTGATCTGGAGGGGCTCCCCGTCACCATGCTGGACTTGGCAGGAATTAGACGCAGCGACGACCAGATTGAAGCTCTTGGGGTTGAGCGGGCCAATCTCGCGCAGAATCGGCGGATATCCGTCTGTTTCTTGTGGAGTCGGAAAGTGACTTGGCTGATTTGGAAGTTGTACCAAAAGCCGGAGATATTATTGCGCAAGGAAAAGGTGACTTGGAGAATGGCGCTGGTCTTCTAATCTCGGGGAAGACCGGTTTGGGTGTAGATAAATTACTTGGCCTTATAACCAATGAGGTTAGCAACCGGGTTACAGGGTCTAGCCTGCTCATTCGGCAAAGGCACCTTGAAGTAATAGAAAAGGCAAGGAATAACCTAATACAAACGCTTGAAGGCCTTCAGGATAAAACCTTTCCGGGTGAATTGGTTGCCGCAGACCTAAGATTTGCGGTAGTCTCGCTGGATGAGTTGATCGGCCGTGTAGATATCGAGCAAGTTCTTGGAGAAATCTTTGCAGGGTTTTGNATTGGAAAGTAGGAATGTTTCACGTGAAACACTTTGATATAATCGTTGTTGGTGGAGGNCATGCGGGCACAGAGGCCGCCCATGCTGCTTANCGCATGGGATGTTCAGTTGCGCTAATAACACANAGCTTCGACAAAATCGGAGAGATGTCATGCAACCCCGCTATTGGTGGGCTTGGTAAAGGCCACCTTGTCAGGGAGGTTGATGCGCTGGATGGTTTGATGGCCAAAGCAGCTGATGCTGCTGGCATACAGTTCAGATTGCTTAACAGACGAAAAGGACCAGCTGTTCGAGGCCCGCGAACGCAGGCTGACCGAAGAATATATAAGGCGGCTATGCAAGGAATACTGGCCAATCTCGATGGGCTCACAATTATTGAAACCGAGGCTGAAGATCTAATTGAGCAGGCCGGACGGATAACTGGCGTTGTTTTGGCTGGCGGAGAAAGACTGACCTGCACTTCAGTAATTTTGACCACCGGAACTTTTTTGCGAGGTGTTATCCATATCGGCGGCCAGCAACAATCAGGGGGTCGAATCGGGGATAGACCGTCAATTGCGCTTGCGCACAGGATTGATGACCTCGGCCTGCCGCTCGGCAGGCTTAAAACCGGCACACCGCCGAGGCTGGACGGCAAGACCATTAACTGGGATATATTGGAGGTTCAGCATCCGGATGAGGATCCCGAGTTGTTTTCCTTCATGTCTGACCGCGCGCCCTTAAGGCAAATTGATTGTGGAATTACCCACACCAATGAACAAACACATGATATAATTAGAGACAACCTAGATCAGTCGGCCATGTATGGCGGAATGATTGATGGCGTTGGCCCGCGGTATTGCCCTTCAATTGAAGATAAAATTGTGAGGTTCTCTGATAAAACATCGCACCAAATATTTCTTGAACCCGAAGGTTTGAACGACACGACTGTTTACCCAAACGGAATTTCGACATCCTTACCTCTGGATATTCAAATACAGTATGTACAGTCGATCCGCGGCCTTGAGCGTACAAAGATAGTTCAGCCGGGTTATGCTATCGAATATGACTATGTTGACCCCCGAAGCTTACGCCCGACTTTGGAAGTTAAAAATGCGCCAGGGCTCTATTTGGCAGGTCAAATTAACGGAACGACCGGGTATGAAGAAGCGGCTGCACAAGGTTTGTTTGCGGGGATGCATGCAGCAGCTGCATCCAAAGAAACCANTGTTCCTGCTATCGACCGCACCAATAGTTACTTGGGAGTTATGATTGATGATTTGGTGACAAAAGGTGTTAAAGAACCNTACCGGATGTTTACCTCCCGAGCCGAATANCGCCTTATATTAAGAGCTGATAACGCTGACCAAAGGTTAACNCCAATTGGTTTGGAGTGTGGAATTGTTTGCGAAACGCGTAAAAAGTCTTTTGATGATAAGATGGAGCAGCTAACAAGTGCCAAAAAGTTTTGCGAAACCCTAAGTGTTTCTGCCAAGGAAGCTAAAGAACATGGTTTTACCGTAAGTCAGGACGGAAAACCGCGTAGTGCGCTCTCTTTGCTCTCGCAAAGCACCACTAAGTTCGAAAGTATTGCAAAAATTTGGCCGGAACTTGCTAATATCGACCCCAAGATACAAGCGCAGATTAGCGCCGACGCCCTGTATGCTTCTTACGTAAAACGTCAAAAAAGCAGTGTGGATTCCCTGAAGAGGGATTCAGCTCATCGGATCCCGGCGGGATTTCGATACAGAGGCCTTCCAGGCCTGTCAAACGAGCTTTGTGAAAAGCTGGAAACGGTGAGGCCGGAAACTCTTGATCAAGCAAATCGTATCGAGGGTATGACCCCGTCGGCTTTGATGATTATATTGTCAAAAGTTCGAGTACAGGCGCTACGCGATGCGGTTTAATAAGGCTGGTTTTCAGGAACGGTTCAGTGTTTCACGTGAAACAATAGCTGGGTTTGAGGCCTACGAGGCGTTGCTCAAAAAATGGAACCCGCGAATCAATCTTGTTTCCAGAACAACACTTGCAGAAGTTTGGCATCGACATTTCGCTGACTCTGCTCAGTTGTGGGATATGATGCCCGAAACGGCTTCCAGCTGGCTTGATTTTGGATCAGGGGCTGGTTTTCCGGCTTTGGTTGTCGCGATACTTGCAAAAGAGAAAAAGTCTGACCTGCGGGTGGTTTTGGTTGAAAGTGATCAAAGAAAATGTGCTTTTCTTATCAATGTTATCGCTGAGCTGGGGCTGAACGCTGAAGTGAAAGCTGCCCGTATTGAAGATATCCCGCCCCTCGATGCTGATGTAATTTCAGCGCGAGCTGTCGCTCCTCTTGAGAAACTGCTGGAATTGTCGGCATTGCATGCGCATAAATCCACCGTAATGCTGTTTCCAAAAGGGAATAGTTACGAATCTGAATTGACCGCAGCTCGAAAGCACTGGCATATAGAACATAAAGCCATCCCGAGTTTGACAGATCCCAACTCTGTGATTCTGAAAATCAAGGAATTCAAGCGTGCCGAATAGCGATCCGCATATTATTGCCGTTTCAAACCAGAAGGGCGGCGTGGGGAAGACCACCACTGCTATCAATCTGGGCACTGCTTTGGCCGCTGTCGGGCGTAAGGTATTGATAATTGACCTTGATTCTCAGGGGAATGCCTCCACCGGGCTTGGTGTTTTTCCGGAAGATCGAGAGCTGACCACCTATGACCTTTTACTCGGGGAAGCGCCGCTAAAAGATGTGTGCCAGGAAACACCGGTTCCGGGTCTTTTTATCGCACCCTCAACCGTTGATCTTAGCTCGGCCGATGTTGATCTGGTATCGGACAAAAACCGTGTACTTCGTCTTCGAAATGCACTTTCCAGTCAGGAATCGCTTGAATGCGGTTTCGATTACATCTTGATTGATTGCCCACCTTCGCTAAACCTGCTCACAGTCAACGCGATGGTTGCGTCCAAATCGGTTTTGGTGCCTCTGCAATGCGAATTTTTTGCGCTTGAGGGCTTGTCTCAGCTCATGCTGACAGTGCGTGAAGTTCGCCAAACCTTGAATCCGGCCCTCGATTTGCACGGCGTTGTTCTCACAATGTATGACAAAAGAAACAATCTTTCGCGGCAGGTTGAAGAGGATGTTCGGAGCAATCTGGGTGATTTGGTTTATGAAACGACGATACCGCGAAATATTAGGTTATCCGAGGCCCCGTCTCATTCCATTCCCGCATTGATTTATGATCACCGTTCTTCCGGTGCGATTGCCTATCAAAAACTTGCGGCAGAACTTTTACGCCGTATGAACGACCCTGTTGCCCTAAATGAAAGGCTCATCGGATGACCAAGAAACCAGTGCGCCGAAACCTGGGACGGGGGTTGTCTACCCTTCTGGCTGATGTCGATTTGGGGTCCGCGCGCCAGCCCGCCAGAAAGCTTGTTGCCGATTCTTCGGTTCCGATCGAGAAACTTCACGCCAACCCTGACCAGCCCCGCCGTTTTTTTGCAGATAGTGATCTGGAAGACCTTGCGAGCTCAATCAGGGCAAAGGGCATAATTCAGCCACTAATCGTGCGCCCAAACCCAAATATTAGTGAGGAATATCAAATAGTTGCNGGTGAGCGTCGCTGGCGTGCCGCTCAGATGGCGCAAGTGCACGATATACCGGTAATTATTCGTGAGCTCGACGACACAGAGGTGCTTGAGCTCGGAATTATCGAAAATATCCAGCGTGCAGATCTGAACGCCGTTGAAGAAGCCGTCGGGTACCGGCAGCTCATGGACCGGTTTGGCCACACACAAGAAAAGCTGGCCGAGGCACTCGGGAAGTCCCGCAGCCATATTGCGAACCTTCTAAGGTTGCTGACCCTGCCGGACGAAGTATTAACCTATCTCAAAGAAGGTAAGCTTTCTGCAGGTCACGCACGCGCATTGGTGCCGGCTACCAATCCGGCAGCGCTCGCACGTTTGGTTATTAATAAGGGCCTAAATGTGCGCCAAACCGAGGCTTTGGCAAAATCAGGCGGAAAACAGCTTTCCCAAAAACGCCAGCTTCAGCCTCCGAAGGACGCGGACACTCGTGCGATCGAAAACGATTTGTCTGCACAGCTAAAACTAAAGGTTAGCATCGATCACCGTCAATCTTCAGGCAAGGGCGAGTTGAGAATTGCCTATACTTCGCTTGAGGAGTTGGATGAGCTCTGCCAGATTCTATCCAGCTAGGCTTCTTTTTGACGCCAGATAAACCGCCCGACCAAACCTAGAATAATCGCCTGAACAGCAATAAACTTGTACGGCACGCTTAGGAATATTGCGAGCAAGACGGAACCGGCCATGGCGATAACTGCCATGTATTTTGAGCGGCGCTTGATAACCCGTTTTTCGTTCCAATCACGAATATGCGGGCCAAATATATTGTGACTTAACAACCAGTTGTGCAACTTATCTGACGATTTTGAAAAGGAAAAAGCTGCCAATAGGTAAAGAGGAACCGTGGGTAAAAGCGGCAAAAAAATACCGAGTGTGCCAAGCCCGAGAGAGCTACCACCAACCAAAACCCAAAAGATTTTTGCCAACCCCATTGTGTTATTTACCTTAGTAATTCCGCCAGAACCGAGTTGAGAACAGGCCGCCCTTTTGCGGTTGCGAATAGTCGTTTTCCTTCAACGTTAACCATTCCCATTTCCTGCAACTGCGCCAAGCGCGAAGGTGGTATTCGCGAGGCCATCTTTTCAAAGCGATTCAAATCACTGCCCTCCGCCAGTCGCATTGACATCATTAAATATTCCGTCGCCTGATCTTCAAGAGAGAGCGCTTCAGTTTCCTGAATCCCATGCCCGAGCTCGGCATTGCTTTCCAGCCACTTTTGTGGCGCAAGATGGGTGTTGAGGGCGGTTCTCTGGCCGTCAATGGTAAGTCTCGCATGGGCGCCGGGGCCAACGCCAACATAGTCTCCGTATCGCCAATAGACGAGATTATGCCTGCTTTCCGCGTCTTTCCGGGCATAGTTTGATATTTCGTAGCCATGGAGGCCAAACTCGGAGCATATCTCTTGTGTGCCCAAATACATGTCTGCAGCTTCATCGTTGGGCGGGAGCCCGCGAAGCTTTCCTTTGTTATAAAGGTCCCCAAAACGGGTGCCTTGCTCAATGGTTAGCTGGTAAAGCGACAGGTGGTCAACGGCCAGATCAAGCGCGCGGCGTAGCTCGGTAAACCAGTGCTTGGCTGTTTGTTTTTGGCGTGCATAGATAAGATCAAAACTGACGCGCTCAAAATGTTTTTTCGCAATATCAAAGGCCTTTAGGGCTTCATCAACCGAGTGCATTCTGCCTAACGCCTTAAGATCATCATCGTTAAGCGATTGTATTCCCATGGAAATACGATTGACACCAGCTTGACTGAAGTCAACAAACTTGTTGGCTTCAACCGAGGTCGGATTGGCCTCCAATGTTATCTCGGCATTGGGCCGAATACCCCAAATCCTGTCGATTTCATCTATGACCGTGGCAACCGTTTCAGCTTCCATCAGGCTGGGCGTGCCACCGCCAAAAAATATTGAATCTACCTTTCGGGGACCGGTGAGTGAGGCAGAGTGCTGAAGCTCGGAAACAAAGGCTTTCCGCCATTGTTCGTGATCGACCTCACGGCTTACATGGCTGTTAAAGTCACAATAAGGGCATTTTGCCAAACAAAATGGCCAATGGACATAGACTCCGAACCCGCCGTGTTGCCAATCATCCACGGAACGCGGTGACCTCGATCTCGATCAGCATTTCGGGTTTGATCAATCCGGCAATGATCATTGTCGCTGCTGGGCGGATATCACCGAGCGCGTCACCAAGTGAGGAGACCAATTGGTCAACCAGCGCAGCATCTGCCACCGTATATTGCACCCGGGCAATATCAGCCATTTCAAAGCCCGCCTCGGCCAGTACATCGGCGATGGTCGCAAAGCAGTTGCGCGCTTGCGCGTCAACCGTTTCCGGCATCACCATAGTACTGTAATCATAACCGGTTACGCCAGAAACGAAGCACCAATCTCCCTGAACCAACGCGCGGCTATAGCCCATTGTTTCCTCAAATGGCGAACCGGTAGAAATTAGCTTTCTCTCTGATTTACGCATCAAAACAACCCTTTACCAGCTTTTCAAATGCCCGACCGCGGTGGCTTATCCGGTTTTTTTCCCAGCGATCCATCTCACCAAAAGTGATATCGTAACCATCAGGCATGAAGATAGGGTCAAAGCCGTGGCCCTCTTCGCCACGCATCGGCCACACAACCTGACCTTCGATTTTACCCTCAAAAACCTCGTCATGACCATCGGGCCACGCCAAAACCAATGTGGAGCAAAACCGTGCCACGCGGGGGGCAGGGGCGTTAATTGCTTCAAGTTCATCCCAGGCACGGGTCATTGCCATCACAAAATCGCGCCCGTTCGGAGTTTCGGACCAGTCAGCCGTATAAACCCCCGGGGCGCCGCCAAGGGCGTCAATTTCAATGCCACTATCATCCGCCAGCGCCGGAAGCCCGCTCTTTTTAGCGGCATAGTGTGCCTTGATCCGCGCGTTGCCCACAAACGTAGATTCGGTTTCCTCTGGCTCATCAAAGCCAAGCTGTCCGGCGGAAACAGTCTCTACGCCAAAAGGCTCCATGAGTCGGGCAATCTCATCAAGTTTACCTTGATTATGAGTCGCGACCACCAGTTTTCCGGTTAGTTTACGCATCCACCGCGGCTTTCTGAGCGGCCACCAACTCGGAAACACCTTTTTCGGCAAGATCCATGAGTTGGTCAAACTCACTGCGACTAAAAGTTGCGCCTTCAGCCGAGCCTTGAATTTCTACCAAACCCTGTGCGCCGGTCATTACAAAATTCGCATCGGTTCCGGCATCGGAATCTTCCAGATAGTCAAGGTCCAGCACGGGCTGGCCGCCATATATCCCGCAAGAAACAGCTGCGACGTGGTCAGTCAACGGGTCTTGCTTGATCTCACCTGTTTCCAGCAGCTTGTTTACCGCCATTCGAAGCGCGATCCAGCCGCCTGTGATTGAGGCGCAGCGGGTGCCGCCATCAGCCTGAATTACATCACAATCCACGGTTATCTGTCGTTCACCAAGCGCCACACGGTCAACCCCAGCCCGCAGGCTGCGCCCTATAAGACGTTGAATTTCTTGGGTTCTACCAGATTGCTTGCCAGCGGTCGCCTCGCGACGCATGCGCGAGCCAGTGGAGCGTGGCAGCATTCCGTATTCCGCCGTAACCCAACCCAGCCCGGTATTGCGAAGCCAAGGTGGCACGCGGCCTTCGAGTGTAGCTGTACACAGCACATGGGTATCACCGCATTTGATCAGGCACGAGCCTTCGGCATGTTTGGTCACGTTGGTTTCAATCGCAATGTCGCGCATTGTGTCTGCTGTCCGGCCGGATGGGCGCATGGGTCTCTCCTGATATATCTCGCTTCTCTCTTAGCGCGCGATGGCGCGAGCGTCCAGCATTGACCATGCGTGCGTCAGCGCCTATTTTCAGGGCAAAGTGAGATACATATGGCCCAGCTACCCCCAATTACACAGCTTAACGAACGCTCGCGCGAAGTTTTTCGCCTGATCGTGGAGTCATATCTTGATACCGGAGAGCCGGTTGGCTCTCGTACGCTTAGCCGTCAGCTGGCAGAGCAGGTTTCGGCGGCAACAATCCGGAACACGATGCAAGATCTCGAACATCTTGGCCTGCTTGATAGTCCGCATATTTCAGCGGGAAGGCTGCCAACCCAGCAAGGCTTGAGACTTTTTGTCGACGGATTGTTGGAGATAGGCGGTATTTCGGGGGTGGATCGAAGTGAGATCGAAAAGTCCATGCCGCCGGAAACGGTAGATATTCAGACAGCCCTTGATAGAGCAGGCAAAATGCTTTCTGGCCTGACTCAAGGTGCGAGCCTTGTACTGGCTCCAAAAACCGAATCTGCTATTAAGCATATTGAATTTATCTCGCTGGCCCCGGATCGTGCGCTCGTTGTGCTTGTAACCGCCGATGGTCAGGTCGAAAACCGGATTTTCACGCCGCCTGTCGGGATGACCCCATCTGCCATGCGCGAGGCAGCCAATTTTCTCAATGTGGTGATGGAAGGCCACACGGTTGACGAATTTCGCCAGATTGTTTCACGTGAAGTTTCTAAAAACCAAAATGAACTCAATATCTTATCTCAAAAGCTTATTGAGTTGGGCGTTGCCGTGTGGGCAGACAGCCCCGAAGGTACCCCTGAGCGTTTGATCGTGCGCGGCCGCGCCAATTTGCTTGATGAAAACGCCAATGAAGAAGATCTTGAGCGCATCCGCCACCTGTTTGACGACCTTGAACGCAAGCGGGATTTGGAGAATTTGCTATCTCTGACCAAAGAAGGTGACGGTGTGCGTGTTTTTATTGGTTCAGAGAACAAACTTTTCTCACTTTCGGGTTCCTCTTTGGTGGTTTCTCCCTATATGAATACCGAGCGAAAAATTGTTGGCGCGGTTGGTGTCATCGGCCCGACTCATCTGAATTACGCCCGTATAGTCCCGATAGTGGATTATACCGCGCAATTGATGGGAAGGCTGGTCTCCGGTCCGTCAGGACAAAGGTAAAACGAAATGATTGACGATAAAGAAAACGCCTTTCTGGATGATATCGACGAGATTGAAGCGGAAATGGAAGAGCAGGAGTTGGCGGATATGGAGCCAGCCTCTGTGGAAGAGCTGGAAAACGAAAACCGCCAACTCAAGGACCGTTTGATGCGGGCGATGGCCGAGACCGAAAACATGCGCAAGCGTGGAGAGCGTGACCGGCGCGAGGCGGAGGCCTATGGTGGCACCAAACTGGCGCGGGATCTTTTATCGGTTCACGACAATCTGGATCGGGCTTTGGAAACCATAGATGATAAATTGCGCGAAGAGTCCGCTGCTCTTGTTGAAGGTTTGGAATTAACCCAGCGTGAGCTGCTTGCTGTGTTTGAAAAGCACAAAATCGTTAAACTTGACCCAGCCGTGGGTGAAAAGTTTGACCCTAAACTCCACCAAGCGATGTTTGAGGCACCGGTGCCCAATACTGTCAAAGGCACGGTTATTCAAACAATGGCGCATGGTTTTACGATTGCTGGCCGGTTGATCCGCGCAGCGCAGGTTGGTGTTTCGTCAAACACCGATCCGGTGAAAACAGAAGAATAGGCTTCCAATTCTCATTGGTGGATGCGGAAGAAATTGGAAAAGGGGGCGGCTGCCCCCTAAAGTTTGCTCTTCAACTCATAAACCAAAGCCAAGGCTTCTCGTGGAGAGAGCTCATCAGGCAATACATTCTCAAGAATGGATTCAATCTCTGATTCCGGTTTTGGCTCTGGTTGTACCTGTCCAAAAAGTGGCAAATCATCGATCAACACTTTTCCGGCGCTCTCCCGCTCCCGTTTTTCCAACATGCTTAACACCGCGCGTGCCCGAGAGATGACGGCCGTGGGCAGCCCGGCCAGTTTGGCGACCTGTACACCGTAGGACCTATCGGCAGCACCGGCCGTGACTTCATGAAGAAAAATCACATCCCCTTTCCATTCCCGCACTGAAACCGTGGCGTTATGTAAGCCTGTAAGGGTGTCTGCTAATGCAGTAAGTTCATGATAATGCGTAGCAAATAGAGACCGGCATTTGTTAATATCATGCAGGTTTTCCAAAGTTGCCCAGGCAATGGAAAGCCCGTCATAGGTTGCAGTCCCGCGTCCGATTTCATCCAGAATTACCAGCGCCCGCGGGCCGGCCTGATTGAGGATCGCCGCGGTCTCAACCATCTCGACCATAAATGTCGATTGCCCGCGCGCCAGATCATCCGCTGCGCCAACCCGACTGAACAGTTGGTCCACCAACCCGATATGAGCGGAGGCAGCCGGCACATAGGCCCCCATTTGCGCCAATATCGCGATAATTGCGTTTTGCCGTAAAAAGGTCGATTTACCCGCCATATTTGGCCCGGTGAGCAACCAAACCGGCTTTTTGTCACTGCTTAGGTCGCAATTATTGGCGATAAATGGCTTACCCGTTGAGCGAAGGGCCGCTTCTACGACCGGATGGCGCCCGCCTGAAATCTCGAACGCGCGGGAGCTATCAAGCTGCGGTCGTACCCAGTCTTCCTCGATGGCCAGCACAGCCAGTGCGGTGCTAAGGTCAATTTCGGCGAGCGCGCGCGCAGCGTTTGAAATCTCGGCGGCATTGGCCAGAACCGCCTTGCGAAGATCTTCGAAAATGCGTTTTTCGATTTCGAGTGCCCGGCCGCCTGCATTGAGTATTCGAGTTTCAAGCGCCGAAAGCTCAACCGTTGTAAACCGCACCGCATTTGCTGTCGTTTGTCGATGAATGAAAGTTTCAGAGTGCGGCGGATTCAGCATTTTTTCAGCGTGGGTGGCCGGGGTTTCAATAAAGTACCCAAGCACATTATTATGCTTTACTTTTAATGCATTAATACCGGTTTCCCGCGAAAATACGGCCTGCATTGCGGCAATTACTCCGCGCCCTTCATCGCGTAACTCTCGTGCTTCGTCGAGATCTTCGTTAAAGGACTTTGCGACAAACCCGCCATCTCGCGCCAAAATGGGTGGCTCGGCAACCAGAGCCTTGTCCAATAAGCTGACCAGAGCATCCTGTCCCTGCATCAACGCCAACGCATTGGCGATTCCTTCCGGAATTTCGGCAGGCAAAGGTGTTTGGCCTAGCAATGACGCCTGTTCGAGCGCTTGGCGGATGGCGGCAAGATCGCGCGGGCCTCCTCGCTCCAGCGATAACCGCGAAAGGGCGCGTTCCATATCGGGAACTTGCACAAGGCGGCTGCGAAAATCACTGCAAATGCTCTGGTTTTCGACAAAGCCCTGCACCATATCCAACCGATAGTTGATAGCCGGTAAGTCGTTGGAAGGGCTCGTTAACCGGCTTTCGAGCAAGCGCGCCCCGCTGCCGGTTTGTGTCCGGTCAATTACTGCAAGCAACGCGCCGGATCGTTCTCCCGAAAGGGTCCGGGTAAGTTCGAGGTTGCGCCTTGTCGAGGCATCAATTTGCATCCGACTGCCGGGTTTTTCCTGCACCGGTGGGTGCAAAACCGGCATCTTCCCGCATTGGGTTAGTTCGAGATAATCAACTATGGCGCCCATGGCCGCGAGTTCGGCTCGGGAAAAATTGCCAAAGCCGTCGAGTGACGAGACCCCGAATAGCCCGCCGACCCGCTCCTTGGCAGATTCGCTATCAAAGCTCGAGGGGGCAAGAGGCGACAATGTGTGTCCTGCCGCTTCCAACGTGTTACGCAAATTTTCCGGCAGGTTTTGTGAGGTCAATACCTCCCCCGGGGATAGCCGCGCCAATAGAGGTTCCAGAACCAAGCCGCTCACTTCGCTCACGTGAAAGGCCCCGGTAGATACATCAGCCCAGGCGACCCCGTAGGTTTCTCTTAAAACAGCAAGCGAAACCAGATAGTTATGCGCTCTTGCCTCCAAAAGGCTATCTTCAGTGAGCGTGCCGGGGGTTACCAACCTCACGACATCTCGCTTTACAACCGCCTTATAACCGCGCTTTTTCGCTTCCTTGGGGGATTCCATTTGCTCACAGACGGCAACNCGAAATCCNTTGCGAATGAGCGTTAACAGATACCCTTCTGCCGCATGGTGTGGAACGCCACACATGGCGATATCTTCGCCTTCATGCTTGCCTCTTTTGGTTAGCGCAATATCAAGCGCTGCAGCTGCTGCTTTGGCATCATCAAAAAACAGCTCGTAAAAGTCACCCATGCGGTAAAATAGCAGTGCATCCGGATATCGAGCCTTAATCTCCAGATACTGCGCCATCATTGGTGTTATGGTTGGTTTCGCCACTCGTTTTCCTTTGGTTCGCTGTGTGAATTTACACAGCCACTCCGCCTTGGGAAAGCCAGAAATATCACCGCTAAAGCCAGAAATATCGTTGCGCAAATTGATACAAAATTGTAACAAATGAAAACAACAGCCTGAAACGAGATAAAAATGTCCGATAAAACCAAAGTTACTGACGAAGAGGCGCTCGCCTATCACCTTGAGCCAACACCGGGCAAAATTGAAGTGATCGCATCCACCGCGATGACCACCCAGCGTGACCTCTCGCTGGCTTATTCACCCGGTGTTGCCGCTCCGGTTCAGGCAATCGCTGATGATCCGGCGCTGGCTTATGATTATACGTCTAAGGGCAATATGGTTGCGGTTATTTCCAACGGGACTGCCATTTTAGGCATGGGCAACCTTGGCGCATTGGCCTCCAAGCCAGTGATGGAGGGCAAAGCGGTGCTATTCAAACGCTTTGCCGATGTAAACGCGATCGATATCGAGCTGGATACCGAAGACCCCGACGAAATTATCAACGCAGTTAAGCTGATGGGGCCGACATTTGGCGGTGTCAATCTTGAGGATATTAAAGCGCCTGAGTGCTTTATAATTGAGCAAAAGCTNAAAGAAATCATGAATATACCTGTTTTTCATGATGACCAGCACGGCACCGCGGTGATCTGCGCAGCCGGGCTGATCAATGCTTTGCAAATTTCTGGTAAAAAAATTCAGGACTGTAAAATCGTACTTAACGGTGCCGGAGCCGCAGGGATCGCCTGTATCGAGCTCATCAAAGCCATGGGGGCAAAGCACGACAATTGTATTGCCTGTGATACCAAAGGCGTTATTTATCAGGGCCGCACCGAAGGGATGAACCAGTGGAAATCGGCCCATGCGGCCAATACCGACCTGCGCACACTGGAAGAGGCGATGGACGGCGCCGACGTGTTCCTTGGTGTTTCGGTTAAAGGGGCGGTAACGCCTGAAATGGTTAAGTCCATGGCTCCCCATCCGGTTATTTTTGCAATGGCGAACCCCGATCCGGAAATCACACCGGAAGAAGCGCAGGCTGTGCGCTCGGATGCGATTGTTGCCACCGGTCGCTCCGACTACCCAAACCAGGTTAATAATGTCCTTGGTTTTCCGTATCTTTTTCGCGGTGCGCTCGATATTCACGCCCGCGCTATTAATGACTCAATGAAAATCGCATGTGCCGAGGCCCTTGCCCATTTGGCGCGCGAAGATGTGCCTGATGAAGTCGCTATGGCTTATGGCAAAAAGCTAACCTTCGGGCGGGATTATATTATCCCCACGCCTTTTGATCCGCGCTTGATTCACGTTATTCCGCCTGCTGTCGCTAAAGCAGGTATGGATACCGGTGTGGCGCGCCGCCCGATCATTGATATGGAAGCCTATGAAAATGCGCTGCGCGACCGCTTGGACCCAACATCTTCGATTCTTCGCTCTCTATATGCGCGCGCCAAGCGTGAGCAGGCTCGAATTGTGTTTGCCGAAGGCGATGACGAACGTGTTGTGCGCGCTGCGGTCGCTTATGTGCGTTCCGGACTTGGGCAGGCGGTTGTGGTTGGCCGTGTGGCGCAGGTTCAGGAGTTCCTTGACAACGCGGGGATGTCCGAAGCTATCAATGAAATTGAAGTGGTCAATGCTGCCACGGTTGATAATCTGGCGGAAATGTCATCGATGCTTTACCAACGCCTGCAACGGCGCGGGTTTGACCAGCGCGATTGTCACCGGATTGCCAGCCGTGACCGTCATGTTTTCTCGTCACTGTTGCTTGCGCACGGCGAGGCAGACGGAGTTATAACCGGNGTGACGCGCAAATCTTCGCATATNCTGTCTCTNNTCAATTACGTATTTGANGCAGAGCCGGGAGACGGTGCTGTAGGCATAACCGCGGTTATCAACCGCGGAAAAATGGTATTGATCGCAGATACGCTGGTTCACGAATGGCCCGAAACCGACGATCTTGCCGATATCGCCGAGCGCGCGGCACAAGTTGCCCGCAGCCTTGGGCTAGAGCCCCGCGTTGCATTTGCCAGCTTTTCGAACTTTGGCTATCCGGTTTCCGAACGCGCCGAAAAGATGCGAACTGCAACTGCCGAACTGGATAAACGCGGCGTTGACTTTGAATATGATGGTGAAATGACGGTCGACGTTGCGCTCAACGCAGACGTTATGGCGAACTATCCTTTCTGCCGCCTCTCGGGTCCGGCTAACATTCTGGTGGTTCCAGCAAGGCATTCAGCGTCTATTTCCGTCAAACTCATGCAAGAGATGGCAGGCGCAACGGTAATTGGCCCTATCCTCACCGGCATAGACAAGCAGGTGAAGCTTGCTTCAACAACCAGCACGGTCACGGATATTCTGCATATGGCTGTCATGGCGGCTTGTAAGGTTGGCTAGATGATTTTTAATCTAGGCTCCATCAACATTGATCACATCTACCGTGTGCCCCATTTTCCAAAGCCGGGTGAAACCCGGTTAAGTGACAGCTACTCCAAAGGCTTGGGTGGAAAAGGGGCCAACCAATCTATTGCCATCGCGCGGGCTGGCGGACAGGTTGTCCATATTGGTGCGATTGGCGAAGACGCGGTTTGGACGCGGGATATCCTTGCCGAGTCCGGCGTAATTGTAGATTCGGTTGCTGTGCTCGATAGTCCGACGGGACACGCGATTATCAACGTTGATAAAACCGGTGAAAACTGCATTGTTTTGTTTGACGGAGCCAATGTGCTTCTTTCTGAAGGTCAGATTAGCGCTGGTTTGAGCACTGCCAATGCAGGTGATTGGCTTTTGCTGCAAAACGAGGTGAGCGGTGGCCGGTTTGCCGCCAGATTGGCGCGCGCAAAAGGCATGAAAATAGCATATGTTGCCGCTCCTTTTGATGCTGAAAATGTTACAGAGATGATTGATATTGTTGATCTACTTTCGGTCAACGAAGGTGAAGCAGCGCAAGTGTGCGCGGCACTCGGTGTTTCGGAAGATGAAATACCTGTGGAAAAGCTTCTGATTACCCGGGGCGGGAATGGCATAACTTTTCGTGACGGACCAACGCTTTATACCCAAGATATTTTTCAGGTTACTCCGGTTGACACCACCGGCGCGGGGGATACCTTCATGGGATATTTTTTGAGCGAGCTTGATGCCGGTAAAGACCCACAAGAGGCATTGCGCGTTGCGGCTGCGGCTGCTGCGATACAGATCACAAAAAAAGGGACCGCCGAAGCGATCCCTTTAATGGATGAAGTGGCCGGTTTTATCCGGTCATATCTTCCCAAAAGCTCTTAACACGGCTGAAAAAGTCGTGGCCGGCCGGGTTGTTGTTTTTTGACTCCGCCTCAAATTCGCGCAGCAGCTCTTTTTGTCTTGCGGTCAGGTTGGTTGGCGTTTCTGCTTCCAGCTCGATGTAAAGATCACCCATTCCTGAACCGCGAAGCGCCGGCATTCCCTTGCCACGCA
>JGI24025J20009_10000405_pt1 | contig 33507 bp, 24 predicted proteins | sample Cruoilmetagenom3_FD_20009 | JGI IMG/M metagenome (IMG submission 20009) | reverse complement strand
CACCGAGGACGAAGCGGCGGATGCCGCTTCGCGGCTAAAACGAAGCCCTCGCAGTCAGTTTGAAATTACGGCCCGACAGCGGCACAAAATCCTTGGTGAAGCTGGTCGCGCGGCGGCCTTCTGCATCGAACACATTGTCGACCTGCGCCAGCAGGGTGAAGTTCTCCTCGCCCTCGAACGGATGCCATGCGAGCGACAAGTTCACGTGAGTGAAGCTGTCGGTCGGCGTTTCAAGCGGTGCGAGATTTGACTGGTCATCAAACCATTCCACCTCGCCGCGCAGGTCAAAATGCTCCCACCGCGCTTCCAATGCGCCGTACAGGCTGAGCGGCGGGATACGCGGGACGGCATCGCCATTGTCCAGCTCAGCATTGGTATAAGCACCGCGCAGATCGCCCAGCAGCGAGAAATCGCGCGCCTCGACCAGCGGGAAGGTCACCTGCGCTTCCGCGCCCCATTGATCGGCGTCCTGCTGGCGGAATGTGAAGACTGGCAAGTCATCCTCCTCCACGCCTGTAGCGGCAAGGAAGATGAAGTCGCTGAACCAGTTGCGATAGATGCTGGCGTTGATCTTCACTTCGCCGATCTCGCCGCGCAGATAGCCTTCCGCTCCCCAGCTTGCCTCAATNTCAAGCGTGGGATTGCCCACTTCAAATTGCTGCGTGGCGATGTGCGGGCCTTCTGCATAAAGCTCTGCCGCAGTGGGCGCGCGCTGAGTGCGCGAAAGGTTCAGGCCCGCGCGGAAATCATCGAACAGTATGTAGCCGCCGCCAAACGCGGCTGAGAAAGTGTCAAAGCTGCGGTCCAGCCCCAATGTTTCAGCTACTACGCTGGTGGTTTCGTAACGCACGCCCGCCTCCAACTCGAGCCGCTCGAAGTCGATCTCCTGCAAAGTGAACAGCGCGAAGGTTTCGGTCACATTGGGCGGGATGTAGGCCTCTTCACCAACGGCGTTAAAATCGACGCTGGAATATTGCGCGCCGATGGAGCCACCCCAGCCATTGCGGCGGGTCTGCACCAGTTCCACGCGCCCCTCCACGCCGGCAACATCGAACACCGTGCCGACTTCTGTGCCTTCAAATTCGGTATGGGTGTAATCGGACCAGCCAGCGCGCGCCTGCACGGAATCGAAAAAACCGCCGCCAAGGTCGAAACCGGCGCGCATGTCGAAGCGGATCCGCTCAAGGCCGATAGAGACGGCTTCTTCGCCTTCCTCCTCATCGTCGTGACCGTCATCATGGTCGTCGTCATGATCGTCGTCCTCTTCGCCATGATGGTGGCCGGTGCCCGGAGCTGTGGGGACGCCGTAGCTAGTGTCGTAATAGCCGAAGGAGACGCCGAAATTGTGCTCACCCACAAAGGCGGCAAGGCCCGCGCCTGCGGACCATGTTTCGCTATAGCTGTTGGGCAATGTGCCGCTGATGTTGGCCGCTTCGCGCAATTCGTCGGCCTCTTCGATGTGGCCCTCTTCCTCTTCCTCGGCGGCATCGGCGAGCAAATCATCGCGCAGGAAATCGGAGGCGGCAAAGCCTGGAATTTCGACATCCCCGGTTTCGCGGTAAGACGCGTCGGCGTGGAAGGCGACGTTGTTCAGCAGTGGCATGTCGACCGACAGACCGCCTTCACGCAGATTGCTCGCCGTGTCGAAGCCTGCCAGCGCGTCGATATGGATCGGTTCGTCCGGCACACGCGGCGGAATGCGCTTGGTCACCACATTGACCGCGCCGCCAATGGCCTGACTGCCGTAGAGCAGAACGGCGGGACCGCGCAAAACCTCAATCCGCTGGGCAATCAGCGGGTCGGCGGCAACCGCGTGATCGTCCGACGCGCCGGACGCATCGAGCGTGCCGATACCATCGTTGAGCACCCGCACCCGGTCGCCGCCAAAGCCGCGCAGGATCGGGCGAGAGGCACCAGGCGCAAAGCCACTGGCCGAAACGCCGGGAAGGCTGGCCAGCACCTCACCGACTTGCCCACTGCTTTCGCGCTGCAAGGCGATGCCGGTGACGATTGATGTGCCCGCGATCACATCCAGCCGGTCCACCCCGGCGGCGGTGACATAGATGACGTTGTGAAAATCATCATCGCCCGGTTCGATGCGCGCTTCTTCTGCTTCAATCCCCACCTCGGCATCAGCAGAGCCTTCGTCGCGATCCTGCTCGGCAGGCGTATCCTGAGCCAGCGCGGCAAGTGGCATGGCGGCAGTGGCAAGTAGGGCAAAGGCGGCAGTTTTCATTGGGGGAGTGGTCCTCAAGCTGTGTAACAAAATATCATTACAGCCCTTAAGGATGGCCAGTATCGGGTCAAGCGAAATCGGATCAACAATCGGCGAAATGCAAATAGGGCGCGATGGTAGAGCAATTGAACGCGTTTAATCCGCCGCCGCGCTGCCCAGCCTTGCCCGCGCTTCCTGCTCGCCAATCAGCGGCAGCAATTCGCCCATGTCGGGGCCGTGGTCCATCCCGGTCAAAGCCTGACGCAGTGGCAGGAACAGCGCCTTGCCCTTGCGCCCGGTGCTTTGCTTGAGTGCGGAAGTCAGGCTGGCCCACGGATTGTCACCCCATTCAAGTGCCTGCGCCGCCTGCGCCAGATAGGCGCGGTCCTCGTCCGAAAACTCGGGCTGGGTGATCGGCCCGGTGACCAGCTGCCACCACTCTGACGCCTCATTTACATGCGACAGGTTCGGGCGAATGGCGTGCCACGCGGCCTCGTCCATGCCCCCGGGCAAGCGTTCCGCGACATCGGCATAATCCATCTGGTGGACGATGGCGCTGTTGACCCGCTCCAGCTCGGCATCTTCGAACCGGGCGGGCGCGCGCCCGAAGGTGGAGAGGTCAAAGGTTTCGAGCAATGCGGCACGCTCGGCAATCGGTTCGACCGGCAGGCTGGTGCCAAGCCGGGCGAGCATGGCGACGATGGCCTCAGGCTCAATCCCGCGCTCCCGAAAAACCTCGCAGCCAAGTGAGCCGAGCCGCTTCGACAGCTTGCCCTCCTTGCCGACCAGCAGCGCCTCATGCGCAAAGTTTGGCGGGGTTGCGCCCAGCGCGGTGAACATCTGGATTTGCACGGCGGTGTTGGACACATGGTCCTCCCCGCGCAGAACGTGGGTCACGCCCATGTCGATATCGTCGACTGCTGAGGGGAGCATGTAGAGCCAAGACCCATCGGCGCGGCGGATCACCGGATCGGACAATTGCGCGGGATCGAACTTCACAGCGCCGCGCACGCCATCATCCCAGCCAATCGCCTCATCATGGTCGAGCTTAAAGCGCCAGTGCGCGGCGATGCCCTCAGCCTCTTTCGCCGTGCGCTCGTCTTCGGAGACCTGCAACGCACCGCGATCATAAATCGGTGGCAGGCCGCGGCCGAGCTGGATCTTGCGCTTGAGCTCAAGCTCCTGCTGCGTTTCGTATGCGGGATAGACCCGGCCCGCTGCCTTCAGCTTTTCGAACGCCGCATCATAAAGCGCCATGCGCGCAGATTGCCGCTCCTCGCCATCGGGCACTATACCGAGCCACGCCAGATCAGCGCGGATCGCCTCGACAAACTGCTCTTCGCTACGCTCCTGATCGGTATCATCGATGCGCAGCATGAAAGTGCCGCCAGCTTTCTGGGCGAGCATCCAATTGTGCAGCGCAGTGCGGATGTTGCCGACATGCAGGCGGCCAGTGGGCGACGGGGCGAAACGGGTAATCGTGGTCATGGAGGCAGCGGTTAGCGCAGGCGCTGCGCCATTGCCAGAAAGTGCTGCGCGCGGGCCGCAAAATCCGCGCAACTTAGCATTCATCGGCAGTTTGCTAAGACTGCCAACAGAACATACCAATCGAGAGGTCCAATTCGTGAATTTTTATCGCACCAAAGTGGCGATTGCTGCCATCGGCCTGTTCGTGCTTCCCGCAGCGGTATTTGCCAGCGAAGATCACGCGGCCGCGCCCGGCAGCGCGTTTGATCTCAGCCATTGGAAGATCACCCTGCCGCAGGATGATGATGGCGACGATCGGCCGGACGAGATCAGCGTGAGCGATATTCAGGACTATTCGCACCCCGATTTCTTCTATCTCGATGACGAAGGCCGCATGGTCTTCACCGCGCCCAATCGCGCGATCACTACGGCCAATTCCTCCAACACACGCAGCGAGCTTAGGCAAATGCTGCGCGGCACCAACACCCGCATCGGCACGCATGATGCGGGTAACAATTTCGCTGTGCGCGCGCGGCGGGATTCCGATCAATACGGGTCCATCGGCGGACGGATGCAGGCCAGTTTGCGGGTCGATCATGTCGCCCGCAATGCTGCCAATCCGGATCGCAACCCGGCCTATTCGGTCGTGGTCGGGCAGATCCATGCGGTGCGGTATGACAACACCACCAGCGGCTTTGGCTACGGCAATGAACCGATCAAGATCTATTACAAAAAATGGCCGGGGCATGAGACCGGTTCGGTTTTCTGGACCTATGAGCGCAACCTGGCGCGCGACAATCCCGACCGCAGCGACATTGCCGTGCCAGTGTTCGGCAATCTTTGGGACAATGGTGAAGACCCCGGCGAAAACGGCATCGCGCTGGGTGAGGAATTCACTTACGAGATCAACGTCCACAACAATACGATGTATGTAACTTTCACCAATGAACGGCTGGGCACGGTGGGCCATGCGGTCAGCCTGGTGCAAGGCGTGGACGAGCTGGACAATCCGCAAAGCTACGGCGGAGATTCGCTCTACTTCAAGGCGGGCGCCTACAACCAGTGCTCGACGCGAGTGCAGGAAGGCTTCTGGTATGCCGGATGCGCCGGAACAGGCGACTGGGAGGTCGACCGCGCCAACGGCGATTACGCGCAGGTCAGCTTTTCACGGCTGCTGCTCGGCCCGTCGGTGCCGTTCGAAGGGGCAGTGGAGTAAGCTCTTTGCTTGCTCCGCTTGCCTAGCTCTGCAACCCTTGGTCAGCATCAAGAGGAGTTTCGAAAGTGCCAAGGAGAATTAAGCGCCCTGCGATTGCAGCAGCACTGGCAACGAGCGTTGTCATGGCAGCCAATGCGCATGCCACAACTTGGGTAGAGGTAGAGCATACTTGCCCGATCGGCGGCGAGGAGTTCACCGCCATGGAAGTTGCCAGCAATTCATATTTCGGAAGCCGTCCTGACGGCAGGCGTTATGGTCCACTACCCATTGTGCCGGTCACCGAGTGTCCGAGTAATGGATTACCGCTCTTTGATGACTTCTCGGACGAGGAACTGGCACTTCTCGAACCGGCAATCGCTATGCCCGAATTTGTCTCTATGCGTGCGAGCGAGACGCAACGCTACCGTGTTGCATGGCTGATGGAACAGCTGGGCCGCGCACCGGTGGATATTGCGTCCACGCTGCTTGTCGCAACGTGGGAAGCTGACGGAAACTTTGACCAGAAAACGCGATACCAAGGCGAATATGTGATGCTCGTCACCGGGATCGAACGTACTGAAGAAAACGCCGATAGCTGGTTTTTCCTGCACACGCGGGCAGCCAATGCCCTCAGGGAATTAGGATATTTCGAAGAGGCGGCAAATCTCATTACCCGCATCAACCGCGAGGAGTATTTCCCCGATGACACTGAAATCCGCGGCTACGTAGAGCAGTATTTCGCTAACCTCGGCGCACTTGTTGCGGAGGAAAACTATGTTGTTGAACCTGCCAACATGGTGCCGACGTATCAGGCGGCAATGCGATGCGGGCTCGCGCTTCCACTGCCCACAGCCAGCGAGGTTCCTGTGTGCGAAAGCGAAGAGGTGACCGAACTTATCGAGGATTTTGAAATCGAAGATGACGAAGGCAACGACTTGGAAGGCCGCGCTGCCTTCGAATATTTGCGCAACCAACGATCGGCTGCAAACGAAGGAAGCTAACCGCTAGGGTGTCTATGCACCGGCGTTGTTCGACCATGAAAAAGGCCCCGCCGGATCGCTCCGACGGGGCCTTTTCTTGCGCGTTAGCGAGTAAGGCTTACTCTTCGCCGCTCTCTTCAGGCTTGGCTTCCTCTGCAGGCGCTTCCTCAGCCGCCGGAGCCGGAGCGGCGCCCATGGCAGCTGCCATGGCTTCCTCACTGGAAGGTGCGTCTGGTGCAACATCGTCCACGTCAGCAGCAGCAGCTTCGGCAGCTTCAGCGGCTGCGGCGTTTTCAGCCTCCAGCGCATCCTGCTGCTTCTTGTACTGCGCGCGGATCGCCGCATCGCGTGACGAAGCCGTCACCCGCATACGGTTCATGCCAGCACCGGTACCAGCCGGGATGAGACGGCCCACGATGACGTTCTCCTTGAGACCGACCAGCGTGTCCTTCTTCCCTTCAACCGCGGCCTGCGTCAGCACGCGCGTGGTTTCCTGGAAGGAGGCGGCAGAGATAAACGAACGCGTCTGCAGGCTGGCCTTGGTAATGCCCAGCAGGATCGGCTTGCCGGTGGCAGGCTTCTTGCTGCGCGTCAGCTTGCCGTTGGCCTCGTTCATTTCTTCATAGTCGACATGTTCACCCGGCAGCAGCGTGGTATCGCCGCCATCGGTGATCTCAACTTTCTGCAGCATCTGACGAACAATCGTCTCGATGTGCTTGTCGTTGATCCGCACACCCTGCAGTCGGTACACTTCCTGAATTTCGGTGCAGAGATATTCGGCCAAGGCCTCGATCCCCAGAACTTCAAGAATGTCATGCGGGTTGGGCGAGCCGGAGATGAGCGTGTCGCCCTTCTTGACGAAATCGCCTTCCTGCACGTCGATCACCTTGGTCTTGGGGACCAAATATTCGACTGCATCACCTTCCTCAGGAACAATCGCGATCTTGCGCTTCGCCTTGTAGTCGCGGATGAATTCCATCCGGCCACTGATCTTGGCGATAACCGCTGCGTCCTTGGGAATGCGCGCTTCAAACAGCTCGGCAACACGCGGCAGACCGCCGGTGATGTCGCGCGTTTTGGAAGCTTCGCGGGACGCACGGGCAAGAATGTCACCTGCCTGTACTTCCTGACCATCCTCGACCGAGAGCGTGGTGCCCGGAGCCAGCATGTAACGCTGTGCTTCGGTTTCCTCGTCCTTCTTGGCCTTGCCCTTGCCAGCTGCATCTTCCTCGCTCAGCAGAGTAAGGCGCGGACGCAGATCTTCCTTGCTGGCGCGGCCTGTGGTGCGCAGTTCGGTGACCACACGCTGTGCGATACCGGTGGCATCATCGACCCGCTCTTCCAGGGTCTTGCCTTCGACAAGATCCTGATAGCGCACGACACCAGCCTGTTCAGTGATGATCGGCAGGGTGAACGGATCCCATTCAGCCAACCGGTCGCCTTCCTTCACCTTGGCGCCATCTTCGAACATCAGCACGGTACCGTAAGGTACGCGGTGGATCGCGCGTTCGCGGCCCTCCGCATCGACCACTACCATTTCGCCGTTGCGGGCGAGTGACAGGCGGCGGCCCTTCTTATCCGTGATGGTCGGCATGTCGCGGAACACGACCTTACCGTCCGAGATGGATTCAAGGTGGCTGGTTTCATTGACCTGCGCCGCGCCGCCGATGTGGAACGTCCGCATCGTTAGCTGTGTACCCGGCTCACCGATCGACTGCGCAGCGATAACGCCGACAGCTTCACCAATGTTGACCGGCGTACCGCGCGCAAGATCACGGCCATAACAGGTCGCGCAAACGCCCTGCTCAGCTTCGCAAACCAGCGGCGAGCGAATCTTGGCGACCTGTGTTTCGGCCTCCTCAATAAGCACCACCATGGGCTCATCCACCAGAGTGCCGGCCTTGACGATCACTTCGTCAGTAGAGGCATTCACGATGTCTTCGGCCAGTGTTCGGCCCAAAATACGCTCACCAATGGAGGCGATTACGCTACCGCCCTGCACGATGGCCCGCATTTCCAGCGCATTGTTGGTCTTGCAGTTTTCCTGCACGATCACGCAATCCTGCGACACGTCCACCAGGCGGCGAGTCAGGTAACCCGAGTTTGCCGTCTTCAGCGCCGTATCGGCCAGACCCTTACGGGCACCGTGGGTGGAGTTGAAGTATTCAAGAACGGTCAGACCTTCCTTGAAGTTCGAGATGATCGGGGTTTCGATGATCTCGCCCGACGGCTTGGCCATCAGGCCTCGCATACCGGCAAGCTGCTTCATCTGTGCGGGGCTACCACGGGCGCCCGAATGGCTCATCATGTAGATCGAGTTGACCTGTGCCTCGCGCCCGTCCTTGTCCTTGGGCGTGGCCTTAATCTCGTCCATCATGGCGGCCGCAACCTGGTCACCGCAACGGCTCCAGGCGTCGATCACCTTGTTGTACTTTTCCTGCTGGGTGATGAAACCGTCCTGATACTGCTGCTCGTAATCGGCAACCAGCGCCTTGGTTTCATCAATCATGCCGTCCTTGGTGTCGGGAATGATCATGTCGTCCTTGCCGAAGCTGATGCCGGCCTTGAACGCGTGGCGGAAGCCCAGCGTCATGATGGCATCGGCGAACAGCACCGTGTCTTTCTGGCCGGTGTGACGATAGACCTGATCGATCACGTTCTCGATGTCCTTCTTGGTCAACAGCTTGTTGACCACCTCGAAAGGCACCTTGTGATTTTTCGGCAGACATTCAGCGATCAGCATACGGCCCGGCGTGGTTTCCACGCGCTGCATATACTGCTTGCCCTTCTCATCAGTCTGCGGGACGCGGGTGGTGATCTTCGAGTGATAGGTCACCGCACCAACGTGCAGCGCCTGATGCACCTCATCGATATCGCCCAGCACCTTGCCTTCGCCCGGCTCGCCTTCGCGGTCCATCGAAAGGTAGTACAGGCCCAGCACCATATCCTGCGAAGGCACGATGATCGGCTTGCCGTTGGCGGGCGAGAGGATGTTGTTGGTCGACATCATCAGCACGCGGGCTTCCAGCTGGGCTTCCAGCGAAAGCGGCACGTGGACGGCCATCTGGTCACCATCGAAGTCGGCGTTGAAGGCCGAACATACGAGCGGGTGCAGCTGGATTGCCTTGCCTTCGATCAAAACCGGCTCAAACGCCTGAATGCCAAGACGGTGAAGCGTCGGGGCGCGGTTGAGCATGACGGGGTGTTCACGGATCACCTCATCGAGGATGTCCCACACTTCCTTGCGCTCTTTTTCGACCCACTTCTTCGCCTGCTTCAAGGTCATCGACAGACCCTTTGCATCAAGGCGGGCGTAGATGAACGGCTTGAACAGCTCGAGCGCCATCTTCTTGGGCAGACCGCACTGGTGCAGCTTCAATTCCGGCCCGGTCACGATGACCGAACGGCCCGAATAATCGACGCGCTTACCCAGAAGGTTCTGGCGGAAGCGGCCCTGCTTGCCCTTGAGCATGTCGGACAGCGATTTGAGCGGACGCTTGTTGGCACCCGTGATCACGCGGCCACGGCGACCATTGTCGAACAGAGCATCGACCGATTCCTGCAACATGCGCTTTTCGTTACGCACGATGATGTCAGGCGCGCGCAGTTCCATCAGACGCTTCAGGCGATTGTTACGGTTGATTACGCGGCGATACAGATCGTTGAGATCGGAGGTTGCAAAACGGCCACCATCCAGCGGCACCAGCGGGCGCAGCTCAGGCGGAATGACCGGCACGACTTCAAGGATCATCCATTCGGGACGGTTGCCCGAATCAATGAAGCTTTCGACGACCTTGAGGCGCTTGATGATCTTGGCAGGCTTGAGCTTGGACTTGGTGGTCTCCAACTCGTGAAGCAGATCGGCCTTTTCCTGTTCCAGGTCGAGGTCCATCAGCATCACCTTGACCGCTTCGGCACCGATGCTGGCGGTGAAGGCGTCTTCGCCATGCTCATCCTGCGCATCGAGGAGTTCGTCCTCGGTCAGCAGCTGGAATTTTTCCAGCGGCGTCAGGCCCGGCTCGGTGACGATGTAGCTTTCGAAATACAGCACGCGCTCAAGCTGCTTGAGCTGCATGTCGAGCAGCAGGCCGATGCGCGACGGCAGCGACTTGAGGAACCAGATATGCGCAACCGGGGCGGCCAGTTCGATGTGGCCCATCCGCTCACGGCGGACCTTGGTCACGGTGACTTCAACGCCGCATTTTTCGCAGACGACGCCCTTGTACTTCATGCGCTTGTACTTGCCGCACAGGCATTCGTAATCCTTCACCGGACCGAAGATGCGGGCACAGAACAGACCGTCACGCTCGGGCTTGAACGTACGGTAGTTGATGGTTTCCGGCTTCTTGATTTCGCCGAAAGACCAGCTGCGGATACGCTCTGGCGAGGCCAGACCGATCTGGATCTGGTCGAAAGTCTCCGGCTTGGAGAGCTGGTTGGTGAATTTGGTCAGTTCGTTCATGTCTTCACTTCCCTTGAGGGGATTTAACAGGGGCTAGAGGGGAGGCGGCCCACTACAGGCCGCCGGCCCCTGTCATTCAGCAGCAATCTGGCCGAAGCCGTCTTCGTCTTCTTCACCATCGTTGAGGCTGGTGAGTTCGACGTTGAGGCCCAGCGAGCGCATTTCCTTGACGAGCACGTTGAAGCTCTCCGGAATGCCTGCTTCGAAGGTGTCGTCACCCTTGACGATCGCTTCGTAGACCTTGGTGCGGCCGACCACGTCATCGGATTTCACCGTCAGCATTTCCTGCAAGGTGTAAGCCGCGCCGTAGGCCTGCAGCGCCCAGACTTCCATTTCGCCGAAGCGCTGTCCGCCGAACTGCGCCTTACCGCCCAGCGGCTGCTGGGTGACGAGGCTGTACGGGCCGATCGAACGGGCGTGGATCTTGTCGTCGACCAGGTGGTGCAGTTTGAGCATGTAGATAATGCCCACCGTCACCTTACGGTCAAACGCTTCACCGGTGCGCCCATCATACAGCGTGGACTGGCCGGAGCTGGCATAGCCCGCTTTCAGCAGCATGTCGGTGACATCGCCTTCGTTCGCGCCGTCGAACACCGGAGTGCCCATTGGAACGCCATTGCGAAGGTTTTCAGCCAGCTCGACCACTTCACCGGTCGTGCGGCTGTCGATGTCGCCGTGATACTGCTCGCCGTAAACGTCCTTCAGCTTCTCCACGACCGCTGCCGGAGGCTTCACATTGGCGAAGTCTTCGGCTGCGTCGGGATTGGCTGCACGCCATTCATCGAGCTGCTCTGCGATCTGCATTCCCAGCCCGCGCGCGGCGAAGCCAAGGTGCGTTTCGAAGATCTGCCCGACGTTCATGCGCGAAGGCACGCCCAGCGGGTTGAGCACGATGTCGACCGGCGTTCCGTCTTCGAGGAACGGCATGTCTTCTTCAGGCAGGATGCGCGAAATCACACCCTTGTTACCGTGACGGCCAGCCATCTTGTCGCCCGGCTGCAGCTTGCGCTTCACCGCGACAAAGACCTTGACCATCTTGAGCACGCCCGGAGCCAGCTCATCGCCGCGCTCAAGCTTTTCCTTACGATCGTCGAACTTGTCCTTGATCGCCTTCATCGCCTCATCATACTGACCCTTCACAGCTTCGAGCTGGGCCTGCATGTTGTCGTCAGCGACGGCGAATTTGAACCATTCGTGCTTATCGACACCGTCCAGCACTTCGCCGTCGATCTTGGTGCCCTTCTTGACGCCCTTGGGCGCGGCAGAAGCGGTCTGACCATCGAGCATTTCGCGCAGACGGTTGTAGGTCGCACGGTTGAGGATGGCGCGTTCGTCTTCGCTGTCCTTCTTGAGGCGTTCGATTTCCTCGTTCTGGATGGCGCGGGTACGATCGTCGATCTCGATACCATGGCGGTTGAAGACGCGAACTTCGACCACCGTACCGGCAACGCCCGGCGGCAGGCGGAGCGAGGTGTCGCGCACGTCGCTGGCCTTTTCGCCGAAGATGGCGCGCAGCAGCTTTTCTTCCGGCGTCATCGGGCTTTCACCCTTGGGCGTGATTTTGCCCGCCAGAATGTCGCCCGGATGCACTTCGGCACCGATATAGACAATGCCCGCTTCGTCGAGGTTGCGCAGCGCCTCCTCGCCAACATTGGGAATGTCGCGAGTGATGTCTTCCGGCCCAAGCTTGGTGTCGCGCGCCATGACTTCGAATTCCTCGATGTGGATCGAGGTGAAGACGTCATCCTTCACGATACGCTCGGAAATGAGGATGCTATCCTCGTAATTGTAGCCATTCCACGGCATGAAGGCGACGAGGCTGTTACGGCCCAGCGCCAGCTCGCCGAGATCGGTCGAGGGGCCATCGGCAATGATGTCACCCTGCGCAATCGTATCACCCACCTTCACCAGCGGACGCTGGTTGACGCAGGTGTTCTGGTTGGAGCGCTGGAACTTCTGCAGCGAGTAGATGTCCACGCCGGGGTTGGTGGTGTCCACCTCGCCCGAGGCGCGGATCACGATACGGGTCGCGTCGACCTGATCGACCACACCGCCGCGCGTTGCACCGATTGCAGCGCCAGAATCGCGCGCCACGGTTTCTTCCATGCCGGTACCAACCCAAGGCGCTTCGGCCTGTACGAGCGGCACAGCCTGACGCTGCATGTTTGATCCCATCAGCGCGCGGTTGGCGTCATCGTTTTCCAGGAACGGAATAAGCGATGCAGCGACCGAGACGAGCTGCTTGGGCGAAACGTCCATCAGCGTGACCTGATCGTTCGGGCTCATCACAAACTCGCCGCTCTGGCGGGCCGAGACGAGCTCTTCCACGAACTTGCCGTCCTTGTCGGTTTCAGCCGAGGCCTGTGCAACCGTGTGCTTCTGCTCTTCCATCGCGGAGAGGTAGTTCACTTCGGTCGAGACCTTGCCGTCCTTCACCGCGCGATAGGGCGTTTCGATGAAGCCGTATTTGTTGACCCGCGCAAAGGTGCTGAGCGAGTTGATCAGGCCGATGTTCGGGCCTTCTGGCGTTTCAATCGGGCAGATCCGGCCATAGTGNGTCGGGTGAACGTCGCGGACTTCAAAGCCAGCGCGCTCACGCGTCAAACCGCCCGGGCCGAGTGCAGACACGCGGCGCTTATGGGTGACTTCGGACAGCGGGTTGGTCTGATCCATGAACTGCGACAGNTGCGAAGAGCCGAAGAATTCGCGCACNGCAGCAACAGCTGGCTTGGCGTTGATCAGATCGTTGGGCATCACGGTGGACACGTCCACGCTGCTCATCCGCTCCTTAACGGCGCGCTCCATGCGCAGCAGGCCGACGCGGTACTGGTTTTCCAGCAGCTCACCCACAGAACGCACACGGCGATTGCCAAGGTTATCGATGTCATCAACATCGCCCTTGCCGTCCTTCAGATCGACAAGTTCCTTCACCACAGCAAGGATGTCTTCCTTGCGCAGCGTGGTGACGGTGTCTTCGGCATCGAGGCCAAGGCGCATGTTCAGCTTCACCCGGCCAACGGCGGACAGGTCGTACCGCTCACCATCGAAGAACAGGCCTTCGAACAGCGCTTCGGCAGTTTCCTTGGTCGGCGGTTCACCCGGACGCATGACCTTGTAGATCGCTTCCAGGCCTTCCTCGCGGTTTTCAGCCTTGTCGACTTCCATGGTGTTGCGCATCCACGGGCCGGTGGTGACATGGTCGACGTCAAGCAGCACGAGCTGGTCGATACCGGCGGCATCGAGCTTCTCGAGATTTTCGGGCGACACTTCTTCACCGGCTTCGATGTAGATGCGGCCGGTCTTCTCGTCGATCAGATCGACACTGGAATACCGGCCGAAGATTTCCTCGGTCGGGATCAGCAGCGTCTCGAGGCCATCCTTTTCAGCCTTGTTGGCTGCGCGCGGAGAGACCTTCTGATTGGCGGGGAACACTTCCTCACCCGTCTTGGCATCGACCAGCGCAAACGCGGGCTTGGCGCCGCGCCACTGGTCAGCAACGAACGGAATCTGCCAGCCTTCGCCAGCCTTCTTTGACGAACGCTTCCAGGTGACCATGTCATAGAAGTGATCGAGAATGCCTTCGCTATCCAGACCCAGCGCATACAGCAGTGCGGTGACCGGCAGCTTGCGCTTGCGGTCGATACGCACGTTGACAACGTCCTTGGCATCGAATTCGAAATCGAGCCACGAACCACGGTAAGGAATGACGCGCGCAGCAAACAGGAATTTGCCGCTGGAGTGGGTTTTGCCACGGTCATGATCAAACAACACACCGGGCGAACGGTGCATTTGCGACACGATCACACGTTCCGTGCCGTTGATGATGAAAGTGCCGTTGCCCGTCATCAGGGGCATGTCGCCCATGTAAACGTCCTGCTCCTTGATATCGAGCACGGAGCGGGTTTCAGTTTCCTGATCCACTTCGAACACGATGAGGCGCAGCGTCACCTTCATCGGAGCGGCATAGGTAATGCCGCGCTGGCGGCATTCGGTGGTGTCATATTTCGGCGGCTCAAGCTCGTAATTCACGAAATCGAGTTCGGCGGTCCCGGCAAAATCGCGGATCGGGAAGACGCTGCGGAGCGTCTTTTCGAGGCCGGAGACATAGTCGATGCTGGGGTCCGAGCGCAGGAACTGCTCATAGCTTTCGCGCTGAACCTCAATCAGATTGGGCATCTGCACGGCTTCGTGGATGTCACCAAAAATCTTGCGGATGCGCTTGGACTTGCTGCCGGTCTGCTCGGGAGCTTTCGCTTTCGTCGCCATAATAGGGCCGATGCCTCTTCTTCGCGTGTCGCACCGACGCGATTCGCGCCGGCATCAGGAATATGTGTCGGGCGGGAGTATGTGAGACGCGCAAAAGGCCGCGATTGAGGCGAATCCCGTGGGAAACCGCCCTCGCAGCCTAATCAATATCGTCTCACGGAACGCCGAAACTTCCTTCCTGGGTCATGCCCCCGCGTAAGGCACACCTTGCTCGAAGCTCTTCGGCTAGGGAGGGCATATAGGGAGAGCGCGGCGGGGGGTCAATGGGAGTAAGGCGCCAAGACCGGAAACCACGTGAGGTTGCCCTTAAAATGCCCAACAGAGCCGCGTGACATTGTGTAACCCTTGTCACCCTCCCTCACCTCAGAAACCTCGCAAAACGATAAGTCGCATATTGTTTTTCAATATTATTGATTGACAATAAGAATCGACTCGGCCATATCGATTTTCAATAAGTCACACCAAGGAGATCGATAAATGACCCGTTTCACTTCCAACACTCTCGCCGCCTTCGTGGCAATAATCATCACCGCCACCAGCCTGACTGCCATCACGCAGGTGCCTTCGCAGCCGCAGGCAAGCATCGCAGTCGCCGCCGTTTTGGCCTGATAACGATCCGGAAGAGGAACTGATCCATGTCACTCAAACCCAAAGACCCGCTGTTGGCAGCGGGCAAGATCATGACCACCATACTGCAAATCATGACTGCGTTGGTAACCCTGTTGTTCGTCGTGCTTATCCCGGTCTTGCTGTTCAACCAGACCGATTTCGCCCAGGCCGTTGCCGAGGCTGGAGGCGACGATGTGGGTATGGCCATGACAGCCTCTATTGTCATGTTGCTGCTTGCAGCAGCTGTCACCAGCGCCGCCTTTCATTTCTTCCAGTTGCTGGGCAGGATCATTGACACTGTCAGGGAAGATGACCCGTTCACCGGCGAAAATGCAGACCGCCTAGGACGAATGGGCTGGATTGCCCTTGGATTTCAGATTGCGACATTCCCGATCGCAGCTTTGGTCGCATATCTCGCTCAATATGTGCCTGCTGAAGATTTGACCGTCGACTTTGAATTTTCGCTCACCGGCGTTCTTATGGCCATAGTGCTGTTCATCCTTGCCCGCGTGTTCAAGCATGGCGCTGCGATGCGCGATGATCTCGAAGGGACCGTCTGATGCCTCCCAAATCCGAAACCGAGACAGAAGGAACCAATATCGTGGTGAAATTGGATGATCTGCTGCACGAACGCCGCATGACTTTGACGGAGCTGGCAGAACGTGTCGGCCTCACTCTCGCCAATCTGTCGATCCTCAAGACCGGCAAAGCCAAGGCCATCCGTTTCTCCACGCTGGAGGCGATCTGCCGGGAGCTGGAATGCCAGCCGGGTGATCTGCTGGGATACGGACAAGGAACAGCGGAATAACTTGACTCTCGGGGCGTGGCAGCTATTTGCCCGCCCCGACCGCTCTTAAGTGGTCATCCGTCCGAGACAGTTGGTGACCGGAATTTGCCGGCCTTAATTTCCAGCCTAGACGGGGACAGAGATTCTTAGCGCTTCCGATTGGTCGCGCCAACCGCGTGATCTTTCGCGCACCTCCTTCCCCATCAACGGACCTAAGCCATGTCGCATGAGCGGTGTGGTGGTTTTGAGCCGGTCGGTCACGCCCAAAGCGTTTCCGGCCATAGTGAAGGAGTACGGCATGGATCGTTCGCAAAAAACCGATGCGGTTGCCCAGCTCAATGCAGCTTTCAACGATGTTGGCGTGGTGGTTGTCACCCGCAACCTCGGCCTGACGGTGGACCAGTCCACCGAACTGCGCGGAAAGATGCGTGAAGCAGATGCAACTTATAAGGTCGCGAAGAACCGTCTCGCCAAGCTCGCCCTGAAAGACACCGATTACACCGGCATCGAGGAATACCTCACCGGTCCCGTCGGCCTCGCCTGGTCAGCAGACCCGGTTGCGGCCGCCAAGGCAGCTGTCGAATTCGCAAAGAAGAACGACAAGCTGGAAATCGTCGGTGGCTCAATGGGCACGCAGGTGCTCGACGAAGCTGGTGTGAGGTCTTTGGCCGCACTGCCCAGCCTCGACGAACTGCGCGGCACGATCGTTGGTCTTGTCAACGCCCCGGCGACGAAAATCGCCCAGGTTGTCAATGCCCCGGCTGCCAAGCTGGCCCGTGTATTTGGTGCATATGCCGCCAAAGACGCGGCGTAAGAGACGCTTTTTCGAACACGAAACGAAACATCATGGGACGCATTTGTCCCGACCAATTTGGAGTAAAGCATCATGGCCGATATCGCCAAGCTTGTAGAAGAACTTAGCAAACTGACTGTCATGGAAGCTGCAGAGCTTGCCAAGACCCTCGAAGAAGAATGGGGCGTTTCCGCTGCCGCAGCCGTGGCTGTTGCCGGTCCCGCCGCTGCTGGCGAAGCCGTTGAAGAGAAGGACGAATTTGACGTCATTCTTACCGGCGACGGCGGCAAGAAAATCCAGGTCATCAAGGAAGTCCGTGCCATCACGGGTCTCGGCCTGACCGAAGCCAAGGGCCTCGTCGAAGGCGCGCCCAAGCCCGTCAAGGAAGGCGTGAACAAGGCAGAAGCCGAAGAAATCAAGGGCAAGATCGAAGCCGCTGGCGGTACGGTCGAACTCAAGTAATCTAAGGCTCGCTGAAGCAAGCCTTTAAGCAAATGTCGTGGGTGTCTTGAAGCGCCTGCGGATAGGAGGGCGGCATTCGCAAGGATGTCGCCCTTTTGCTTTCCTACGCGTCGTTGGCCTATCTAGCGCGAGAATATGGACCAGCGATCAACCCACTTGCCTCGGATGGCGCGCATTTTCCTTGGCATTGTGTTGTCATTCACAATCCTGGGTTGCGGACCTTCAGAGCAAGGCCCAACCGGACCTGTAGTCTCCAAAGTTGTCGCTTGCGATACCGCCAAACGTGGGCTGGCAGAGCTTCGCCAAATTCCAGTATCGAGCATTGCATTTTGCGAAGGCGCCTTGGCTGATAACACCCAAGACGGTTACGACGCTGATGGCTTCTATGTCTTGAAGCTTGCGGGCGGTGAGCCATGCACAGGACCTTGCAGCAACCTGATGGGGTGGTTCACAGTCGACAGCCTCAGCGGAGAAGTATTCGCATACGATATGGCGAACTTGGAAGTCGGACCGCCACTGCAACCAGCAGAATGACCCGCCGACCTGAATAGTCAGCGCCCACTCACCTCCGCGTAATCCCGCGCAAGCGCCACACCACGTCGGGATAGACGCCAAGCACCTCCTCCGGCAAGTCCAGCGCCGAGCGCGCCATCGCTCACGCATTGGCCGGGCCGCGCCCAAGCTCTGTGGCGCATTCGCCGCAGCACCCTCGCAATCGTCCCCGCGCTCTTTCCACCACCACCGGGTGAGCCTATTCAGACCGGCTGCACTGCATACCGGCACGCAGCGAGATATCGATGCGGCCAATTGCCCACCCTCCTACGCCCGGCTGGAAGGCCGAGACGCGCGAGACATTCCGCATTGCCGGGCCGCTGGCGCTCGCCAATGTATTGCAAATGCTGACCTATGCGATCGACGTGATGTTTATCGCCCGGCTGGGGGCAGACGAGCTGGCGGCGTCGGCGCTTGCCATCGCATTGTTTGGATTAATCGTGTGGAGCCTGCAATCGCTCACGGGGGCGGTCGCGCCAATCATGTCGGCAGAGCTGGGCGCGCGCGGCCCAGCGCTCCGCCCGGTGCGGCGCTCGATGCGCATGGCATTGTGGTTGTCCCTGATCGTCTCGGCATTCGGGATGGGCCTGTGTGCGCTTGCCGGGCCATTGATGCGGGTGACGGGGCAGGAGCCGCATATCACCGCACTCGCTGTATCCTATATGGAAGTGTTGCTGTGGTCGACCGCGCCGATGGTGATCGCCGGAGTGCTGCGCAATTACGTCTCCACACTTGGCAGGCCGATCTTCGCCACCTTCATCACGGCTGTGGGGATCGGGGTGAATGCGCTCGCCAATTGGGTGTTCATTTTCGGCAATCTGGGCGCGCCCGCGATGGGTCTGCCGGGAGCAGCACTCGCCACGATCATAACCTCGCTCGCCATCGTGGCCATGTATGCGGCGGCCATCCGGCTCGACCCGCGCCTGCACCGCTATCACATTACGGGTTTTTTCTGGCGCGCGGACTGGCCGCGTTTCATGGAGATCGTCCGCATCGGCACGCCGATTGCGATCACCATTGTGGCAGAGGCTGGCGTGTTCGGAGCAGCCGCATTCCTGATGGGCCGCATTGGCGGGCTGGAGCTGGCCGCACACACGCTGGCGCTCAATCTGGCTGCCTTTGCTTTTCAGGTGCCATTTGGCGTGGGGCAAGCCGCAACAATTCGCGTGGGCTATTTCTATGGCGCGCGCGATGCAGTCGGCATGGCCCGCGCCGGGTGGACGAGCGTGGCGATGGGCACCGGCTTTATGGTCTTCACCGCCAGTGCAATGGTGTTGATGCCCAGCGCGCTGCTGTCCGTCTATATTGATCCGGCTGACCCGGCGAACACGCAATTGGTCAGCACGGCGATCAGCTTTTTGATGATTGGCGCTGCCTTCCAATTGTCAGACGGCGTGCAAGCGGTCGCAGCAGGTGCCTTGCGCGGCTTGCAGGATACGCGCATTCCGATGTGGATCGCGATCTTCAGCTATTGGGTGCCGGGCTTTGGCCTCGCGGCAGGATTGGGCCTGTTTACGCCGCTTGCAGGGACGGGTGTGTGGATTGGCCTTGCGACCGGTCTGACCTTTGCCGCCGTGCTGCTGCTGTATCGCTGGAATGCTCGGGAGCAACTGGGCTTGACCGCGCGCGATTGATCGCCATCTCACGCCAACAACGCCTTGGCGAAAGGCACCAAGTTTTCGTCTTCTTCCCCATTGACTCTGACCGGGCGCGGTCCCATCTGCGCTTCGCTGGCACTCTCAGTCGGAGAGTGCCAAACATGTCTTAGTCACTTTAACAGGAAGAGGTCATAATCATGGCATTCCGTCCCCTGCACGACCGCGTGCTGGTCCGCCGTATCGAAGCCGAAGAAAAAACGGCTGGCGGCATTATCATCCCCGACAGCGCTCAGGAAAAGCCCAGCGAAGGCGAAATCGTCGCTGTTGGCAATGGCTCCAAGGCCGACGACGGCACCGTCACCCCGCTCGACGTGAAGGCGGGTGACCGTGTTCTGTTCGGCAAATGGGGCGGCACCGAAGTCAAGATCGGCGGCGAAGACCTGCTGATCATGAAGGAAAGCGACATTATGGGCGTGATCGGCTGAGCCGACTTACCCTCTGAACGCTTCCAACACTTAACGAATTACCAGGAGAAACAATTATGGCTGCCAAGGACGTAAAGTTCGGCCGCTCGGCCCGCGAAAGCATCCTCGCCGGTGTAGATACGCTNGCCAATGCCGTGAAAGTCACGCTCGGCCCCAAGGGCCGCAATGTCGTGCTCGACAAGAGCTTCGGCGCACCGCGCATCACCAAGGATGGCGTCACCGTCGCCAAGGATATCGAGCTTGCTGACAAGTTTGAAAACATGGGTGCCCAGATGCTGCGCGAAGTCGCCAGCAAGGCCAATGATGCAGCAGGGGACGGCACCACCACCGCCACCGTGCTCGCTCAGGCGATCGTGCGCGAAGGCATGACCGCAGTTGCCGCCGGCATGAACCCGATGGACCTCAAGCGCGGCATTGACCTCGCCGTGGGCAAGGTTGTTGCAGATTTGCAGGGCCGTTCGAAGGACGTGTCCGGTTCGGATGAAATCGCCCAGGTCGGCATCATCTCGGCCAATGGCGACAAGGAAGTCGGCGAGAAGATCGCCGAAGCCATGGAAAAGGTCGGCAAAGAAGGCGTCATCACCGTCGACGAAAGCAAGGGCCTCGAATTCGAGCTCGAAACCGTTGAAGGTATGCAGTTCGACCGTGGTTATCTCAGCCCGTACTTCGTGACCAATCCGGAAAAGATGACCGTCGAACTCGACGATCCCTACATCCTGATCCACGAAAAGAAGCTGTCCAATTTGCAGGCCATGCTGCCTGTGCTGGAAGCCGTAGTGCAGGCCGGACGTCCGCTGCTCATCATCGCTGAAGACATCGAAGGCGAAGCGCTGGCGACCCTCGTGGTCAACAAGCTGCGCGGCGGCCTGAAGGTTGCAGCCGTGAAGGCTCCGGGCTTTGGCGATCGTCGCAAAGCGATGCTGCAGGACATCTCGATCCTGACCAATGGCGAGATGATTTCCGAAGACCTCGGCATCAAGCTCGAAAACGTCGGCCTGTCGATGCTGGGTGAAGCCAAGCGCGTCACCATCGACAAGGACAACACGACCATCGTTGATGGTTCGGGCGATCAGGAAGCCATCAAGGCCCGCGTCGAGCAGATCCGTGCGCAGATCGAGACGACTTCGTCCGATTACGACAAGGAAAAGCTGCAGGAACGTCTTGCCAAGCTTGCTGGCGGCGTTGCCGTGATCAAGGTCGGCGGTGCTTCCGAAGTGGAAGTGAAGGAACGCAAGGACCGTGTCGACGATGCGCTCCATGCTACCCGCGCTGCCGTTGAAGAAGGCATTGTCCCCGGCGGCGGTACGGCATTGCTCTACGCCACCAAGGCTCTCGAAGGCCTTGCCGGTGACAACAATGACCAGACCCGCGGTATCGAAATCGTGCGTCAGGCGATCCTCGCTCCGGTACGTCAGATTGCCAGCAATGCTGGCCATGACGGTGCCGTTGTTTCGGGCAACCTCCTGCGCGAAGGCGACGAAACGCAGGGCTTCAACGCTGCAACCGACGTTTACGAAAACCTCGTAGCGGCTGGCGTGATCGACCCGACCAAGGTCGTGCGTATTGCGCTGCAGGACGCAGCATCGGTCGCTGGCCTGCTGATCACCACCGAAGCGGCGATCAGCGAAGTGCCTGACGACAAGGGCGGCGCGCCTGCCATGCCTGATATGGGCGGAATGGGCGGAATGGGCGGCGGCATGGGCTTCTAAGCCCCCCCCGCAACCTTACGCTTACAAGAGGCCCGGCAGGAGCGATCCTGCCGGGCCTTTTCATTTGCCTCACCTGCTCGGACAAGCCATCCCATGACTGTGAAAAGGAGGTGTAGCGGTGCAACAGGAGATGCTGTCAGAATTGCGCGAGAGCCTGATGGGCGATCCGGCGATGCGCCAGCGATTGGGCGCATGCGAAGACAAGAGCGCTGCTGCGCATTTGCTGCTCGGTACATACAATTGCTGTTCGCCGGAAACATTGCTCACCGCACTGGAGCCCGTGATCCGCGAGCCGGGTATGCCGCTTCCCGATCTTGTCCTGCAGGACATACCGCCCGCTGATTTCTTACCTGTCGGCGTCATTCTACTGCGCGGCGAACTGGCGATCGAATGGCTTTGGCTGGGGATGGATGGGCTGCAAGAACCGTTCTATTATCGCTCGACAGAACGCGCCGACCTGCTGCCGGTCAATGCATTATTGCGCTGCGCCACTCCGCTCGCCGCGCTGGACCGCTTCGCTTCAGCACCACCGCCTGATGGACTGATCTTTCACATGTCGCGCTGCGGTTCGACGCTGGTATCGCAAATGCTCGCGGCCTCACCGCATCATGTCGTGGTGTCCGAAGCGCCGTTCTTCGACAATGTCGTACAGTTAGCGTCTGCAGGTGCCGTACCGGAATACTTGGTTAACGCCGCTGCGGCAGCGCTTCTGCGCTACCGCGAAGGCACAAATCGCCGCGGCTTCATCAAGGTCGATCCGTTGCATAGCCTTGCACTGCCGATGCTCCGGCGCCTGTTCCCACAAACGCCGTGGGTCTTCCTCTATCGCGACCCCGCAGAAGTCCTTGTCTCGCAGCGCAGATTGCCCGGGCTGCATGTACAGCAAGGATTCCACCCGCTCGACTCGCTGGGCATTTTGGGCGGCGATCAGGTAGAGCGCGACGCTTATCCAGCCTGGGTCACAGAGCATATTTGCAGGGCGGCTCTGGTAGAGCGGGGCGATCCGAATGGCTTGTTCGTGAACTATGCATGTTTGCCACAGGCCGTCACCACGGCAATCCTGCCGCACTTCCGCATCTCGCCAGACGACGCCATGCTTTCCGCCATGGGCCATGCTGCAGGCCAGAACGCCAAGGCACCAGAAAATGCATTCGTCGGTGACACGGATGAAAAGCAGGCAGAAGCAGTTGCAACGCTTCGAGTGCCCGATAGCCTCAATCATGCTTATGCCCAGCTTGAGCAGGCTGCCGAGGAGGGACACGGAAGCGCTCAAAATACACCAATCGGGCCGCAAGCTTCAGTCTCAGTCGTGTTCGACTGGTAGGGTGATTGCGACCGCAATTCGACGCTCCGCTTGCCGAACCTTTTCTTTTGCGCGGCATATCGCCATGATCCCGCGCCGGGACGTATAACCGAATTGGGGATCACCAGATCATGAAAAGACTTGCCGCGCTTTTGCTCGCATCCGCCGCGCTTACCGGGTGCGATATGGCCAGCACGCCTGTTGCCACTATCGAATGCGCCGAAACACAGACTGAGTGCATCAACACATGGTTCGATGCCAAGTTCGAGGAAATGCTCGCATTCAGCCCGATGTTGCAAACCTCGCTCGGCATCAAAACCGATTACGACCAGCTTGACGATTTCAGCGTCGCCGCCGCCGAAGAACAGATTGCCTGGGGCGAGCAGGCATTGGCCGAAATGGAAGCCAATTTCGACTATGACGAATTGAGCGAGGAAGCGCAGGCTTCCTACGATGTGTTCCGCTACCGGGTCGAGATGGAAACGGCTTCGGGCGAGTTCATGGATCAGCAGTACATCCTGCACCAGATGGGCGGTGCTCATGCTGGACTTCCCAGCTTCATTCTCAGCCAGCACACTGTCGAGAGCGAAAGCGACATGGTCGCCTTTGTCGCGCGGCTCGGCGCGCTCGGCACAGCGATGGACCAGTTGCTGACGCGCGCGCAGGCCAATGCCGAGGCAGGTGTGCGTCCACCGCGCTTCTCCTATGATGCGGTGATCGAAGAAACGCAGGGCCTCATCACCGGCGCGCCGTTTGACGACGGCGAGCCGTCCGCGCTCTGGACCGGCACGGAAGAGCGGCTGGCTGCTCTGCTTGAAGCTGAAACCATCACCGAAGAACGTGCCGATGAACTGCGCGAGGAGGCGCGCACTGCGCTGACGCAGCAGATGGCGCCTGCCTATCAGCGCACCGTCGACTGGTTCACCGAAGATCGCCCCAACAGTGATGAAGTAGCGCAGGGCGCAACCACACTGCCGGGCGGCGAGGAATTCTACGCCTACAGCCTTAACCAGATGACCACGACTGACATGACGGCGGACGAGATTCACCAGCTTGGTCTGGATGAAGTCGCGCGCATTCGCGCAGAGATGGAAGCGATCAAGGAGCAGGTCGGCTTTGAAGGGACGCTGCAAGAATTCTTCGCCTTCACCCGCGACGACCCGCAGTTCTATTTCCCCAATAATGAAGCCGGAGCGCAGATGTACATCGACCGCGCTGATATGCACATCAGCGCGCTGACAGAGCGGCTGCCCGAGTTTTTCGGCACGCTGCCGCAAGCTCCGCTGGAAGTACGCCGGGTGGAGCCCTTCCGCGAACAGGATGGCGCGGCGCAGCATTACAGCCCGGGCACGCCCGATGGCTCACGCCCGGGCATCTATTACGCACATCTGTCCGATATGACCGCCATGCCGATCCCGCAGCTGGAGGCCATTGCCTATCATGAAGGCATTCCCGGCCACCACATGCAGATCTCCATCGCGCAGGAGCTGGAAGGCATTCCGCGCTTCCGCACGCAGGGCTATTACCTGTCTGCCTTTGGTGAAGGCTGGGCGCTCTATTCAGAGGCGCTGGCCAAGGAAATGGGCGGGTATGAAGACCCCTATTCGGAACTGGGCCGCTTGCAGAGCGAGATGTGGCGCGCGATCCGGCTGGTGGTTGATACGGGCATTCACGCCAAGGGCTGGACCGAGGACGAGGCGGTTGCCTATTGCCTTGAAAATTCATCCAATCCGGAAACCACTGCGCGGTCCGAAGTGCAGCGCTATTTCGTGCTGCCGGGACAGGCCACGTCCTACAAGATCGGTCAGATCCGCATCCAGCAATTGCGCGCCCGCGCGGCTGAGGCGCTGGGTGACGATTTCGACATTCGCGGCTTCCACGACACGGTTCTGGGAGGCGGCATGATGCCGCTGTCGATCCTTGAGGCGCGGATCGACAATTGGATCGCAAGCCAGCAGGTGGGCTGAGGCGCAGGCCTGATCCGATGCGAACTGCCCGGGAGAGCGATCTTCCGGGCAGTTTTGTTTTCAGGGCTGATCGACCAATTCCAGCCTGCTTCTTTCTACTTCTTGGCCTTCGCAAACAGCTCGACCAATTCGCCAAACTTCGCGCGTTGTTCGGCTTCGTCGCCGGAGGCGATGGCTTCGCTCACACAGCATGCCGCGTGACTTTTCAGAATCTCGTCCTCGGTCCGGCCCAGCGCAGCTTTGACGGCCTGCAGCTGATGCAGGATATCGATGCAATAGCGGTCTTCTTCGACCATTTTAGAAACGCCGCGAACCTGCCCTTCAACACGTTTCAGCCGATTGAGAATTGCTGCTTGATCGCCCATGTCAAAGTCCCGCTTGTATACCCTAGGGGGGTATATTAGATGGCGTGANAAGGGGATTCAAGACTCATGGCGATGTCAGACGTTTCGCGGCGCAAATTCTTGGCTGGNAGCGGCACGCTCGCCGCCGCCGGTCTTGCCGTCCCNGCCTGGGCGCGCGGGCAATCGCTCAGCCATGCTCGAAATGGCTTTGGCGAGGTTTCGGGCGAGACCATCAATCTCGACATTCGCAATCACCACTTCACCACTGGCGCGCGCAGCGGCCATGCCTTCGCCGTGAATGGCAGCGTGCCCGGCCCGCTGATCCGCCTGCGCGAAGGGCAGAATGTGCAGCTCAATGTCACCAATCATCTGGAACAGGACAGCTCGATCCACTGGCATGGATTGTTGCTGCCGTTCCAGTTTGATGGCGTGCCCGGTGTCAGCTTTCCCGGCATCGCTCCAGGTGAAACCTTCTCTTATGAATTCCCGATCCGTCAAAATGGCACCTATTGGTGGCACAGCCATTCGGGCCTGCAGGAACAGGCGGGGCATTACGGCCCGCTGGTGATCGATGCTGCCGAACCAGACCCGCGCTACGACCGCGATTTGGTGGTGTTGCTGAGTGAATTTACCCCGCGCCATCCGCATGAAATCGCCCGGATGCTGGCCGTAGGGGAGCATTACTTCAACCGCCAAATGCAAACCGTTGGCGATGGCGCGATGGGCATGGAAAACCGGCTGATGTGGGGCGCGATGCGGATGAACCCGCGCGATATCGCTGACGTTACGGCTGCGACATACACCTACCTCATCAATGGCCACGGACCCGCCGATAATCTTGAGTTCGCCTTCCAGCCGGGCGAGCGTATTCGCCTGCGCATCATCAATGGCTCTGCGATGAGTTTCTTCAATGTGCGTATTCCCGGTGTGCCGATGACAGTGATCGCGGCAGACGGGCAATATGTGGACGAGGTGGAGGTCGACGAGTTTCAGATCGGCACCGCTGAAACTTACGACGTGCTCGTCACGCCCCCCGATGGCAGCCATGCACTGGTTGCAGAAGCGATGGACCGGTCGGGCATGGGTATTGCCAGCCTCACCTCTCACCCCGGCCACCGCGCCACCGCGCCTGCTTTGCGAGAGCCGGTCAATCTGACCATGGCCGATATGGGTATGGGCAGTATGACGGGCACCGTCGATCATGCGGCGATGGGTCACGCGATGCCCGCGTCTGACGCGAATGCGNACGCAATGGATCATTCGATGCGCGACACCTCACTGCTGCCGCCTGATGTGGAGGCTGGTCCAGGCGTGGACATGGTCAGCCCGATGCCGATGGACCGCATGGACTTCCCCGGCCTCGGCCTCGACAATGTGCCGCACCGCGTTCTGCGCTACAGGGATCTGAAGGCCAAAACCGCCAATCCGCACCGTATGCCCACGCGCCAGCTGGAGATTCATCTCACCGGCAATATGGAGCGATACATGTGGTCGTTTGATGGCCAGCAATTCAGCGCCGTCACCGATGATCCGATCCGCTTCGGCTATGATGAGCGGGTGCGCGTGAAGCTGGTCAACGACACGATGATGGCGCATCCGATCCATCTGCACGGGCATTTCTTTGAACTGGTCAATGGCGCGGGAATGATGAACCAGCCGCGCAAACATACTGTGGTTGTGCAACCCGGCAGCGCTGCGACTTTCGATCTGACGGCAAACGAGCCGGGCGACTGGGCGTTCCACTGTCACCTGCTCTACCACATGCACGCCGGGATGATGCAGACCGTCACCGTGCGCCCCTTCCCCGAAGCGGAGAACGGTTGATGCGCGCGATATTGCTCGCCAGCGCCGCGCTGTTCGCAAGTCCGGCGGTAGCGCAGGACCATTCCGGGCACCAAATGCCAGACGCGCAGGAAGAAGTGCCGCGGCAATCTGACGAAGCGCAGAATGCGATGGATCATGCAGCGATGGGTCATGATGGCCCCGCGTCGCAGCAAATCCCCTCCGGCCCGGCGCCTGCCCGCGCCTTTGAAGGGCCGCAGCACGCCGCCGATTTGATTTTCGACGAACAGCGCATGGCGCAGGCGCGGGCTTACAATCACGCCGCGCATGGCGGCATGGCCACCGGCACCGTGCTGGCCGAACGGCTGGAGACACGCTTCGCCAATGGCGAGGAGGAATATGTCTGGGACCTCTCCGCCTGGTACGGCACCGCGACCGACAAGATCGTCTTCAAGAGTGAGGGTGAAGGCGCGTTTGGCGGCGAATTGGAAGAGGCCGAAGTCCAGCTATTGTGGGGCCATGCAATCGGGCCGTGGTTCGATTTGCAGGCTGGCGTGCGGCTGGATGTCGAGCCGGACACCACCGCACATCTCGCGCTCGGCGCAGCGGGGCTTGCGCCCTACAACATTCATATCGATGGCGCGGCCTTCCTGTCCGACAACGGCGATCTGACCGCTCGGATCGAGGCCGAACATGATATGCGCCTGACACAAAGCCTGATCCTGCAACCGCGCGCGGAATTCGAGCTGGCGGCGCAGGACATCCCTACCCGCGGCATCGGTGCTGGCCTGTATGAAGCATCAATCGGGGCGCGGCTGCGTTACGAAATCGTGCCCGAATTCGCGCCCTATATCGGTGTCGAATATGAAACCGCGACAGGCCGCACGGCAGACAACATCCGCGCCGCCGGGGATGACCCCGACGGCGTGGTTGTGATGATTGGCTTGCGAGCGTGGTTCTGACCTAGCCGCCCATACGGCTGCGGTTGACTGCTTCAATCTGCTCGGCGCTCCATGTAACCGGCAGCTGGGTCTGCGGGTTGAACGTGTCACCCATTTGCGCAGCTTCGGCAGCGGCAATTTCTTCGGCGGTGAGGAACTCGCTCGGCTCCAGCGCGAACACATCGATACCGCGCGCAATCTCGGTCGCGTAAATCTTGCCATTGTACCAATAAGCCGACCAGTATCCGCCGGTCACCAGTTGGTCTTCATCCACCGGGCCGCGGTCGAAGTAAGCGATTTCGAACGGGTTGTTCGGGTCGGTGAAATCCATCACTGAAAGCCCGCCCTGATACCACGCCTGCACGAAGATATCGCGCCCCGGCACCGGAATGATCGAGCCATTGTGCGCAACACAGTTTTCCATGTCGGACTGCGCACCGGGGATCTTGTAAGTGCCGCGCCGCTCCAACTGGCCATCAACGATTTCGTAGAAGGCGTTGGCGCCCCAATCACGCGGATCGGANGCCTGACAACGCGGACGTCCGCCGCCGCCCCATTCATCNGTGAACAGCACGACCGTGCCGTCATTGTTGAAGGTGGCGGAGTGCCAATAAGCAAAGCCATCATCGGTCACCGCATCCAGCCGCACCGGATTATAGGGGTCGGAAATGTCCATGATTATACCATTGCCCGAACATGCACCTGCGGCGAGGTTCGCCGTCGGGAAGACGGTGATGTCGTGGCACTGATTGGTCTGGCTGGTGCGCTGCGTGCCGTCGCCATGATCGCCGCCGAGCCACAGACCGGCGATATTGCCTTCGTCATCGGCGAAGACGCGCGGGCTGGACGTGATNCGCGATGCTGCTGGATTGGCGAGCGGGATTTCGATCACGTCGATGCTGAANAGTGCAGTGCGTTCGTCACCCGGCACAAAGCCGATGCAACCGGCGAGCTCGTCCGCATCACGCACACCTGAAGTGCCTGAATTGTAGACCACGATCCGCTCATCATCGGCGCTGACGACGGAGTGGGTGTGACTGCCACGGCAGGTTTGCACCTGGCCGACCTGCACCGGTGCGCGGACATCGGAAATATCGAAAATGCGCAGGCCCCGGAAACGCTCTTCGCTGACATCTGTGGGGACGCCGGTCAGACCGCAATCGACCCGGCCACGCGTCTGCTCGACGCTCATGATGAGAATATCGCCAACGATGGAAACATCGCCCTGTCCGCCGGGGCACACGACCGAGCTGACCAGTTGCGGGACGCCTTCTGCATCCAACTGATAAGCGTTGAAGCCATGGTAATTGCCCGCCACCATCAGATCGCCGGAAAAGGCCATGTCGGTATTGGCAAAGCTCAGCAGGCCGCCTCGGCTGGCGTAGCGTGGTGCGGGTTCTGCGGCTTCCTCTTCCTCGGCGTCGGCATCAGCCTCTTCGGGGTCTGCCTCTTCCATGGCCGCCATATTGTGACCGGCATGGGCCTCGGCATCGCCCTCTTCCTCTTCAGTCGCTTCGACTTCCACAGGCGGAAGCACAATGCGGCCACCACTGGGGTTGGCCGGATCGAAGAATCCTGCCGGTTTGCGCAGGAAAGACACGTGGCGCAGATTGCTAATTGCCTCCTCGGCATCGAACAAGCCGCCCGCAAGGCCAGCGCGCGGATCGTCCGACAGAGCGGCGAGCGCGGTCTTCATGCGATCGATTTCGGCCTGCTGATCACTGCGCACTTCGGCGGCGAAATCATACAGCACCGGATCGGTCGCCGTGCCCTGAATGCCGAACAGATCGCTGACCATCGTCAGCGCGCCTTCATGGTGGTCGATCATCAATTGCAGGAACAGCCGGTCGAAATTGACGCCGCGCGCCGCAGCCAATTCAGCCATCTGCTCCGGAGAGGCCATGCCCGCCATGCCAACATGGTCTGTATGACCCATGCCCGCCATCGCGGCAGGCTGGCCGATGCCGCCCAGCCATTCGCGCATAAAGCTCATCTCGTCCTGCTGCGAGGCCTCAATGCGTCCGGCAGCGGTGGTCACGGTTTCGTTATTGGTCCGCTCTGCCACCAGCACAGACATGTCGACCGCCTGCTGGTGGTGGACGATCATGCCTTGCATGAAAGAGACATCGGCGGGCAGATAGTCGATCCGGGCCAGCTGCGTAGCCTCGCCCTCGCTCAGCACGGTTGGCGCTGCTCCGGGCGCACCGGGCTGCACGATCTGGACATCTTGCGCCAAGGCTGACGCAGTTGTGGCGAGCAGCATTGCGGCAAAGGAAAGGGAGAGCTGGGCGGGACGGCGTGCGATCATCGAAGGCTCCATTTGAAGAGACGTGGTGATATTGAGAAGCGAATTGCGCGCAACAAACCCATCTGGAGGGCGCCCGTCAATACAGTTAAAGAGATTGCGCTTCGCCTGCCCCCGGCTAATCTGCTACTCGGGAAAAGGTCAAATAACGGGGAAACACCATTATGCGCACCACATTGATCATCGCCGCATTGGCAACAGCAAGTGTGCTGACAGGCTGCAATTCCAGCGAGAATGCAGAGACCGAAGCTAGCGCCAGTGAATACACGCCGCGTCAGTATATGCAGGCGATCAACGATATCGGGCGGCTGGATGATCAGGACCAGGACGAAGCGCGCAAGCCGGGCGAATTGCTCGCCTTCGCGCAAATCGATTCCGGCGATGTCGTGGGCGATTTCGCCATGGGCGGCGGATACGTCACCCGATTGCTTGCCATCGCAGTGGGCCGGGACGGCAAAGTCTATGCCTTCCAGCCCGATGAATTCATCGCATACAATCCCGATTACGCCACCCAGCAGGATGAAACTGTGCGCCGTTATTCGGATGAAGAGGGCAATCCGGTCAATGTCTTCCCGGTGCGCGCGCCGCTGACGCAGCCGGGCTGGCCGGAACAGCTCGACACGATCATCACAGTGATGAATTTGCATGATCTGTGGCTGCCAACTTTCCCGGAAGGCACGGCGGAAGATACTGCCGCCATGCTCTACGCTTCGCTCAAGCCGGGTGGAACGCTGGTGGTGGTCGATCATCTGGCACAAGATGGTGCGGGAGCAGAAGCCGCGGACACTTTGCACCGGATGGACCGCGAACTGGCAATGGCAACGCTGACCGCCGCCGGGTTTGAACTGGATGAGGAAAGCGACATTTATTCCAACCCTAACGATACAAGGGAAACGAATGTGTTCGACGATGCCATTCGCGGCCAGACGGACCAGTTCGCGTGGCGGCTGCGCAAGCCCGAATGACGTGCGCCGGTTGGCACTTTCCGCGCCCCTGATCGTAGATAGGGTAATTGGTTTTTTGTCAGGAGAGACACACAATGAAATGCCCGCACAAAGCCCATATCGCCCTCGTCGATGGGGAGCGTTTCGTGCTGCTGCGCAATGATGGCCAGATTTTCGAACCCAAGCTTTCAAANGTGGCCGAGCCTTCGCTTGAACCGACAAATTACAGCGCCGGAGTGAAGCATCAGGACAAGGCGAGCCAGATGAGAGGCCATACCGATCTGGACGAACTCGCCCATGCGGCCGCCGCAACCGAATGGCTCAATAGCAAGGCGATTGCGGGCGAGATGGATGATCTGGTGGTGATCGCCGATCCCAAGACACTGGGTGAGATGCGCCGCCATTACCACAAGGAGCTGGAGAGCCGGTTGGTGGGAGAGATCGACAAGGCGCTGACCGGCGAGCCGCTCGACCGGATTGAAAAGGCGCTGGTTGCAGCGTAGAATTCGGTAAAACAGGGTGAATTAAGGCGGGGCGGCTCAATACATCGCCAATCCGGTGCAACTCGTCGCGCCGCTATCGTCAGAACTATACTTGTTAAGCATTCACCAAGCATGTTTCTGGCAGGATCATGATATGAATTTTGCAAAGCTAGGTCAGTTCGTTTCTCTGTTGGCGCTGTCTATTGCGCCGTTCACGCCTGCCATGGCGCAATCGCAGAGCCAGGCGCAGGTCCAATCGAGTGGTTTTGAAGCCGCGTTTGACGGCGCTTTTGGCACTGAAGTGCGCGCCCCGCGTGACTATCGACCCGATCTCGATAGCCAGCTTGAACGCCGTATTGCGCAATTGGCCGAGGGCAGTCAGGGCCGTATCGGCGTGGCCGCGCTTGACCTGTCTACTGGCCAGCAAATCTCGGTCTATGGCGATCAGCGCTTCCCGCTTGCCAGCACCAGCAAAATCGCGATTGCCGCCGCCTATCTTGAAGGCGTGGATCAGGGCCGGTGGAGCCTGACGAGCGAATTTCCGTTGATCTGGCCAGTGCGCTCCACGCCGCTCAGCAGCGTCGCCGCGCCTGTTCGCCAAGGCGAATACATGCCGGCCCATCAATTGATCGATCTGATGATTACGCGCAGCTCAAACCCGGCGACCGACGCCCTGATCGCCGCGCTTGGCGGGGTCGAACCGGTCAATGACTGGATGCGCCGCGCCGGGATTACCGAATTCAGCCTGGACCGCAATATCGCCACGCTGGTGCGCGACAATCGCGAATTTGATGCGCGCAGCTATATCGACCCGCGCGACAGCGCCACGCCAGAGGCGATGGTGCAATTGCTGGCAGGCATTTACCAGGGCCGTTGGCTCAGCCGTTCGAGCCGGGCAATCATCATTGATGCGATGGAACGCTGCCGCACCGGCAGGAGCCGTATTCCAGCGCTGATGCCTGATGGGGTGACGGTGGCGCACAAGACCGGCACGCTGCACCGCGTTGCCAGCGATATCGGCATTCTGACCAGCCCCGATGGGCGCTCAGTTGCTGTCGCTATCTATGTCACCGGCCAGAACACTCCGCAGGCGCGCAATTCCCGCATCGCTTCGATCGCGCGCGCGATCTACGATGGCTATGCCGAAGAAGCATCGCGCGATTTCGCCAGTTCGGGTTATCGCAGCAGCACCGCCGCGCGGTAAGCCCCCGCGAGAGCTTTCACAAAACGCAAGGCACATGAAAAAAGGGCGCGGCCATCGCTGGCCACGCCCTTTTTTACGTTGGAAAACGCTTGTCGAGGATTACTCGGTAGCGGCTTCAACAGCGTCAGCACCATCTTCCATGGCTTCGCCGGCAGCTTCAGCGCCGTCTTCCATAGCTTCGCCAGCGGCTTCAGCGCCGTCTTCCATGGCTTCGCCAGCTTCGTCAGCAACCGATTCCATGTCTGCAGCGGTTTCGTCAGCGGCCTGCTCGGCTTCGGCACAAGCGGAAAGGCTGAGGGCGGCGCCGGCAACTGCGGCGGCGAGAACGATCTTACGCATAGGTTTGAACCCCTTTATCTGCGATTATCCGAAACAGGCAACGCGCCTGTTCCAAAAGCCAACCACATGGTCGACCTGATTGCCTAAATAAGGCCACAATTGGGGCCGCGCAAGCAAATTATGGCGCAATTGGGGCAAAATCTTGTCACAATCATGGCTTCAACAGGGGAGATGACTTGCCTGCTGACCGAGACCACAACGCGTGCTAGCAGGCGCTTATGGCCGATAAACAGCATCTCTACCTGGTCGACGGTTCGGCCTATATTTTCCGCGCATATCACCGGCTTCCGCCGCTGACGAACCCCGAAGGCACGCC
>JGI24025J20009_10000404_pt1 | contig 33566 bp, 30 predicted proteins | sample Cruoilmetagenom3_FD_20009 | JGI IMG/M metagenome (IMG submission 20009) | reverse complement strand
GGCGTTTATTCGTGGTACTCCGGCCCGAGCTTCGAAACCCCGGCAGAAATCAACGCTCTCAAGATATTGGGAACCGATGCCGTGGGCATGTCAACCGTGCCTGAAGTGATTCTGTCCCGCTTTTTGGGTTTGCGCACCGCCGCTATTTCTGCGATCACCAATATGGCAGCAGGGCTCGGAAACGAGCATATTTCGCACCAGCACACTAAAGATATGGCCCCGATCGGGGCTGCCAAGCTTGCGCGAATCCTGCAAGGCTATATAACATCGATTTAGCCCTTACTGTTCCGATTTGTCGCAGCGAATTGGGCTGATATATTCAAATTTTATATTGTAAACCGAACGCCTCACATTCAGGTGGAATCAACCATGCAAATCTATCTTCCTATCGCCGAAGTTTCGGTGAATATTTTCCTGTTACTTGGCCTTGGTGGCATGGTTGGCGTGCTTTCTGGCATGTTCGGTGTTGGTGGCGGATTTTTGATGACCCCGCTTCTGTTTATGATTGGCATTCCGCCAGCCGTGGCAGTGGCGACAGAGGCCAACCAGATTGTGGCCTCGTCCTTCTCTGGCGTATTGGCGCATTTCAAGCGTAAAACAGTAGATATCAAGATGGGGTTCATCCTGCTGATCGGTGGCCTCATTGGCGCAACGGTCGGGGTTTGGATATTCAAATACCTCAAAAGTATTGGTCAAGTCGAACTGTTGGTGACACTGTCATACGTTGTGTTCCTTGGCATGATTGGCTCGTTGATGTTCGTGGAAAGCCTCAACGCGATCCGCAAGTCCAAAAAACCGGGCGTTGTCCCGCGTAAGAAGAAACACAACTGGATTCACGGCTTGCCATTTAAGATGCGTTTTCGCACTTCCGGCCTCTATATCAGTGTAATTCCTCCGATTCTGGTTGGATTGGTTGTGGGTATTCTGGCGGCCATCATGGGCGTTGGCGGCGGCTTTATCATGGTGCCTGCCATGATCTATCTGCTCGGCATGCCCACAAAAGTGGTGGTCGGGACCTCCCTTTTCCAGATCATTTTTGTGACCGCCTACACGACACTCTCACACGCAACGCAGAACTTCACGGTTGATGCTGTGTTGGCACTACTATTGTTGATCGGTGGCGTGATTGGTGCCCAAATCGGCGCGCGGATCGGGGTTAAGCTCAAGGCCGAGCAGCTCCGTATTTTGCTGGCGATTATGGTTTTGGCCATGTGCGGCAAGCTCGCGGCGGACTTGCTACTGATGCCGTCCGAATTGTTCTCTATCGGCACAGGAGGGCACTAAGATGATCCGTAAACTTTCCCTCGCCCTCGCCCTTGTGGCTGCCCCCCTTGCGGCCGAAGAAACCGTTGTGGTTGATCTCAGCCAAAACCGAGTGGCGATTACCGCCAATTATTCGGGTTCGGAGATTTTTGTGTTTGGTGCGGTCAAGCGTGACACACCCCTGGCGGAAGACATTGCCCCGCTAGATGTTGCTATTGTGGTCGAAGGCCCGCTAGAACACACAACCGTTCGCAAAAAAGACAAAGCGCTCGGCATCTGGATCAATACAGAATCAGTCGAGATAGATGCTGCGCCAAGCTTTTTTACCGTCGCCACAACCGGGCCGCTCGATGAAATCCTCAACGTGGAAGACCAGCATAAATATGCGATCGGGTTGGACCACGCAATACGCCCGCAAGAGCATGACGAACCAAATGCTGACGTAGCCAGCTTTGCCGAAGCCATCACGCGTATTCGTGTGGACGAAGGCCTTTATTCCGAGCGTGAAGGGATCATTAGCCTGACCTCGGAAACCCTGTTTAACGCCAGTATACAGCTACCGGCCAATCTGGTTGAAGGCGACTACACTGCACGGATTTATCTGATCCGTGACCGTAATATCGTTTCCGATTCTTCGGTCGCCATTGCGGTGCGAAAAGAAGGGCTGGAGCGCTGGCTCTACAATCTGGCGCATGAACAAGCTTTGATTTACGGGCTGCTCTCGCTACTGGTGGCTCTGGTCGCCGGTTATGGTGCGTCCGAAATCTTTCGGCTATTGAAGCGCTAAGCTTTCCCTTTGCTCATCGCATCCACTTTTGCGGTGAGCGCATCCAGCTTGGCCATAACCTCTTCCCGATAGTCATCGGTTGCGGCGTGGTCCGCCTCATCATTTTCGCCCTCCATCGACGTTACGATCAGTCCGACAACAAGGTTCACCACCGCAAACGTGGTAACCATAATAAACGGCACAAAAAAGGCCCACGCATAGGGGTGGACATCCATCACCGGCCGCACGATCCCCATCGACCAGCTCTCAAGCGTCATGATCTGAAATAGCGAATACAGGCTCTCGCCAAGAGTGCCAAACCAGACCGGAAAGGTGTCTGAAAACAGCTTGGTGGCCATAACGCCGAAGATATAAAATATGAGCGCCATCAGCACAAAGACGGACATCATACCGGGGAGGGCTGAGATAAAACCTTCAACCACACGGCGCAAACTCGGTGCCACCGAGATCACACGCAGCACGCGCATAATCCGCATTGCACGCAACACCGAAAGCCCGCCGGCACTAGGGGCCAGCGCTATCCCGACAATGATAAAATCAAAATTGTTCCAGCCACTCAAAAAGAACCGGTGGCGATGAACGGCCAGCTTCAAAAGAATCTCGACCGTGAAAATAGCGAGGCAAATATTGTCTATCAGGTCCAGCAAGGAGCCGGCACGATCCATAAGTTCGCGCGATGTTTGGAGCCCCAGAACAACGGCATTCAACAGAATGACGGCAAGGATAAAATTACTGAATCCACGCGCCGAAATAAGCGCTTCAATTTTCTTGATCACGTTACGCCCCTGTAAAATTGTTTTGTAGCAATCTACGGGAATACCAAAAAAAAGCCAGCCATTTTGAATACAGGCAATCCACGGCTGTGGAGACTTTTCCTTTTAAGGCAGTTGCCAAGGCATGGGCTGCTTTTTGCGTTTTGTTAGGTGATGCTGAGGGGATAGGTCTTTGGGGATGTCGGGGTTCTCACCGGCGATCAGTCGTTCAAGAGCGGCGGCAATTTTGTGGGCGTTAGAAAAGCCGGTTTTGAACCCACCTGTCGCCACAAAAGTCGTTTCATCCAGCTGCCCCAGCATCGCTTCCGGTTTAGGGGCGCGTGGGCGCAGGCCAGCGTGGCGTTCCAGTAACTTCGCCGTGCCAAGCGCAGGAACAATGGATTGGGCTTTTTCCAAAACAACGCCCAGACGGCTATCAGTGCTTTCAGCATTCTGCCACTTGTTTTCGCTTGTTGCGCCAACCGCGACCGTGCCGTCGCCATGCGGAATAATGTAAACCCCGTTTCCATAAATGACCGGGCTACCCGCAGGTAAACCGCCATCTAACAATGCAGCCTGCCCTTTGACCCCGCGAATTTTATCTTCTCCGATATAGGGGGCCAGTAACGGGCCACTGCCCACACCGGCCGCAATCACCGATAGCCCTTTAGGTTTTATCACCGGATAGTCTTCAACAATTTCACCCCCCGATTTAAGCACCGCAGCCGCCAACGCCCGACACGCCAGCCGCGGGCTTATCCTTGCTGAAAGGGTTTCGTAGACCACCCCGTAAGGCGCGGCCTCCGGCGCAATTCCCGGCGCGGCATCAAGGAGTTCCCACTTAAAACTATCCGGCCACAGCCGCTTGGCGCCCTCGGTCCGGTTTTGCGCTTTTTCGGCCTCATAGAGGTCATCCAACGGAATGTAGCGCCCGACACGCCCATAACCGGTTCGCATTCCCGAGAGCGCCTCAACGCTTGCCCAATGCTCTTCAGCATCCACTAGCGCCTCCAACTGGAATTGTTTGCGAACATTCCAGTCCTCCGGCACATGGGGCGANAGNGCGCCNACCAACCCGCCACTGGCACCGCGCCCAACCTTGCCCTTTTCAAGAACCCGAATGCGGTGCCCGGCCTCTAGCAAAGCCAGCGCGCAGGTAAGCCCGTAAACTCCGGCTCCAATGATGGTGATATTCGCCATTGCGCTTTTCCTTACCCGCTTGCATTTAGAGTGTATGGACCCGAAAGCCAAAAAAATTGCAAGCCTAGACTGGCAAGAAGACGGCACACCGGTTTCTACCCGGTTCGACGACCCCTATTTCTCGGTGAGTGGCGGCTTGGCTGAAACACGCCATGTGTTTTTGGCAGGGAACAGCCTGCCCGACCGGTTTTGTGACGGGTTCCACATTGCCGAACTCGGTTTTGGCACCGGCCTAAACTTTCTCGCTACTTGGCTGGCCTGGAATGCCAGCGGCACGCCTGGCACACTCAATTTCACCAGCTTTGAGGCCTATCCGCTTTCTGAATCGGACATGATACGTGCCAGTCGGCAATGGCCGAAACTTGAACCCTTGGCGAAACTTTTACACAGGAACCTTTCACCCTCCGGCAAAATGACCTTACCGGGGGTAAGGTTGGAGATCGTTATTGGCGACGCGCGCAAAACCCTGCCAGCGTGGCAAGGCAAAGCCGATGCGTGGTTTCTTGACGGCTTCAGCCCCAGCAAAAACCCCGAAATGTGGGGTGAGGCCTTGATGACGGCTGTCGGGCAGCACACCATAACCAATGGCACATTTGCCACCTACACGGCCGCCGGTCATGTGCGCCGCGCTCTTGGATCCGCCGGTTTTTCTGTATCCCGGGTTTCGGGATTTGCGCGCAAACGGCACATGAGCATTGGCAGAATGTTGGTTTAGGCTGCCCCGTGCCCCACATTTCGATGCGCTGTTCAACAGATTGAACCAGAAAATAATTTTGCTTTCCCCCCGTCCTTTTTTGTGGTCGTGTAAGCCCACGCGTAAAGGGAGAATTCCATGCGAACTGGCGGCCAGATTCTTGCGGATTGCCTATCCAAACAGGGTGTAAAAACGATTTTTGGCGTACCAGGCGAAAGCTATCTTGCGGTGCTTGACGCATTCGTGGATCATCCTGAAATCCGGTTGATCGGGAACCGGAACGAAGGTGGTGCGGCCTTTATGGCTTGTGCACAGGGGCAGCTCACCGGAGAACCGGGGATATGCTTTGTCACCCGTGGGCCGGGGGCGACCAATGCCAGCATCGGGGTGCACACCGCCATGCAAGGCTCCAACCCCATGATCCTGTTTATCGGTCAGGTCGGGCGTGATATGCGCGGGCGTGAGGCCTTTCAGGAAGTTGATTACCGCGCTTTTTACGGCCCGATTGCCAAATGGGTCACCGAAATTGATGAAGCGGCCCGTATTCCGGAAACCGTGGCGCGCGCGTTTGCCGTAGCGCAATCCGGTCGCCCCGGGCCGGTCGTAATCGCCTTACCTGAAGATATGCTGCGCAGTATGGCAGAGGCGACCGCCGCTCCCAAAGTGCGCATCCCTGAAGCCGCGCCCACGCCAGACGCGATCTACGATCTGCAAAAAGCGTTCTCGCGCGCCGAGCGCCCTTTGCTTTTGATTGGTGGTAGCGGCTGGAGCCCAAAGGGGCGCAGCGACCTGCAAAGTTTTGTCGAAAACAACCATTTGCCGGTTGCCAGCGCTTTTCGCTTTCAAGATATCCTCGACAACCACTCCCCGAGTTATATAGGCGATGCGGGCTTGGGGAAAACACCCGCCCTCAAATCGGCCATTGAAAATGCTGATCTGGTCTTCGCCCTCAATATCCGGTTCGGGGAAAATACCACCGACGGCTACGAGATTTTTCCTGTGCCGCGTATCGGTAAATCGCTCCTTCACAGCCATGCCAGTGACCTTGAGCTTGGGAAAATCTACCAACCCGATGTGCCAATCCATGCGGGTCCAAACGCGCTTACCTCTGTGCTGGCGCAGCTAAACCTGCGGGGCCCTTGGCGAGATTGGGCCGCTGAGCAGCGTGCCGCCTATGAAGCCAGCATGGCCCTGCCGCGCCGTGAAAACAGCGTCGATATGGGCGCGGTGGTCACCCATTTGCAACAGGCGTTACCCGAGGATGCTATCCTTACCAACGGTGCCGGAAATTTCGCGATCTGGCACAATAAATATTTTGAATACGGCCCTGAAGCCCGCCTGCTCGCACCACAATCCGGCGCCATGGGCTATGGTCTGCCCGCCGCCATCGCCGCCAAAACCGAACACCCTGAGCGACTGGTGGTCTGCATTGCTGGCGATGGTGATTTCCAGATGAACATGCAGGAACTTGGCACCGCCATGCAAGAAGGCGCGCAGCCCGTGGTGATTGTGGTGAATAACGGCACCTATGGCACCATCAAAATGCACCAAGAGCGCGACTATCCGAACCGCACCAGTTTCACGGATATCGAAAACCCCGATTTTGTGGCAATCGCCAAAGCCTATGGCTTCCACGCCGAAAAGGTCACAGAAACCGCTGATTTCGCCGCCGCTTTCACACGCGCGGCACAATCCACCACCGGTGGGTTGCTTGAACTGATCGTCGACCCCGAAAACATAACCCCCAAAGCCACCCTTTCCCAGATAAGAGGTTAACATGCCAGAATTCAACCGCATCCTGATCACCGGCGCTGCTGGCTCCCTTGGCACGCATCTTCGCAATAATCTTAAACACCTGACCACCTATATGCGGCTCGTTGACCGTGTTGAAATGGGGGAAGCCGGTGAAGGCGAGGAACTGATCGTGATGGACCTGTCCGATCGTGAAGCGGCCATCGAGCTTACTAGAGATGTGGATATCATCCTGCACTTTGCCGGCGTTCCGCGCGAGCAAAGCTTTGACGAGATCATGACAGACACCCTCCCCGCCGCCTATCATATGTATGAAGGCGCGCGGCTTCACGGGGCCAAGCGGGTGGTTTATGCCAGCTCGATCCACGCTGTTGGTATGGCTGAGGTTGATACCGTGCCCGATACCGAAGGCCGCCACCGGCCCGACACCTTCTATGGCATGACCAAGTGCTTTATCGAAGATCTTGGGAGCCTATACTGGGATAAATGGGGGGTCGAGAGCGTTAACCTGCGGATTTGTTCCTGCTTCCCCGAGCCTGCCGACCGCCGGATGCTCTGGAGCTGGCTCAGCTTTGACGACTGCGTGCGCCTGACCGAAGCCGCCATGACTGCCCCGCGGGTGGCCTATTCGGTGATCTACGGAACGTCTGACAACGCGCAACAGGCGGTGAGCAACGCCCGCGCGGGGCATATCGGCTACCGCCCCAAAGACAGTGCCGATGGTTACGCCAGCAAAATTCTGGCCGAAACCGAACGCAATGATCCAAATGAGCGGGTTGCCCGCGTGGTGGGTGGCTGGTTCAGCAACTACCCGCATCCAGCCGATGAAGAAGGCTGATGTTGTAATCTGTGGTGGCGCTGTCATCGGCAGCGCCATCGCATGGAACCTTGGGCAACTGGCGCCCGCGCTTTCCGTGATCGTTGTGGAACGCGACCCTACATTCGAGCTTAGTTCTACCGCGCTTTCTGCAAGCGGCATTCGGCAGCAGTTTTCCAACACGATTAATGTGGCGATCAGCCAGTTCGGAGTGGATTTCATTCGCGGAGCAAAGGCGCGCTGGGGTATGGATTTAAACCTGCGTGAGCAAGGGTATTTATACCTCGCAAACACTGCCGAGGGTTCCCAGACACTGCGTGACAATCATGCCCTGCAACAAGCCGAGGGCGCTGATGTGAGCTTGCTGGAACCGGAGGCTCTAGCGGCCCGATTTCCGCACCTCAATGTGGATGACCTGAAGCTGGCTAGCCTCGGGCTATCGGGAGAGGGCTGGTTTGACTCAGTTGGGCTGATGAACGGCTATCAGTCAAATTCTACGGCCAGACGGATAAGCGGCGAAATTACTAGTCTGCGAGTTTCACACGGCAAAATTCAAGCTGTAGTTTTGGCAACGGGCGAAGAAATTGCCTGTGGTAGCCTAATCAACGCTGCGGGGCCGCGAGCAGCTGGCATGGCCAAAATGGCAGGTATCGATCTGCCCGTCGAGCCTCGAAAACGCACAAACTTCACCTTCGATTGCGCCGATCCGCTTGCGAGCGATCTGCCCTTGATGATCGACCCGAGCGGGGTTTGGGCCCGCCCCGAAGGTCGGCATTTCTTGTGTGGATGCAGCCCGGCGAATGACCCCGCTGTTGACCACAATGACTTTGAGCCACGCCATGCCGAATTCGAGGACATCATCTGGCCCGCCCTTGCGGCGCGCTCTCCAAATTTTGAGGCAATCAAAGTGCAGCGTTTCTGGGCAGGGCATTATGCCTATAATACACTTGATCAAAATGCGGTGACGGGCAGCCACCCAGAGATCAGCAATTTCATATTTGCCAACGGTTTCTCTGGCCACGGCCTTCAGCAATCCCCCGCCATTGGGCGCGGAATTGCNGAACTTGTTGCGCNTGGGGCCTATAAAAGCCTTGATCTTTCCCCGCTCGGGTATGAACGTATTCTCAACCAAAATCCGTTGCTGGAGCGCTGTGTAATATGAATTGGCATATGCCATCTGAATCCGAAATCCTGCACGTTGTTGACAAAACATGGCCCGCCGTCCGCACCTTTGAGAGCGGGCCGTTTTTGTTACGATTGGGGCACGCTGGCGGGCAACGGGTTTCGGCGGCAAGTTCCATTGGCCCTGCCAGTGCCGCTGAAATCGGGGCCGCCGAAAGTGCGATGCGCGCCATGGATCAGCCGCGCCTTTTTATGATCCGCTCTCAGGATCAAGCCCTTGATGCTATGCTCGACGCGCGCGGCTACCGGATAAAAGACCCGGTAACCCTGTTTGCTTCCTCCACGGATACACTCGCCCAACACGACCCCAAGGGTTTTGTCGCCATAAGGACCGATGCGCCTCTTGAGATTATGAAAGAAATCTGGGCGCACGGGGGTATCCATAAAGGCCGCTTGGCGGTGATGGCACGGGTTGAGGGGCCCAATTGCTACTTCCTTGGGCGGGCCAATGATACACCGGCGGGCTCCGCATTTGTGGCAATGGATGGCAATATTGCTATGCTACATGCACTGGAAGTCCTGCCGGAATTTCGACGCCAAGGCCTGGGGCTGGCCATGACCGCCGCCGCTGCCGCTTGGGCCAAAGAAAACGGAGCTAAAACTTTTACGCTTCTGGCTGTGACAGCCAACACCGCCGCCTGCGGACTCTACCGCCAACTTGGAATGGTCGAGACCGGAAAATATCACTATCGGATAAAGGAATAATAATGACTCTTCCCATCGCGCTTGACTTGCCCCAAGCTGAACCACTCCCTGAAAACACTGCCAAGTTCTTTGCGATCTGCGAAGAAAAACTGGGGCTCGTGCCAAACGTGTTGCTGGCCTATAGCCACAACATCGACAAACTGAACGCATTTTCAGCCATGTATAATGACCTGATGCTGGGCGAAAGCGGGCTTTCCAAACTGGAGCGCGAGATGATTGCAGTGGCGGTTTCAGCCGAAAACCGTTGTTTTTATTGCCTCACAGCCCATGGTGCCGCTGTGCGCGAGCTCTCGGGCAGACCCGAATTGGGAGAGGCACTGGTGATGAATTATCGCGTGGCTGACCTTTCTCCACGCGAACGGGCGATGCTGGATTTTGCTGTGAAAATGACGGTGAATTCCGCAGCAATGGAAGAAGCTGACAGGCAGGCCTTGCGTGACGGCGGCCTCAGCGAAAACGAGATATGGGATGTTGCCGCCGTTGCCAGCTTCTTCAACATGACCAACAAAATGGCCTCTGCTGTCGAGATGGAGCCGAACTCGGATTACCACAGCCAATTTCGCTAGGCGCAAGGCTCGGGTTGCGCTCGTCCGAGCACTGCTATAATTTGAGGTTTCCTGAACCAAGGCTACCTGATGCCCTCAAACCCCAACCTGAATGAGCCCCTCATCCGCGCTGAAAACCTATCGGTGCGGCGCGGAAATCGGGTGCTGCTTGATTCAGTCAGTTTTAGCATTCTGCCCGGTGAAGCTGTAACGCTGATCGGGCCGAATGGCGCAGGCAAAACCACCCTAATTCGGGCAATTATCGGAACCCAATCTTTGAGCGGTGGTCAACTAATCCGGCGCAAGGGTCTAAAAATCGGATACACCCCCCAAAAACTGCCGCTTGAGCAACTCATCCCCATGCCGGTTGACCGTTTTATTGCGCTCTCGGGTGAGCGGAACAAAGCGGCGCGGACCAAAATGCTGGCGCGTTGCGGGGCGGCTGATCTGCAAACCAAGCAGATGGCCGATCTTTCAGGAGGAGAAACCCAGCGCGTGTTACTCGCGCGCGCCTTGATGCGGGCACCTGATCTCCTAATCCTTGACGAACCGACGCAAGGGTTGGACCAACCCGGCGAAGGCAGGTTCTATTCGCTTTTGGCTGAAATTCGCGCGGAAACCGGTGTTGCCGTGTTTATGGTCAGCCATGACCTCCACGTCGTGATGGCGCAATCCGACCGCGTTATTTGCCTCAACCAGCATATTTGCTGCTCGGGCGCTCCCGAACATGTGGCCGAAGACCCAAGCTACCATGAGCTGTTTGGAAATCGCGCCGGAGTGGCTCCCTACCAGCACCACCATCATGAGCATTGTGACCATGATTGATCCGTTTCTCCTTCGCGCAGCCTTGGCCGGATTGCTAATTGCCATTATTGCTGCCCCGCTCGGCTGCCTCGTTGTCTGGCGGCGCATGGCCTATTTTGGGGATGCCACCGGTCATGCCGCCTTGCTCGGCGTGGCGCTGGCGCTCAGTTTTTCGGTGCCGCCGATTGTCGGGGTTGTCCTGATTGCCTCATCAATGGCACTGGCTGTGACCTTCACCACACGACACGGTGGGTTCGCCGCCGATACGGTGCTCGGAGTTTTTTCTCATGCCGCGCTAGCCATCGGCCTCGTGGCCGGGGCGCTGTTGCCTGGCGTTCGGCTCAACCTCATCGACACATTGCTTGGCGATATCCTCACTGTAACCCAAGGTGAAATCCTGATGATTGCGGCTGGCGGTGCTGTTATATTGCTTGCGCTCGCCATTTTTTGGCGCGGCCTCCTGAATGCCACGCTATCGCCTGAATTGATGGCCGCGGAAGGGGGCTCGCTCTTGCGCGACAAGCTGGTTTTCACCCTGTCACTCGCCCTGTTTGTGGCGCTCTCCATGAAGCTGGTCGGGATTTTGCTTGTAACTGCGATGCTGATCTTACCCGCCGCCGCCGCGGCTCCCTTGTCCCGTTCGCCGGAACGGATGGTCCTGCTAACATCGCTGATCGGGAGTGCGTCGGTTTTTGGTGGGCTATGGATGAGTTGGGAAGCAGATACGCCCGCCGGCCCGTCAATAATTGTTGTCGCCGCTGCAATATTTGCACTCACACGGCTAAAGCCGAACCTATGACGCAAATACGCCAGACATATCCTTAAAGCCCTTCACCTCAATCGGGTTGCCCGACGGATCCCTGAAAAACATGGTGCTTTGCTCGCCGGGTTCTCCGGCAAACCGTAACGTAGGCGGGATCGTAAACTCCACTCCGGCGGCCTGCAAACGGTCAGCCAACGCACGCCAATGTTCCATATCCAGAATAACGCCCAGATGGGGCATTAGCACCCTATGCTCCCCCACTTTGCCTGTGGCTTCGGTCTTAAAGGGCGTACCGAGATGCAACGATATCTGATGGCCGAAAAAATTGTAATCAACCCAACTGTCGGTGCTACGCCCCTCCTCACATCCCAATAGCCCACCGTAAAATGCGCGGGATTCATCAAGATTGGTGACGTTGTAGGCGAGGTGGAAAATGCTCATATTAACTTCCTGATAAGCGCCTAGCTGCAATGCGGGAGCTGGCTTTCATACATATCGGCGCGGTTCTGAACCTGACGCGCAACGTTGAGCAGCCAGTCCTGGCTTTGGTGAGACCCGCGCGCATAACCCGCTTGGCCCTGATGATAAGCAAGGTATTGGTTGTAAGCGTCATCCATCGCGACCCCGTTGACGCGGTTGGATTTCGCCATATACCAGCCGACAAAATCGGTTGAATCCCCGTAGTCCGAGCGCTTTGCACGATTGGCCCCCGTTGCCGCCTGATAATCTGCCCATGTGCCGTCAAGCGCTTGCGAGAAGCCGAAAGCGGTTGAAACATGGCCTCTTGGTATTGAGCCAAGAAAATAGGTGCGGCGGGTTTTGGCGCGGGCGCGAAAGCTGCTTTCTTTCCAGATAATGGCCATCTGCACAGAAATAGGCGCGTCCCATACTGCCTCGGTTCTGCGCATGTCACGCATCCAACCACGGCGCTGATCAAGGATCGCGCAGGCATCGTCTTGCCGCGCGGGCGGTTGGTTTTCGCGCACGCAGGAAGCTAGGATAAGCACCAGAAAGATGGCGAATTTACGCATGGGCCTGACTCGATTTAAATTGCATTTTTTTTGCTTTATTTTGAACCATCAAGCCCCAGAAACGAGGGAAAATCAAGTGCCTTCACAAAACAAAGGCCAAAATGAGCGGAATTGCGAGCACAGAGAGCAAGGTAGAGACCACAACCAGACCCGCGACTTCGTCGGCATCTGCGTCATACTTTTCAGCAAGCATATAGGAAGTAACCGCAACCGGCGTAGCGACCTGAACAACCAGGGCTGCAAAGGCAATTTTTGGCAATCCCAACCAGAGCCCGACGACCACAGGCACAGCAACGCAGATGGCAAGTTTTAGAAACGACAGAACAAAAGCCCGCCCAAGCGAGGCCGGTTTAAGCCGCGTAATTGCCACCCCCAAAGTAATAAGCATCAAGGGAATCGCAATCTGGCCGAGGAGTTCAAGTGTATTTACGCTCCAGTCCGGTAGGCTCCAGCCATTGGCGAGAAACACGCTCCCGAGCACCGTTGACCACACAATTGGCTGTTTAAGGGCCCCCATCGGAGATGCAGACCCGGAGACGATCCAAACTCCAACCGTAAAAGAAAGAAACGCCATAACGGCAAACACAACCACGGCATAGTCAAACCCGACTTGCCCGAAGGCAAAGAACGCCAATGGCAGGCCCAAATTGCCGGTATTGCCAAACACAAGCGGTGCCAGAAATGTGCGCATACTCTTTCCGGCGAGTTTGAGGAACAAAGCCGAGACCAAAGCCACACCGATGTAAGCCACCATTGCGGCCAAGGCGGTAATCTTGAGCGCATCGGGGTCGATCTCGGTTTTGATAAGTGCGGTAAAAATCAATGCGGGAACGGAAAGATTCATCGTCAACCGCGTGACGAACTGCACTTTGTATTCAAAGCCAAACGCCGCCCAGCCAAAGCCGATTCCGGCCAAAATGATCACCGGTGCGATGATCTGCAAAACTTCCAGTGCCAGCAGCATTTAACCCGCCCCTTTTTGCGCATGGGATTCTGGACATCCCGCTCTGCAGTCCTATATATATGCTGCGAAGAATAGGTCGGAAACAAGCATGAAACAGCACATGGCAAAATTTTCTCTCGGGCAGGTGGTCAAACACCGCATGCACCCTTTCCGTGGGGTGATTTTTGACGTGGATGCGAAGTTCAACAATTCCGAAGAATGGATCGAAAGCATCCCCGAGGATATTCGTCCGGATCGGGACCAGCCATTTTACCACCTGTTCGCAGAAAATGAGTCGTCTTATTATGTCGCATACGTGTCCGAACAAAACCTGCTTCAGGATGATAGTGACGAGCCGGTAGGCCACCCTGAAGTCGGCGAAATGTTTGGCGAGTATCACGACGGGCAATATAGCCTTGGCGGCAACCTTCACTGACCCATTGCGCCCGCTAAAGGGCCCGCTTGTGGAAACCTCGGGCGGCGGGCGCCTCATTATTGTTGTGCAGCTTGGCTAATACCCTAGAGCACAACCGTCTTTTCGCGGATCAGAACCTGCAACCAGCACACCGGTTTTGGCATCAATCCGGATAGCCTGCGCGCCGCCAATCGCCGTCTCCGGCTTGGTNANATTGTGACCCANGGCCGCCAGTTCNGCGCGCACCTTGTCGCTATACCCGCGTTCCAGCGCTAGATCTCCGGCATGGGCGAAACTGCGCGGTGCGTCGATGGCTGCCTGCGGGTCCAGCCCGTAATCAACGATATTTGTCAGAAAACGCGCGTGACCGTTGGGCTGGTACTGCCCGCCCATCACGCCAAACGGCATCAGGTATTCACCTTCTTTTTCCAACATTGCCGGGATGATGGTGTGCATCGGGCGCTTGCCGCCAGCCGCTTCATTTGGATGGCCTTCTTGCAGCGTGAACCCCGCACCGCGGTTTTGAAACAGTATTCCGAACTTGTCTGAAGCGATGCCACTGCCAAAGCTGTGGAATATCGAATAGATCAAAGACAGCGCCATCTGGTCTTTGTCGACCACGGTCAGGTAGATCGTTTCTTTATGTACGGATTCAAGGCGCGTGTTTGGAAGGGCCAAAACCGATTTCGGGTCCATCAATGCGGCCAGTTGTGCGGCGGTTTCGTCGCTCAGAAAATGGTCTAGCCGCGCCATTGCACTAGGGTCGGCAATGAACCGGTCTCGAGCGTCATAGGCGAGCTTGGCGGCCTCGGCTTCCAAATGGGCGCGGGCACTTCCCTGCGGATCAAGGCCCGAGAGATCAAAATGCCCGAGGATGTTGGCCATCAAGAGAGCGGTAGCCCCGTGCCCGTTGGGTGGTAGTTCGGTGAGGGTATGGCCTCTGTAGTTCGTGCGGATCGGGGTTACGTATTCACAACGGGTAGCGGCAAAATCTTCCAGCGTGTGGCACCCGCCGGCCGCTTGAAGCGTATCCACCATATCTTGCGCCACTTCTCCTTCGTAAAAGCCGGCACGCCCTTGCGTTGCGATTTTACGCAAAACTTCGGCTTGCGCAGGCGCGGCAAATACCTGCCCCGTTTGCGGGGCCTTGCCGTTGATCAGATACCCTTCTTGAGCGCGGCCCTGCAAGCGCCCTTCCGCAAGCTTCCAGTCAAACGCAACACGAGGTGCCACGGGCACGCCCTCTTCGGCATAGCGGATCGCCGGGGCCAGCACTTTCGCCAATGGCATTTTTCCGTAGTCGTCAGAGAGGGTCACAAAGCCGTCAACCGCGCCCGGGATGGTAACAGCCTCGGCGCTTTGATCGGGAATGGCGGCATGACCCGCCGCGCGCAATCGTTCGGCAGATAACCCAGCGGGCCCTCGCCCCGAGGCATTGAGCCCGATATACCCCTCGCCCGGCGCGGGCCGAAGGAGCGCAAAACAATCGCCCCCTAAGCCGGTCATTTGTGGTTCGCAGATATTCAAAACCATGGCGGCAGCAATACCTGCATCCACCGCATTACCGCCCGCTTCCAGTACTTGCACGGCCACCTTTGCGGCCAGCGGGTGCGAGGTTGCGCACATGCCGTTTTGGCTGATCGTGACCGAGCGCCCCGGTTGCTGAAAATCACGCATGAATTATCCTTTGATTAATCGGTCAATCGCAGTCCATTGGGCCAAAAGTGCCTTAAGCCCTTCCAGTGGAAGCATATTCGGGCCGTCCGATGGTGCATTATCCGGATCATCATGGGCCTCGATGAACAGACCCGCAACCCCTACCGCAAGCGCTGCCCGCGCCAAAGGAGCGACAAATTCGCGCTGGCCACCTGAGGCTCCGCCCCGCCCGCCGGGTTGCTGCACCGAGTGGGTTGCGTCAAATATCACCGGATAGCCGGTTTCGGCCATAATCGGCAGGCTGCGAAAATCATTTACGAGGGTGTTATAGCCAAAACTGCTGCCCCGTTCGCAGAGCGTAATATTATCGTTTCCCGCCTCCGCGAGCTTGGCGGCCACGTGCTGCATATCCCACGGCGCTAAAAACTGGCCCTTTTTGATATTCACCGGCTTNCCNGTGCNNGCCGCNGCCTGCAAAAGATCGGTCTGGCGGCAAAGGAACGCCGGAATTTGCAGCATGTCCACGACCTCTGCCACCGCGTCGCANTGNGCGGGCTCATGCACATCGCTCAGCACGGGCACGCCAACCTCGCGGCGCACNTCNGCCAAAATTTCCAGCCCTTTGTCAAGCCCGACCCCGCGCGNNGCACTNCCTGANGTCCGGTTGGCTTTGTCAAANGAGGCCTTGAAGACCATTGGAATNGTTGCCTCGTGGCACAGTTGCGCCAGNGTGGNNGCCAGCCGCAGGGTGTGNTCCCGATCTTCGATCTGGCACGGGCCGATAATNAGAGAAACGGGNGCATCATTGGCAAAAATGACGTCNCNCNGNGGCCCCGCAACCTTCACTTTTTTCATCACTCGATNCCCATATCNGCCAGTGCCCGCTCAACCCGCTCGATATCGACCGGGTTATTGACCTCCCAAAACACCCTGCCTTTGGCCTCGACCTCAACACAGCGCACGTTGACACCGTTTTCAAGGAAACGCAGCTGTTCCAACCCTTCAGCGCGCTCCAGATGCCCCATCTTCCACGCCTTGTAGCTCCGCAAGGTCTCGGGTCTATATGCGTAAAGGCCGACATGGTGAAAAACGGCATCATCCAGCGCTGCGCTGTCTGAAAACGGCAGCACTTCTTTGGAAAAATAAAGAGCCCGACCGCGCCGGTCAAGCACAGCCGTTGTTCCGCCAACCCGCCCCTGCTTTCGGTCGGCCCGCAAACGGCTNAGGGTTTGGGCATCACAGCGAAGCACCGGCGTCGCCATTTGTTCACCCTCCATTGAATTGATCACAGCGGTCACAAAATCGGGTGGCGTCAAGGGTGCATCCCCTTGCAGGTTGACGATCAACTCCGCGCCCTTCAGATGCTCGGCAACCTCCCCGCAGCGTTCGGTGCCATTTGCGGCAGCGCTTGAGGTCATCATCGCCTCGGCACCAAAACCGCGTGCATGTTCAAATATCTGCTCGTTATCGGTTGCCACAATTACACGGCGCACTCCCGGCACTTCGCAGCCGGCTTCCCAACTTCTTTGAACGAGGGATTTCTCAATACCGCTCGCGCCGCGTAACATTGCCAGCGGCTTGCCCTCAAACCGTTGGCTTTTGAAACGCGCCGGTATCACTATGGTCACCATCAGGCCACACCCGCCTGCAAGAGTGACAGGAATGAAACGACACCAACCGGCTGCCCTTCTTGCACGACAAACAATACCGAAATAGAGTGCGTTTGGAGCCGCGCCAATGCCTCCACCGCCATAAAATCCGGTGATATGGTAACGGGGTCATGGCTCATGATTTTATCCACGGTTGTTTCCCATAGCGCGGCTTTCATCGAACTGTCGGCAGAACGTTCAATATAACGGCGCACATCCCCATCGGTGATCACGCCTATTAACACACCAACCTCATTGGTTACCCCGACAATCCCCATTGAGGCTTTTGTCAGCACCGCCAGCCCGTCATTGATCGAAGAGCCCACCCCCACCAAGGGTAGATTATCCTCAAACATCAACTGGCGAACCGGAACAAGTTGAGCGCCAAGTTTTCCGCCGGGGTGGAAGTCATGAAAGTTGTGCTCACTAAAACCGCGTCGCTCAACAAGCGCGACGGCCATGGCATCCCCCAAGGCCATGGTCAGCAAGGTAGATGTAGTTGGCGCAAGGTTATTTGGACAAGCTTCGCGCACTTTTGGCAAAACGAGCGCAACATCTGCGGTGCGACCGACCAAGCTCTCGGCCTGACTGGTAAGCGCAATCATTTTAATGCCAAAACGTTTGCAATAGGCGATAATATCCTGCAATTCTTTGGTCTCGCCCGACCATGAAATCAGCATCACAACATCCTCATGGCTGATCATGCCGAGGTCACCATGGCTGGCTTCGGTTGGATGCACAAAAAATGCCGGTGTGCCCGTAGAAGCAAAACTAGCCGCCAGTTTCGCACCGATATGCCCGCTCTTGCCAACGCCGACCACAATGAGCCGACCTTTGCCCCCATCTATCATATCAAGGGCGCGTGCAATTTTGGACTCCATGCCATTTTGCACTTCCCCAATCAGCACCTCAAGCCCCGAAAGGGCGAGGCGCAGGGATCTGACCGTGGAGAATGGCGGCTGGTTCATATTTCTTTTTACTCGAATTTTAGCTAATAAAAGCTAAAAATAGTCCGGAATTTCGATCACAATCGCGGTTATATTATCGCGGCCGCCACCCTGCAATGCCAGATCGATCAATTCGTTGCAGAGCGAAGTGATTGGCGCTGTGCTCATATATTGCGAAATGACTTCATCGGTCACAAATCCGCTCAACCCATCGGAGCAAAGCAAAAACCGGTCCCCCGGTTCGTAAGTGCCACGCAGTTTATCAATCTCGACTGTGTCACCCACACCCACTGCGCGGGTGATCACATTCCCATGAGGATGGTTTACGGCCTCTTCTTCGGTTATTTGCCCGCTTTCGAGCAGGTCGTTTACCAGCGAGTGGTCTCGCGAAAGCTGGGTCATTTTGCCGTTGCGCATATGGTATAGCCGAGAGTCCCCGACCCAAAGGCAGGCAAAGTGCGGTTCGGAAAGGATAAGCCCTACAGCGGTGGAACCAATCGTTCCACCACCACGGCGCTCGGCCTCGTCCAAAATCTCGTAATGGGCTTCAAGAATGGCGGAGCGCATGGCGCGCATCACTTCGTTTGACGGCAGGTTATGGTCAATCTGGCCGATCTTTCCAACAATACACTGCGAGGCATAATCTCCGCCAGCATGGCCTCCCATACCATCTGCGACCATAAACATGCCGAGTTCGGGCACCGATATCATCGAGTCTTCGTTAACCTTCCGCACCAGACCCACATCGGTCTTGGCGCAATGATGAAAAAAATTCATGCCAATTCCCCTGTAATAATATCTCCTGACCAATCAGATTTATTTTGGTTTAATAATGTATTGAATGCGGTTCCTTCCGGCAAACCAAGGCAGATCAGCCCTAGCGGCGCGCCGTATTCCTCACCGGGCGCAGATAACCATCGGCTTTGTCCTTTTGCGATCGGTTCCGTGCCCTCTGGCATAGGCAGTGCTGCCAGCATGGCTTCAAGCTCTGGCTTGCCGCGCAGGCTATCGAGCATATTTAGAGCGGCATCTTCCACAGGGATAAAAAAACCATCTTGCCCGAGCGCGGCCGGCTCGCCCTGCGCAACCAGTGTGAGCGGAAACAAACGCCCGACGGCATCTTGTGAGGGCATCATTACACCGTAATACGGCCCGCCTTCAATTACGTCCGCCCCTAGGGCGAACCGCCAGATCGGAGCGGTTTGATAGGCCTCGCGCCAGCCCTCGCCAAGCGATTCGCGGCTGGCCATAAAACCGTTTTGCAAAAACGTATCCCAAGCATCCACAAACCGGCGGCTAACGTTGCCCCGCACAAAATCACCCAGCGCCGGAAATTTGCCAAAATATCCGAACGTCGCTGCCATCAGAGCGAGCTCGGGCAGCGGAAATTGGTAAGCGCCGAAAGCTGGAACGGATTGAAAGCCGAACCCGCGCGCAGTTGGAACACCGCAATTCGCCCGCCAATATTGAAGATCACCCTTGAGCGATCAGCCACATTGGTGCGGCGTACTTCGGCAGCATCCAGCATCCGGAACAACGCCCATGGCCCTTCAAACGAGCGGCTGTTTTCTGCATTGCGGCGTTTAGGCTCAAACACAACCTGCGTTGCGCCACCGTCACCGGGCCATTGCATTGGCGTATCTTGCTGCGCTGCATTTTGACGATAATCTAGAATTTGACCGTCAATTGCGAGCTGAATACGGCGCGCGTCCGGATCAAGCGCGATCGGTTTCAAATCAAAGCTGATCACCGGCAATCCCGGGCTCAGGAAAAATGCATCCCGAATTTCGGCAGCACGCTGGAACTGCGCCAACACCGAATCCGATATCCCCAATTCCTGATTTTGCACCCGACGCCAGCGCCAAGGGGAACTGGTGGTATCTACAAACTCCATCAGGTTGTCCTGAAAGAACTTGTCAACCAAGCCTTGCGGCGCAAAAACGCGGGCGAATTCCTGAATTGGTATATCCGCCTGTTGGTTTTTGAAGAACGGATAGCGATTATTGACGGCGCGGTTACAGGTTGGCAGCACTTGTGCCTGCCACTGCGCATTCAAGTTTGCCCTTGCCCCACCTGCGGCTACGCCCGCACTGCCGGAGGTCACCTGTGAAACCCAGCGCTTCATTGGGTCGGGCATCCGGCCCAAAGCCACCTGAAGCTCGGTTCCGGCACCACCAGTAAGTGACACAGCGCCACCCGAAACGGAAAGCCGGTTCAGCTCCTGATACAGCGCGGTGAGCTGTTGCATCACTGTATCCAGCTCACTTGGTTCACCCTCAAACTGCCCGTTCACAAACACGTTCAACCAGGAGAACCGTTCCTGCACCACGCTGCCCTCTGGCGGCGGTGCTGGCTGGCCTTCCGCCGTGGCACTTGTTTTCAGAATCTGCAACAGCGCTTGGGTCCGCACGGACTGGGCATCAAACAGTTCTTGTCCAGCAAAGTTCTGAACGTCATCCACAGCCCCGTCTACGTTGACGCCCGAGCTGCGCTCAGCCAAGCGGGTTTGGTTTTCAACCGACTTCAGGATTTTTGCGATTGGCGAATTCGGGCCGGAAAGCACATTGAGCGTTTCCACAACCTGACTCATCGCGCCAAGCGGTGTTACGTCAATATCCCCCAATACCGTTTCATAAGCTTCGATATAATCGGTATAGTAGAGATCCAGCACATCGCGCGCAACGCGGGTCAGGGCATCAGGGTCGCTAAGGTCCTCACCTCTTTCCCCCAACACCCAGTTCTCGGCTTTTAGCTGTTTGGCGACATCCAGTGCGGCAGGCAAAAACACGTTATAAAACCCGTTCTTCGTAAAAATGCCATCGACACCCTCGGAGAGCGGCTCTCCCGAAGGCCGGATCAGAACGCGAGATGTGAGCGGCCCGCCCTCTTCCAGAACCCGCCATTCGGGCAATGCCTGCGCCTGTGGGCTCTGGATGATCGAGTTATAAATCCGCTGTGAAACCGGTGTTTCAGCCAGTAAAGTTTGAATCTGGGTCACCATCGGCCCGTGCAATGCGATCTCGCGCATTGGCTGATTAACCATCGATGTCAGGTGGTTCATCAGACCTTCGCGCAATTTCTCGTTGGTCTCGCCGGGATAGGTCAGGTTCCAGTCCGACCGCATCCATTCGATCACAAGGTTTTCGTTTAACGGCCCTTGCAGGCCGAGCATCATGTAGACCTTGAGCGCTTCGAACAGGAAGTCTGGGTTGTTAAGGTTGCCCTGCATCTGCCGCTCAAGCTTGAGCAGCAGGCGCGGCAGCATCATCTGGTTGAGCGCAGTACGGTAAGTCAGCGAAGCTTCGTTGCCAACATAATCACCTTGATACAGGCCATAGGTCAGCTCCCGCGCCGGTTCCACATCTCCTTGAGCCGGGTTACCCGGAATGCTGCGGAGCAGGTCGAGCGGAGCGACGATCTGTGTCAGGTCCACATCGTCAATCGGCGAGATCGGCACGTTTTTGGCGAGCTGGTCATAGAGTTCGGTGCGTTCCTGCGCCACGGCGATCAGGTCTTTGTTCCCCATAAAGCTAAACGCCCAGAAAGTTCCAATGGCGGCGGCTACCAGTATCGCGGATGTCACTGACAACCGCACAAACCATTTATAACGCCGCGCAACCTTGTCATCCGCCGAAACCAGTCCGGCCTCTTTAAAGATAACCCCGTCCATCAGCCGTTTCAGGAAGTAACTGCGCGCCTGACCGGAACCCGAACCAATGGCTTGGCGACCAATCCCGAAGGTGCGGGCCATGCCCATCATCAAACGGTCAATCGGTGTCCCTTCTTGGGTGCCAGACGTAAAGTAAATACCACGCAAAAGCTGGCGGTCGCTGAATTTATCTTCCTGAAAAGCATCGTTTAGAAACTCTTTGGCAACGCCCTGCAAAGACGCGATCTGCTGCGCAAAACCTGAAATCAACCCGCGGCGCTGCGGGTCGGTTTCCTGCTGCAAGCGCTCCAGTGAGAGGTTGTTCACTTGATTCAACAGTGCCGCAAACTGCTCGTCAAAAGCCTCCATCGGTTCGGGCGTCTTCTTGCCTTTTTTAAGCTTATAAGTGAAACCCCAAACCTGTTCACGCGACTCGCGGTCAAGGTTTTCAAAAAACTCGGCAAAGCCGGCGATCAGGTCTGCCTTGGTAAACAGAATATAAACCGGGAATCGAACCCCCAGTTTCTCGCGCAACTCTTTAAGCCGATGCCGTACAGCATCCGCGTGCAGTTTGCGCGCCCGCGCATCTTGCATCGAAAGATCAGAAAGCGAGATCGCGACAATCGCACCATTGATCGGCTGACGTTTGCGGAATTTACGCAGCATTTTGAGGAATCCGCCCCAGGCTTGGCTATCCGCCTCTTCGTCCGAGTCCTGCGTTGTGTATCGGCCCGCAGTATCAATCAGCACGGCTTCATTGGTAAACCACCAATCGCAATTGCGCGTGCCACCAATCCCACCAAGCGCTTGCATGCCCAGCTTTTCCGCTAGCGGGAACTTGAGCCCTGAATTCACAATCGCTGTGGTTTTTCCCGCGCCCGGAGGGCCGATCATAATATACCACGGCAGCTGGTAGACCGAGCGACCACCGAGCTTTGATTTCCGCAGGGTCTTCAGCGCGTCGCGCATCCTGACCCGCATTTCTTTCAACTCTTCTTTGACCGCCTCCTCATCGTCACCATCGTCTTCATCTGCGACCATCTCGTCGCCCATTTTCTTCTCTTTGCGGCGGCGAAGTAGCCAGCGCGTGAGCAGAAAGATAAAGACAAACACCCATATCCCGATAATCCAGGCCACACGCTTAAAGATCGTATCAAACGGATACCACTCCCCGAGCGCCAGAAGCGGGCCAAAGAACCAGATCGAGAGCGATAAAGCCAGCCCCATGAACAGCATTGCAAAGAGCAGCGAGGCAAATATTTTGCGTAAAATTCGAACCATATCTCTGCCCTACTTCACCAATATAACTTCAACACGGCGGTTTTGAGCCCGCCCGGCGCGGGTGCCATTATCGGCAATCGGCTCTCTTTCGGCACGGCCCTCGGCGCTCATGCGCTCGGGCACATCCAATGTATCGGCAATAGAAGCCATAACGGCCTCGGCCCTTCGCAGGGAAAGCACCTGATTATTAGGAAACTTCGCCGTCGAAATCGGGTCGCTGTCTGAATGGCCGGCAACAATGATCGAACCCGCCTGATTGTTCAGCGCGTCAGCCACGCGGGCCAATCGCTCGGGGTACCCTGCTTGCAGGGCATCGCTGCCCGCGCCAAACATTTCGGCGCCCGCAATGCGGATTACCAGCGTGTTGCCTTCTTCAAAGACGGTCACGATTCCTTCGTCAATTTCCGCTTGCAAGAACCCGATCACCGCATCAATTCTCTCTTCAACTTCAGGCGCTGGCGGCGGCGGTGGTGGTGGCGGAGCGCGGCGGGTTAGTTCTATCGGTGTGGGTGTTCCCAACGTCGCTAGTGTGCCTTGCAGGCGCTCCGTCTCGCCCGTCAGAGCATAGGAGAGGCCAAAGAAGCTAACGCTCAAAACCACCGCCAGAAAGCCGGTGATAATCCAGAGTGGGAGCCAGATATTCAGCGCTCTGTGTGCCAGCTTCACGCCCTTCCAGAACGGTGAAAGCCCGTGCTCCTGGTCACCGCGCTGCGCGCGGATCAGCCGTGCCAGCCCTTCGCGAATTCGAAGGTGTTTGTCAGAACCCTGATTTTCAACACGCAACCGGCCTTCAAAGCCAAGGCTCAGGCAGACGTAAATAAACTCGAGCATTTCAAGGTTGGTGCCCGGTTCCTGCTCCATCCGTGCCAGCAAATCAAAGAAGCGGTCGCCACCGTGGGTTTCCTTGTGAAAGGTGCCCACCATGGATTGGGTTGTCCAGACCGAGCGCCCGCCCCACGGGGTGTTGAGCACCACATCATCTACGGTTGCGCATAGCAGATAGCGCGCAATGTTCACCGTTTGCGCAGGGATACCAGCGTGCAAACAGCGCTGCTCAAAGGCTTGGATTTCTTTGACAACACTATTGCGCAGGGCGGCCGGGTCATTGTGTTGCGCGCGGTTGCGAATGCGCCCGATCAGGGCAAAAATCTGGGAGGCGGCCGCGTTGAGGGTATTCATGCCGGTCAGGGCAAAGCTATCATCCTGTTGGGCTCTCGGCTGCTGCGGTGGCATTTGTGGCTGCTGGGCCATCTGCGGCGGCTGTGGCTGGCCAAATCCCTGCTGAGGCTGGCCAAATTGTTGTTGCTGCCCGAATCCTTGCTGTTGGGGCGGCTGCTGGCCAAACCCTTGCTGTTGCGGCGGCGGCGCGTATCCTGGTTGCGGTGCGGGCTGCTGGGGGGCCGGTGCACGGCCTCCGGGGCGCAGGTTTACAATGGTTTTTTCCGTATCATTTGGCTCGGCAAACGGATCGTCATCGTTGTTCATTGCTTACCCCTTTCAGCCTTGGCGGATCGCCCAAAGCTCCATATAAAGCCCCGGCAGATCTCCGGCTACATGCACCGCCAAACCGCCGGATGTGGTGAGCTGCTTCCACAACTCGCCATTGCGATCCAGCTCAAAATACGTGACGCCAGCGTGGAACGGAATTTGCCGCGGGGCCACGGGCATTGGCCGCATCCCGATCCCCGGCAGAGCCGAGTTTACCAGTTGGCGGATGCCTTCAACCGGCCCGAGCTTGGCTTGGGTCGGGAAGTGCTTGCGGATGGTTTCGGGCGGCACATCGGCCTTGGCGGCCATCACAAAGCTTGCGCCCTGAAGCAGGCGCTTGTCGGCGATCATACCGACCGAAATACCGTATTTGCGCGCTTCCAGCGGGATTTGCACAGCGTTTTGCTCAAGCACGGCAGACAAATACTGCCGCAACGCCCTCATAACATCCACAAAGGTTCCGGTCAGATTTTCGTGCTGATAAAGCGGGAATGCCGGTGGCTTTTTGGTAGCATCCATATAAGTGGAAAGCTCACCCGCAAGGCCGATCAGGAACTGATACACCATCGCTGGATGGGCGTTTTGCAGGGCAGATATATGCCGGGTCATCGGTAGATACCGGTTCACGCAGATGAGCAGCAAAAAGTCGGTGATCTCGGCGGCCGCCTTAGCGGGGCCGGATTCGACCAAACGGCCCGAGAGCGCGTCGGAACGATGCCCGAGCAGCCCCTCAACCTCGCGCACAAAATCCGCCAGTGTGGTGGAGGCGCGAATATCAAGGCAGGTCGGAATAAAGCTGCGGTCCAGCACCACCTCATTATCGGATTTCACCTCGATAATCCGCGCAATCGGAATCGCCAGCCGGTCAGACATATCGTCCATCTCCAGCGCAAATTCCAACCGGAGCTTGCCCACCGCCAGTGTGGTCGGTGATTTCTGATTGCCCACCGCATTGGTGATCTCAATCTCGCTCGGAGCATAACGCGCAGCAGATTTCTCAGCGCCGGACATATCCACCTCGGTCGCACCATGGCGGCGCGTCGGGATCGTTAGGTAAACCACAGTATTTTTGATATTGTCGGGCACATCCATGCTCGGCGGGTGGTTTTCAGCCTGCGGGACCCTGAATTGCGCACCATCAGGCGTGAGCCCGCTCACGGTTTTCACCGCGAATTTACCCAGCCGGAGAAGCTCGTCGTCAATTGTCAGCTCACTCACACCCCAAGCGTGTGGTGTGAGGCTCCCTGCCAGTCCGGCAACCATTGATTCAACGTAACGGTCGTTTTGCTGAAAGTGCTGAGGCTGCAAAAACAACCCTTCGCTCCAGACAACTTTGCTATCCCAAGACACGTGTTACTTCTCCCATTCAGCGGTTTGCCCGCTTCATATTAGCGCAATTTGCGCAATTGTTCTTCGTAGGCTTTGGCGAAGGCTTTGCCGAAAAGTGCCTGAAAGTCATCTTCAGCCTCCGCAGCAATTTCACCGTACATTTTTTCGAAGATATCCCATCTTTTGGCTTTTCCGCCACCAAACAGGCCCTTCTTGGCCTCAAGCTTAGCTGAAAGCGTGGCTGGGTCAAAGCGTTCAAGTAAAGTTTTAATCGCGGCTTGCATACCGGTCATCATTGCGACTTCGTGGGCTTTAATATCGTTCACAGCTTCTGTTGCCGCTTTATCAGCGGCCAGATAGCCGGGCATGTTCGGTTTGATCATGGCCTCGACCGCCTGATCTCCGCTTACCGAAAATTTGATCGGGTTGTTACCATCGGGTGAAATCATCGTCTGGCCAAGGCGAAATTCTGATTTGATCGAAGCGCGGGTCATCAATACGTCACGCAACCCTTCAACCATTATCCGATAAGCCGCGCCGGTACGTTCCATCGCGGCTGCAAGATCGGCATCTGCGACAGCAACTTCTCCGGCATCCGCAGCCGCAAAAAATGCCCGAGCGGCATCACCGGAGGCCGGAGAGCCGGTTGGCATTTGCGCTACCTCGACATCTGGAGTGGGTTCGGGAGCCATTGCTTCTGCCTGCACATCGGATTTAGCGGTGGCAGGTGTAGCTGCCGGAATCGGCGCACCTGCGGGAGCTGCTGCTGGTTCGGGTTCGCTCAGATCCCAGTCATCCGGGATCAGCGCACCGGCGCCTGCTTCTGACGGCGGCGCTGCAAAATAGTCGCTGGCAGACGCGGCGTGGTCGGGGGCGCTGGTCTCCATCCCGTCAAACGGGTCAGCGCCAGGGCCAAATATATCTTCATCTTCGGGAATAAGCGGTGCTGGTTCCGGCGCTGGCGCCGATAGCCCGCTTGCGTCGGGGCCAAGCGCAGGGCCATCCCCGAGCAGTGCTGAAATTGCATCCCCTGTCGCGGCACCTGCCTCATCCAATCCACCAACGAACCCTGCCATATCTTCGCCTTCGGGCGGGAGTGGTGCCAAGAGTTCATCCATCGCCGGGGCCGCCAGATTCGCATATGGATCCATGGGCGGCGCGCCCAGTCCGGCATTAATCTCGACCCTAAATTCATATCCCCCAATGGCAATGGTATCGCCATGATTCAGCGGCGAAGGCGTAGAACCAAGCGGCTGTGGCATGTAATTCAAGAAGGTACCATTCGTGGAAATGTCCATCACAACGTAATCATTACCGCGCTCTTCGATCACGCAATGGCGCGAAGAGATTGTCCGGTCCGGATCAGGCAAGATAACGTCGTTACCTTCGGCCCGCCCCAGCGTGATTACGCCGTTGTGCAATTGCATGCTGGGCATGCCATTGGGCATCATACCGGAGCCCTGCATATGAAGTGTTAAACCCATAAAACGCGCCTAACCTCCAATCAACACAGGGAAACACCCAAGAACAATTGTGCCACCATGGGCACAGCTATCGCCCATGCGCGCGGCAGGCATGTTGCTGATCAATACCGTGCCGGAACCCTTTGCCACGGTATCGGGCGGGCCAACGCAGGTTGCCATGTTTCCGACTGTTGCGGCAGGCATGCTTCCGATGAGCACCGTTGGCTTGCCGGGCGGCAACAACGGCCCGCCCACATGGGGCACAACGCCTGTCACCATCGGGCACACATGCATATCTCCAACTCTAGCTGCGGGTTGGCCCATTAAAGCCTCCTGTTTTACTTACGCCAGCATACGCCGGAAAGGGTATATTATCCAACACCTTCCCCCATTTTGCTACTGCTTTCTTCACCAACCTGCCCGTTGCCGCCTTTCGCGATATTAAGGCCGCGGCCAAGCAATAACTGCCCCTGACGGCTGATGTCATCCGGCAGGTCATGGGCATAAAACGATTGCAGCTGGGCCGAGAATATTAATAGCCCCGGCAAGGATGGCGGGCCCATCGGGGCTTCTTCATCATCTGGCAGCGGCACATTGAAGCCTGCCTCGCACATAAGCATGTCGGCGGTTTCGGTGTCCTGCGCAAAGGGCTCTAGCGCTTTCTTTGTTTCCTGGCCCGGCTTAAACACCCATGCCTCCGCCGCCATTAAGGCTTTGGTTTTTTGCTCGGGCTCCAGCATATCACGCGCAGCCAGACAGCCCCACCAAACGCCTTCACGCGGCGGAAGCGCCAGCGCCAGAATTTTGAGTGCATCCATCATCAGGTTTTGCGCCACAAGCTCCTCAATCAGATTCACCACCGGGTCATCGGGTTTGGTTTCCGGCCGGAACGGGAACTTCGCTTTGCCAAGCCGCACCACTTCGCCTGCTGACCGTTTCTCTATTTTTACAAGGCCGGTAAAGGCCGAATTCATGTTCATATCCGCCCCTCCCTAATTGATCTTGACCAGAGAACCCTTAACCGTAAGGACCCCCCCGGCCTTCAAAGTTGCCATGCCGCTGCCTTCAAAGGTTGCTGTCGCCCCTTTTGCTGTCAAAGCCCCGCCGGCCGTCACCTTCTGTGCCCCGCCAGCTTTCACTTCACCCGCACCCGTTGACTCGACTTTGACCGACGTTGATTTGATTTTTATTTCACCCGAGGTCATCTCGATGCTCGACTGCCCCACTGTGAGGTTAATGGCTGTACCGGCTGTGATATCCAGCGTGTCACCCACGGTGATGGTGTAATTGGCACCAACATCATCGGTTTTATCGGTCCCGATGGTGATGGTCTCTTCTTCGCCAATGGTCACCGTATTGGTGGTTGCAATATCGACCGACTGCAAACCCTCTTTCACCGTAAAAGTATAATCGCCGGTTTCAAGCTCCTCGGTTTTGTTATGATAAATCTTCTGGGTCAGGTCGCCCGGGTCCATCTTCTCAAAACCGATACTGATTTTAGCATTGTTCTTGATGGTCTCTTTATAGTCCTTCTCGGACTGCAACCGGACAAACTCTTCATCTTTTTTATCTTCGAAAACAAGTTCGTGAAATCCGCCGCCACCTTTTGTAGAGTTGGTTTTCATCCCGTGCTGGGTCATGTTCGCCGGGAAATCAAACGGATGCTTTTTAGCTTCGTTATAAAGCATACCCGTCACAATTGGTCGGTCAGGGTTACCTTCTTCAAACTGGACAACCACTTCCTGCCCGATGCGCGGAATGTGGAACATCCCCCAGCTTTGGCCAGACATGCTCTGGCTCACCCGAATGAAACAAGTGGTTTTTTCGTCCTTCTGGCCAACGCGATCCCAATGGAACTGCACTTTGATCCGGCCGTATTCATCGGTATAGATTTCATCGCCACTCGGGCCGGTAACAACCGCAGTTTGCAGGCCCGGAATAATCGGGCGCCCCGTTGCGAGCGGCGCGCGAAACGGCTCGGATTTAAGTTGCACCGAAAACTCGCTTTCGTAGCTTTCCTTTTTACCCTCTTCCGCTCCGCCCGAATTTTGTTCGTCGCTCAGGTTCGTGTTGGCCTGTTCTTCTTTGTCCTGATCGGTTTCGATCTGGAGTTTATGCCGTGCCCCGAGCACAAGGTATTCTTTGTTGAAATCCGACCGCGGATGCTCTTTTAAGGTAAAGGTCCCGCCAACGGCCATTGTCCGCACATTGCTTTTNCCCCAGGTGCGCTTGTATTCTGCGGCTAGTGCCTCAGCTCTTATCCGTGTTCGAGTTTTGCCAAAATCGGCAGTGTCATGGATACCCGGATAGTCGTAAACCTCGATTTCCTTATGGGAATGCTTGCCTTTGGGGATAGATGTGACAGCCTTCAGATCCGTTGTCGGTTTTTTGAAATCATAGTCCGTTAGGCTCGCTTTGCCAGTGTTCACGCGCTCGCTGGATTTCCATTCATAAATGTGATCTTCGTCGCGCTTAAACGAGCCTCCGCCTTCTTCCTTGAACGCAAAACGGATTTGCGCAGCCCCTTCAAGTGCACTATGCGAGCCGGATCCGTCCGCCAAAACAAGCGTTTCTTTGCTGGTGTCATGAGTGAAAAAGTAATACATCCCCTCCTCTTCCATTAACCGGCTTACAAATTCGAAATCCGTTTCCCGGTATTGGACAAGGAATTCGCGCTTCTCAAAGTTGGACGAAGTTTTGTCTTGGTAATCTGAAAAGCCGCGATCTGAAAAAATCTCCTTGATCACCTCCAGTGCGGATTTCTCCTGAAATATCTTACAATCGGCGTGTAAAGTGAGGAACCAGAGCCAAGGCCGAACTTCAGCACGATAAAGCGCCTGCCCGCCAAAAAGCCCTTCATAGGCGCAGCTTACGCAATGGCCATGCCAATGGCGGGTATTGCCTTCTTCATCGTCCAGTTCGAGCGAAAGCCTCTGGCCGACAACGTCCTCCATCTTCAGGTCGTGATCCGGAGACATAAACTGGATATCGGTTTCGGTCAGTGTCGACATTTTCTCGGAAACATCGGCGCGCACCAAAACCATTTTCTTGGGCCCAAGCGGACCCTTCAGACGAAGTTGTCTGTTTTCTAATACAACATCATTGGGCATTTAAATTCCCTTTCAAAATATGCGAGCGCTTTAAAATCATCTACGCTGTTCAACAATAAGTTCTTCGCGCTCCAACCGGCCAATAATGCCGGGATGAATCACCCAAAGAGAGCCGACAAATACGCCCTCCTCCAAATCCATTTGTAATTCAAATAACGATTCGTATTTAATGGCCTTAACCGGCGTAGGATAATATTCCTTTGCCGATAACATAGCATCTAGGTATTTTTCGCCCTTCAACAACCAGTAGCTCTCGCCCTCGCTGATTAAAACGATGGAATCTTCGGATTCGTTCTCACCAGTATCGTCAATATCATCCGACATTACAAATCCCCCAACAGTGCCGCTAGATCGGCATCCATATCTTCGTCGTCATCGTCGTCATCATCGCCAAATCCGGCGAGCAGATCGTCGAGTCCGTCGTCACCATCATCATCGCCAAGATCGAAGTCGAGATCAAGGTCGTCGTCGCCCCCAAGGTCGAGGTCAAAATCATCATCGCCGTCACCACCTTCGCCATCTCCGGCAGGTGTAGCCGCCGTGGAAGTGGCCATGACTTTGGTCGCCGAAGATATCCCGACGCCGGTGCGCGCCTGCATTTTGCCGCTCTTCATATCTTTGGCAGCCTCTCCGGCCCAGATGCCAAGAAGCTCGCCCCCGCCAACGGCCTGAAACGACCCGAGTTTCACAACATTTTGCCCTTGGACCGAAATCACCGGCATGAAGCCGCGCGCAATCACCGCGGCCGCTCCGGAAACGCTGAGCAAGCGCTCTGTGCAAGGCAAGGCCACCTGATCTCCATATTGATCGGTCATATAATGGAACGGCGTATCGTTCAGCGACATAATCGAGCCGAGGCTCATATCTCCGCCCTGTTGGGCTTTGGTCTCGGCCAGCAACACAGCAACCAGCAAAGCCGGGTTTGCCATCAGCATACTCCGCATGCCTTCTTTTACGTTAAACTCCTCGTAATCAAAGCGGTCGAGCGGCTCGGTTTTTTTGCCGTAAGGCATGCGCAGCATAAAGCGCGGGCTGGCAAGCCCGAGGTATTTCGCCTCCGGCATTTCGCCCAGCGCATCCCACGTTTTTTTCACCAGCGGGTGGCGGTCTTCGGGTTTAACCCCCATAAACGCAGTGCTAATCGCGCTGATAAACGGGGCATCCATATGCGCACAAATCCGCGCCATCCGGGCAAGCAATTCAGCATGGGTTGGCGTTTCTTCCCACGTATAAAGGCCAACCACCGCCGAGATCGGCCCCGCGCTTTCGTCTTGGCGTGGTTTCTCGACCAGCATGTCATAAAGGCCGCTTGCGGCCATATCTTCCTGTGCGGCTAGGTCGGCGCTAAATTCTTCTACGCTCAGGTCATAGACCACAACTTCGAGTTCAGCGCTGGATTCAACCCGCCGCCCGAGCAGCTCAATGGACCGCCATGCGGTTTCAACGGTCTGGAAATCCGGATGGTGTAACACGCTGCTCATCGCGGTAGAAAGCGCACGGTCCACAGCCGCAATCATTTCCTCTGAACCCTCGTCCTTGGCCGCCACAATATGCGGGCCAACGATGCGAGAAATCAGATCTTGCGCCGAACTCGCTTCGGCTGTCGGTGTTGTGTCCCCAATCAGGCTCTGGAAATCGCTCAGACGCATATCGGTCGGGGCATCGCTGCCTTTGCTCCGCTTTTTCGAAAGCGCCTTAAAGTCGCCAAACTCCCCGCCCCAGCTTTTCAACCGTTCAAGGGTCTTGTCAAAATTCCGGCCCGATTTCAGGTCTCGCCGCAGCATGTTCAACTCGCTAAACAGCTCAACATTCTCAAAAAGCTCGTCCGGGTGCAGGTCGTCCAACTCGTTNAGNTCAACTTCAACTGCTGAGCCATCGTCACCAAGTGGCAGGGTCAGCGTGGTGCGGAAGCGCATAATCACGTCTTCCATCGTGTCNAAATCAAGCTTGAACGCCTTGCGTTTGCCCAGCGCATCGCCAATTTCGAGGTCGCCACGGTTGCCCCGGCCCGAGAAATCCCCGAGCACCGCAATGCGGAATTTACGCCGCGAACCGGCCTCATCCTGCAATTTCGCGGCTGTCATTTCGCCAAAATCAGCCTGAAAGGCGGGCTTTTTCGGGGCTGCCGGAGCTGCTGGTTCCACGTCTTCATCTCCCAATAGGTCACCCAAATCGCCAAGATCATCGTCTTCGCCTCCGAGCAAGTCATCCAAGTCTCCCAGTTCGTCATCCGAGCTCAATAGATCATCAAGATCATCGTCCCCGCCGAGCAAGTCGGCAAGGTCACTATCCTCATCGTCATCATCGCCAAGAAGCGAAGACAAATCATCTTCGTCTTCATCACTTCCAGCCAACAGATCATCCAGCGAGTCGTCATCATCATCGGAGTCTTCAAGCAAGCTTGTGAGGTCGTCGTCATCACCAAGCAAATCTGCCAAAGCATCAACCTCATCCTCGGCAATGGCCTCGATTTCCGTGCTTTCGTCACTCAGATCGCCCAACAAGTCTTCCAGCTCATCTGCGGGCGCGTCCGTTGCTGGCTCGTTTTCATCGGTCACACCGGCAAGCAAAGCATCTAAATCATCCCCTGCATCTTCATCTAAATCGTCAGTGTCAAATCCGGCGAGCAGGTCTTCCAACCCAGCTTCTGGTTCTTCTTCCTCGTCCGGCAGGTCATCAGCAACACCGGCGAGTAGTTCTTCCAATCTATCTTCTTCAGAAGCATCTTCGCCCTCATCGCCCGCCATTCCAGCCAATAAATCATCCAGCTCATCCTCTTCGGCTTGGTCGTCACTCTCCAGACTTCCAGCTACGTCAGCGAGCAGATCATCAAGGCCGTTCTCGTCTTCCGCACCTTCGTCCCCGACCTCATCCAGAATTCCAGCCAAAATATCACCGCTGTCGTCGGCATCCTCTTCCTCGGCAACGTCGTCGGCCATATCCGCCAGGAGGTCGTCTAACCCGCTATCTTCCGTTTCATTGGAAGGCTGTTCTTCTGACATTCCGGCCAGCAATTCGTCGAGCCCCTCTTCGATTTCCTCTTCGGGCGCGGCTTCGCTGGAGATATCTGCCAAAATGTCAAGGCTGTCATCCACATCCTCTTCATCGGAAACTTCTAACGCCATGTCCGCAAGCATGTCATCCAAGCCGGAATCGGGCGTTTCATCCTCGTCGTTTTCTTCGGCCATTCCTGCCAAAATATCGAGGCTACTATCCTCTTCGATCATGTCAGTGGGAGCGTCCGCGACCATATCGGAGAGCAAATCCTCCAGCCCATCCTCTTTGGCTTCTTCTGCTGGCAGTTCTGTGGCCAGTTCCGCCAGAATGTCATCATTCCCGTC
>JGI24025J20009_10000403_pt1 | contig 33628 bp, 35 predicted proteins | sample Cruoilmetagenom3_FD_20009 | JGI IMG/M metagenome (IMG submission 20009) | reverse complement strand
GGCGACAGAAGTTCCAACCGGATCGCAAGTCCAGAACCGTGGAGATCTGGCATGGCGGATGCGTCGGGTGGTGGTTTCCATGTTACCACGCAACACGGTCACGCGAATTGCACAGATGCGGGCGGCCATGGTGGTTCGCCGGGCACAGCGCCAGAACGGATGACCGAAAACATGGCTGTGGATCATGCAGAGAAGGCCGGTTCATGGTCTCCCTTACTCGTGACGGTCGGGTTCGCGTATCTGGGCCTGCTGATTGCCTCCAGCACGCAATTGCTGGACCCGATGGTGCGCCATGACGATTTTCCGGCGCTGCTGGCTGACCCGTCAGGGTTTTATATCAAAACCCTGCACGAAGGGCGCTGGCTGAATTACTGGTGGCACTTGCGGGGGTGGGCGTCGCCTGCGTGGCTCAACTTTGTCGTTTATCAACTTTTCTGGGCGACATTTGCCGGAGCCGCCGCCGTCAACGCCTGTGGCCGAACCGAACAACGCTGGTACACTATTGTCCTGGCGCTGATGATTGCTGTCGCACCGCCTGCCTATCTGATATCCTTGTGGTTCAATACTCTTATTCCTGGGTTGGGTCTGGTCGCGCTTTTTGCGGTGCTTGCAACGATTATTGAACCACGCAAAATGCGTCTTTTGTTGTTGCTTTTCGTTCCGGCGACTCTCATGGCGTACACATCCTATCCATTGTTTCTGCTGGCGGTTTGCCTGACCTCCCGTGACGCTCGCCGGTCCTGGCGCGACCTGATAACCCTGATGGCAATATTCGTATTCAGCTTTGCGATGGGCATATTCCTGATCTACTGCCTCAACTACGCCGAACATGGTATTTTTGGCATCCCGATGGCCGAATGGCGCAATCCTAATCCGTTGCGTGACATGGCATCGCTGACCGCCAACCTTGAACTGGTTCTGGATTTCCTCGGAAAATCTGCGGCAACAATAGCGTTCCATTTTCGGCCCTTCATTGTCGCACATGGTCTGCTTCTGATCGGTGGTATGCTTATATTGGCGCGCGTCGATCCGTGGGTGACACTTTACATTCTAACGGGCCTGGTGGCCGGGATCTGCCTGCTGTGCCTGCAAATAATCATGGCCGGAGTGACCGTGCCGGTGCGGGCAATCACCTTTGCGTGGGTGCTTTATTGCGTGGTGTGCGTGCGTGTTGCCCTGCTTGCCCGCGACCGGGGCGGCCTTTGGGCGCGTATGGCGCGAAATGTCCTTGTCCTTATTACGGCCAGCTACATGCTTCAGACGGCCATACAATACCTGAACTTTCGTGACTGGCAGGTCCAGACCAGAAACATGGCGGCGCAGACCAGCTATCAGAGCGGCCCGATCTATGTGATCGGATCGTACCTGGATCTTCCGGCTGCGGATAAGGCCGGCATCCAGGAGGCGCGCGGATTGCGGCTGCGCCTGACCTATCTGACGGGGCGCAAGGTTTACGCTTGCGAGGAAACGCCAGAGGCCTGCAAAACTCTTCCTGAAGAGTTTTTCTCCGGGGTCGCCCAACACAAACCCAAGGTTCAGGACTTGCAGGACCGAACGATAATATTACTGCCCCGGCGGCTTTGACGCGCAGGCCGCACAATAGTGCAGGGTAATTGCCTTTTGATATTGAAGTTCTGCTGAGTTTTGGATAACCGGGCAAGTGGGACACCCCTCCCCAACGAGGGGCGCTTATCTGGAAGGATAGCACAAATGACGACTGAACAACCGGCAACGCGGCCGGCTAATCCGCGTTTTTCATCGGGCCCTTGCGCCAAACCCCCCACATTTGATGTATCGCGCCTTGCCGACGCTGCCCTTGGCCGTTCGCACCGGGCCGCCATCGGTAAAGACAAGCTGAAGGCTGCGATCGAAGGCACCCGAGAGGTGCTGGGCATACCTGATGATTACCGGATCGGTATCGTTCCGGCCTCGGATACCGGTGCGATGGAAATGGCGCTGTGGTCGCTGTTGGGTGCGCGCGGTGTTGAGATGCTGGCCTGGGAGAGCTTTGGCGCGGGCTGGGTTTCAGACGTGTCCAAACAGTTGAAGCTGGATGCGGTGGTGAAAACCGCCGACTACGGCAAAATCGTTGATCTGGGCTCGGTCGATTTCGACAATGATGTGGTATTCACGTGGAATGGGACAACCTCGGGTGTTCGGGTGCCAAATGGTGATTGGATTGCTGATGACCGCGCCGGGCTGACCATCTGCGATGCGACATCGGCAGCATTTGCCTGCGATCTGCCCTGGGACTGCTTGGATGTGACCACCTTCAGCTGGCAGAAGGTTCTGGGCGGAGAGGCGGCGCACGGGATGCTGATCCTGTCACCGCGCGCGGTGGAGCGGCTGGAAAGCTACACACCCGCCTGGCCCTTGCCCAAGATATTCCGCCTGACCAAGGCCGGTAAACTGATCGAAGGCATTTTCACTGGCGCGACGATCAATACACCGTCCATGCTGGCGGTTGAAGACTATCTGCTCGCGTTGGACTGGGCGCGGTCGGTTGGCGGGTTGCAGGGGTTGATTGCCCGTGCCGATGCAAACGCGCAAGCGGTGCATGACTTCTGCGCCGCAAATGCGTGGATTGCCAATCTGGCCGAGGACGCGGCAACGCGATCCAACACATCCGTATGCCTGAAGTTCACCGATGAACGGATCAAGGATGGAGCGGCATTCGCCAAGGCGGTGGCCAAACGGCTTGAAGGCGAAAACATCGCGCTGGACATCGGGGCCTATCGCGATGCGCCTGCGGGACTGCGTATCTGGTGTGGCGGTACGGTCGAAACCTCGGACATCCAGGCAATGTTGCCTTGGCTGGAGTGGGCTTTCCAAATCGAAATCGAAGCGCAGTAAAGAACGGTATTGGCGTGGGTATTCACCCACCCTACAGCAGATTTGTAGGGTGGGTGAAAACCCACCATCCCCTATTCTCAATTCGAAAGGACCAGACTAATGGCTCCCAAAGTACTCGTATCCGACAAACTTTCCCCTACCGCTGTTCAGATATTTCGCGATCGTGGCATCGACGTGGATTTTGAACCTGATCTGGGCAAGGACAAGGAAAAGCTGGCCGCAGTCATCGGTCAGTATGACGGCCTTGCCATTCGCTCGGCCACCAAGGTGACCGAAACCATTCTGCGCCACGCCGACAACCTCAAGGTCATTGCCCGCGCGGGTATCGGCACAGACAATGTCGATAAAGAAGCTGCCAGCAAAAAGGGTGTGATCGTCATGAACACGCCCTTTGGCAACATGATCACCACAGCCGAACACGCCATCGCCATGATGTTCGCCGTCGCCCGGCAAATCCCGAGCGCAAGTGCTTCGACCCAGGCGGGCAAGTGGGAAAAGTCGAAATTCATGGGCACCGAATTGACCGGCAAGACGCTGGGCGTGATTGGGGCCGGAAACATCGGCGGCATTGTCTGCGACCGGGCGCGCGGACTTAAGATGAAGGTGCTGGCGTATGATCCCTTTCTTGGGATCGAAAAGGCCGACAAGATGGGGGTTGAAAAGGTTGAACTGGACGACCTTCTGTCGCGTGCCGATTTTATCACCCTGCATGTGCCACTGACGGATCAGACCCGCAATATCCTGAGCCGGGAAAACCTTGAGAAGACCAAAAAAGGCGTGCGTATCATCAATTGTGCCCGTGGCGGGTTGGTCGATGAACAAGCCCTGGCCGATCTGTTGACTTCCGGTCATGTCGCGGGGGCTGGCTTTGATGTGTACAGCGCCGAGCCGGCGACTGAAAATCCGCTGTTCAACCTGCCCAACGTGGTCTGCACCCCGCATTTGGGCGCGGCGACCTCTGAGGCGCAGGAAAACGTGGCCCTTCAAGTGGCTGAACAGATGTCCGACTATTTGCTGACCGGGGCTGTCACCAACGCGTTGAACATGCCGTCGGTCACCGCCGAAGAGGCCAAGGTCATGGGGCCATGGATCAGCCTTGCCAGTCACCTTGGCGCATTTATCGGCCAGATGACGGATGAGCCGATCAAGGCGATCAACATCCTCTATGACGGGTCGGTCGCGGAAATGAACCTGGATGCGCTGAATTGCAGCGTGATCGCGGGCATCATGAAAAAGGCCAATCCGGATGTGAACATGGTCTCTGCTCCGGTGATCGCCAAGGAACGTGGCATCCAGATNAGTACCACGAACCAGGACAAATCCGGGGCCTTTGACGGGTATATCAAGGTNACCGTTGTCACGAACAAGCGGGAACGCTCGGTTGCCGGNACNGTATTCAGCGANGGCAAACCACGGTTTATTCAGATCAAAGGGATCAACATCGACGCCGAAGTCGGGGCCAACATGCTGTATACCACGAACGAGGACGTACCGGGCATTATCGGCTTGCTGGGCAAGACCATGGGCGAAAACGGCGTGAACATTGCCAACTTCACCCTAGGCCGTTCGGAGGCGGGCGGCGAGGCGATTGCCCTGCTTTATGTGGACGCGCCGGTGGCTGCCTCTGTCACAGATCTGTTGGAAAAAACCGGGCTGTTCACGCAAGTCAAACCTTTGGCTTTTGACATCGGTTGATCTGAGCGCGGGGTTGTCGCAAGGCAAGCCCGTGGCCCCGGATCAGATGGTCCGCTATGGGTGGATCCGTCAAGGAAATTGGCCCCGGCTGCCAGTCTGGAATGAAATATGACGATTTATGCCATCGGCGATATTCACGGCCAGTTTGACGGACTGCTTGGCGCGCTTGACCTGATTGCTGCCGATGGCGGGCCAGACGCCGAGATCGTGTTTCTGGGTGATCTGGTGGATCGTGGTCCGGACAGCCGGGGCGTGATTGACCACTTGATGCAAGGGCAGGCGGCGGGCAGGCGCTGGCATGTTCTGAAAGGCAATCACGACCGTCTGTTCGAGGGGTTTGTCCGGGCTGGCCTGCAATATGATCCCCGGATCAAATCGGGTTTAGGGTGGTTGCATCCGCGATTGGGCGGCGCAGCGACACTGGATTCATACGGGCTTGAAAATGTGAGTGATCCGGGCGCGCAAGCGGATATTCAGGCCGCCCGCGCGGTCGTGCCCCAGACGCATGTGGATTTCCTTGGCAGGCTGCCGCTCTGGCATCGGCATTTGGATTTGCTGTTTGTTCATGCCGGTATCCTTCCAAGGGTGGCACTTGAGGAACAGATCGAGGATGATCTGATCTGGATCCGCGATCCGTTCCTGAGCCATATCGATCCGCACCCCTGGCTGGTGGTGCATGGCCATACGGCGCTGGACCATCCGCGGCATTTCGGCAATCGCATCGACCTTGATGGCGGCGCGGGCTATGGCCGTCCGATCCACCCGGCGGTGTTTGAGGGGCGCGATTGCTGGCTGCTCAGCGAACAGGGGCGGGTGCCTTTGCTGCCCTGACCCTATCCGGGCCCTGGGCGCGCATCCAACTGCACTGACAGCAGAACAACCGCAGGACGCATGCGAAGAAAACCCAATACGGGCTTGATGAGCATCCGCCAAATAAAAAGGCAGGCCCATTCCAAAGCCCGCCTTTCGTGTCTACGCACTCCAGCTTTTCTTTAGCTGCCGCCGGGCAGCCACTTGCGCCAAACGGCCTCGTTGGCATCCACCCATTCCTGAACCACTTCGTCTATATCACGGCCATCTACGTCGATGGCCAGGATCATAGCCGCCTGAACTTCATTGCTCAGGCTGGAGTTGATGATCAGCTTTGCAGCCGCTGGATCGGTATCGATCAGATCGGGTCGGCCATAATTATAGGGTATGTCCTCGGCCCAGCCGGTGGCAGGCCATGCGTCGGCGGAAAACGGCGGCAGTTCAAGCGCAACCAGGTCAAGAGATGCATGGATCCAATGCGGCTCCCAGGCATAGGCAACAAACGGCTCGCCCCGCTTGTAAGCCGCCTGAATCTCGGCCCAATGCGCGGTTTCCGCACCCAGTTCAACGGCGACGAAATTGATACCGTTCAGCTCAAGCCGTTTGGAATCCTCACATTCCCACGCAGGTGTCGGGCAGCCGATCAGACGGCCTTTGTCACCGGTTTCCAGAGCCTTGAACAAATCGACATATTTGTTGAGATCGGCCAGCGTTTTGAGGTCAGGGGCCTTGGCACCTTCCCCTTCCACCAGATAGCGCGGCACATAATACGAACTGACTCCGACAATTCCAGTGTCGCCCAGCTTGGCAACCGACCCGTCGCCGCCAAATTCGGTGACGTATTTTTCTTTGGTCGAATCATAGGACGGCCAGCTTTCACAGGCAAAGTCGAGGTCGCCCGCGCGGATGCCTTCGCGTACACCGGGGCCAGACGGCATGGTGATCCGTTTGACCTTGTAGTCCAACTCGTTTTCCAGAATGATTTCCAGCACCTTGCAGGTCACCTGACCACCGGTCCAGTCTGCCTCGGGTGCCGTCAGCACACCGCCAGCCTGGACTTGCGTGCCGACACTCAAGGTCATGGCAAGCGCACCGGCAGATGCCGCCACACTAAGCGATTTAATCATTGACATAATCGTCTCCCTGTCTTTGGTTTTGTTGCTGTTGGTGCGAATATATTCAGGTAATTCATCCTGTTAGACGCATCTTGACGTCACTTTAGCGACACTGCCATGATGTGTCTAACATAATTCCCTGAGCCGGGTGGCAGGCACCTATATCCCCAACGCTTTCCTTTGATTGCGCGTCCAGGCCTGGGTCAGCCGGTCCAGAACCACCGCCAGCAGGACAATGCCGATCCCCGCCACCAGCCCACGCCCGGTATCGGCTGTGTTCATCGCGTGGAACACCTCTTTGCCCAGACCCAGCCCGGCCACCAGAGGCGTGATCACCTGCATTGCCAGCGCCATGATCACCGCCTGATTGACCCCCAGCATGATCGACGGAGATGCCATGGGCAGCTTCACCTTGACCAATGTCTGGAATGTGCTTGAACCGAACATGTCGGCCACTTCGTTGATCTCTTCGGGCAACTGGCGCAGGCCCAGCGTCGTCATACGGATCATCGGCGGGATGGCATAGATGACCGTGGCAATGACGGCCGTCACCGGATTGCCGCCAAAGAACATCAGCACCGGGATCAGATAGACAAACGCCGGCATGGTCTGCATCGCATCCAGTATAGGCGTCAGGATTGCATTTATCGTGCGGCTATAGGCGGCCAGAATGCCCAGAGGCAGTCCGACCAAAAGGCAGATGGTAATCGAAGCCGTAGTCGAGGCAAACGTGTACATTGTGATGTCCCAAAGCCCGGCCATTCCGGTGAACATCAGCGCCGCAAAGGTGACAATGGCAAACCGCAGACTGACCGAACGCCAGACCACCAGAAAGAACATCCCCAGCACGTAGAACCACGGCAGGCCGGTGATGAATTTGTCCAGAGGGTTCAGGATGTAGAGATAGATGAACGCCTTCAGCCCCTTGGTAAAGCCAATGAACGTGGGATTGGTCGCCAGCCAGTCCACCGCTTCGTCGACGGGTTTGCGTATGGTGAACCGCCACTGTTCCGGGAAATGGCTGATTTCGCCAATCCAGGCATCCCAGGCCAGAAGTCCGAAAATCAGCACGATCCCCATGACCAGGATCGAGTGCTTGTGCATCCAGTCGGCGGCACGCGCGGCACCAGTCGGGCTGACAACACCGATCACACCGGACAATGCCGACACCACCAGATACCCAACCCGCGCGACCGCCTGCCAGACCATGTCAATCGCACTCTCGACCAGACGTGCCGGGGCAAAATGCACCCATTTCTGTGGCAACAGCCGAAAGCTCATGCGCGACGGGTCTTGCAGCAAGCCGCTTTGCACCGGGCGGCTCATGGCCAGTGACAAGCGGTCGAACATGATCGCCATGAACACGATACAAAGTCCCCCCTCAAGCGCCCAGCCGACTTTCAGTTTTATCAACGCTTTCCAGACTTCCTCGCCCAGCCCTCCGGCACCGATGAAGGTCGCCAGAACCGCCAGACCAAGGGCCATCATGATGGTCTGGTTCACCCCAAGCATGATCGACGGCAGCGCCTGCGGAAGCTGGACCTTGTACAGCAACTGCCGCCGGGTAGAGCCATAGGACAGGCCCGCCTCAATGGTTGTTTCCGGCACCTGCCGGATACCCAGATTGGTCAGCCGCACAGCGGGCGGCATGGCATAGATCATGATGGCCAGTACCGCCGAGGCACCGCCAATTCCGAAAAAGAAGATCGCCGGGATCAGGTAAACAAAGGCTGGCATCGTCTGCATGGTATCAAGAACCGGGCGCACCATGGCCTCGACATAATCATTTTGCGAACAGGCGATGCCGACGCCAACCCCGATCACCACCGAAATGGCCACCGATACGCCCATCAGCGCCAGGGTGGACATGGCCGGATCCCACATGTCCATCGCGCCCCAGAACATCACGCCGAACATGGTGAACAGCGCCAGCCTCAGTCCGCCATAGGCCAGTGCCGGCAGGGTCAGGGCAAGGACAACCACCGGCCAGGGTTTGAACCACAGGAACAGCTCGATCTGTTCCAGAACATCGCCCACGAACCCGGCGACCGGACGGGTCAGCCACAACACATGTTCCTGAAGCCACTTTTCGGCGTTGTTGATGGATTCGGCGAAATGGAACTGATCCGAAATCGCGCTTGGAAACCCGAACTGGCCGTGGGCCAAAGCCCAGACAATCAACGACAATCCAAAGCCCAGAAGGATCGCCACCAGCAGGCTGTAATCGGTCCCGGCAAAGGTGCACATTTTTCGGTAGCTGGATATTGTCGGTGCGCCCGCCATTATGTCCCCGGTTTGGTTGCGCGCAGTTTTGAACATTCGCCAGCGCCCGTAAAGAGCCAAAAACCCCTTGCATTGTCTTGTTGCCGAAAGGAATGTTGGCCTGATCCGCAAACAAAAGTGATGTGCCGATGACGACCGCGCCAAAAATCGCCTGCAAGAACGTCTGGAAGATTTTCGGGCCGCACCCGCAGCAGACCCTGGACCAGTTGGATCCGTCGCTTGACCGGGCCGGAGTGCAGGAACGCACCGGTCATGTGGTGGCCGTGCGTGATGTGTCGTTCGAGGTGCAGACGGGCGAGTGTTTTGTGGTCATGGGCCTGTCGGGATCGGGCAAATCCACGCTGGTGCGCTGTATTTCCCGGCTGATCGATTCAACCGCCGGACAGGTGATCATCGATGGTCACGACGTGAACAAGATGTCGCAAAAGGAACTGCTGGATCTGCGCCGCCACAAAATGGCGATGGTGTTCCAGCATTTTGGTCTGTTCCCGCATCGCAAGGTGATCGACAACATATCCTACGGGCTTGAGGTGCGCGGGCAGAACCGCAGGGAACGTACGGCAAAGGCCATGGAGGTTCTGGACCTTGTTGGGCTGACCGGCTGGGACCAGCATTATCCCCGGGAATTGTCGGGCGGGATGCAGCAACGTGTTGGGCTGGCCCGCGCCATGGCGGTGGACCCGGAGATCCTGATCTTTGACGAACCGTTTTCGGCGCTGGATCCGTTGATCCGTCGCGGTATGCAGGACGAGTTGATCAAACTTCAGGACCAGATGAAAAAGACCATGGTGTTCATCACGCATGATTTTCTTGAGGCGATCAAGATGGGGGATCATATCGCCATCATGAAGGACGGAGAAATCAGCCAGATCGGCACACCCGAAGAAATCATCGCCAACCCGATCAACGATTATGTGCGTGATTTCACCGAAGACGTGCCGCGATACAAGGTTCTGTCGGCGGGCAAGGTCATGCGCCGGATCACTGGCCAGATGCCCTCTGCCGGGGTCGATCCAGTTCTGACCAGCGCCAAGATCGACAGCCTGATCGCGCGGGTCGCCGATAGCGATATCGCCCTCCCGGTTATTGATGCAACCGGGAAGATGGTAGGAGAAATCGACCGGTCAATTGTCATGCATGCAATGATATCAAATGGTTAATGCGTATTGACCTTAACCCTTCTGATACCGTGAGCATGAAATCCCCCAGCGTCGTTCTGTTTGTCGCCGCAGCGGCCTGGGGGCTTTACTGGCTTCCGCTACGCGAGATCGAGGCGATTGGTCTGACCACCACCTGGAGCGTCGCGTTTTTCAACGCCTGCCCTCTGGTCGTGCTGGTCCCTTACGTGATCTGGAATCGCAAGACACAGGCGCGGCACCTGCGCGCGGTGGTGGTGATCGGCCTTCTGACCGGGTTTGGGTTAAGTTTTTACGCCAGCGGTCTGGTGTTTTCGTCCGTCATCCGGGTGACGCTATTGTTTTATCTCACGCCGGTCTGGTCGACGATCATCGGGGTTGTCTGGCTGTCGGAAAAACTGCGCCCTGGTCGGATTGCGGCGATTGTCCTGGGGCTGGGCGGATTGTGGCTGTTGTTGGCGACCAATGACAATCTGGCCCAGCCGTTGAATATCGGCGACCTGATGGGCCTGTTGTCGGGGATATTCTGGGGGTTTGGTGCGGCAGGCATGAAAAAGTGGCCCGAGGCCCCGACGGCGATTACTGCCATGGGGCAGTTCATCGTCACATCTGTATTCTGTGGCTTTCTGGGGCTTGTTGCCTTTGGCGATGCCTTGCCGGATGTGGGGGTGTTTATGAATGCCCTGCCGGTTGCGTTCCTTGCGTCGATTCTGGTCCTGCTGCCCAGCCTGTTCGCAATCTTCTGGGCCTCGCGGTTGGTTTTTCCGGGGCGCGTCGGCATCCTGATGATGTCCGAGGCATTGGTGGCCATTATCAGCGCCAGCCTTCTGTTACCCGAAGAGACCATGACGTTCTGGCAATGGGTTGGCGGTGCGATCATCATCACCGCCTGTCTGGTCGAAGTGGCAGCCGGCGATAAACGCGCCTCGTGAACCCGCTTTAGGCGTTTCAAAGCCGCAGGTCGGATTCATCGGCCTCAAGCAGGTTCTTCAGATCGTAAAGCACGTGCCGATCCTTGCCAAATCCGCGTATGATTCCGGCACCTTGCTGGCGGAAAAGATCATGCGCCACGGCGATGACCACACCGTCATAGACACCTGTTTCCGGCCTTTCCAACAGCTTAATTTCATATTCGGCCCGCGCGTCATCCGGGTTGACCCACGGGTCGTACACATCAACGTCAACGCCGAATTCAAGCAGTTCGTTCACCACATCAATAACCCGCGTATTACGCAGATCGGGGCAGTTTTCCTTGAACGTCAGCCCCAGCACCAGCACCCGCGCTCCATTCACCTGAATGCGCTTTTTCAGCATCGCCTTGACCAGTTGCCCGGCCACATAAGCCCCCATTCCGTCATTCAGACGCCGCCCGGCCAGTATGATCTGCGGGTGATAGCCGGACCGCTCGGCCTTGTGGGTCAGGTAATAGGGATCGACACTGATGCAATGCCCGCCGACCAGACCGGGGCGGAACGGCAGAAAGTTCCACTTGGTTCCGGCAGCCTTCAGAACGGCCTCGGTATCCAGCCCCAGCCGGTTGAAGATGATTGCCAGTTCATTCATCAGCGCAATGTTCAGGTCGCGCTGGGTGTTCTCGATCACCTTGGCGGCTTCTGCGACGGCGATGCTCTCGGCGCGGTAGGTGCCCGCCGGAATGATCGCGCGGTACATGGCTTCGATCACGTCAGTGGCTTCGGGTGTTGAGCCCGAAACAACCTTGACGATGTCGGGCAGACGCCTTGTCTTATCGCCTGGATTGATCCGCTCGGGGCTGTATCCGGCAAAGAAGTCGTGGTTGAACCGCAGGCCTGATTGCGCCTCAAGGATCGGCACGCATTCCTCTTCGGTGACACCGGGGAAAACGGTGGATTCAAACACCACGATGTCGCCCTTTTTCAAAACCGACCCAACAATAACCGAGGCGCGGCGCAACGGGTCCAGATCGGGCCGTTTGCTTGCGTCGATCGGAGTGGGCACGGTGATGATGTAAAACGTGCAATCCACCAGATCGTTCGCATCGAAAGTGACGCTCAGTTGCGTGGCGGCGCGCAGGTCGTCGCCGGTCACTTCACGGGTCACGTCATTGCCGGCACGGATCCCGGCAATCCGTTCGGGGTTGATGTCAAAGCCCAACGTTGGAAATTTGCGGCCAAATTCGACCGCAAGCGGCAGGCCGACATAGCCCAGACCGACCACTGCAACCTTGCGTTTGTCAGAGGTTTCCGGGCTGGTCATTTGTTGTAATAGTCGCGGAACCAGGCGACAAATTCGCCGACACCATCGCGGATATCGGTCTGGGGTTTGTACCCGGTCAGGTTCTGCAACAGGTTGGCATTGGCCCATGTGGCCGGCACGTCGCCCATCTGCATGTCCATGTAATTGCGTTTGGCCTTCATGCCCAGGGCGTCCTCGATAGCCTCGACAAAATCAAGCAGGCGAACCTTGTCGGAATTGCCGATATTGACCACCCGGAATGGGGCCGCCGGTGACAGGCTGTCCCAGTCGGGGATCTCGGTGCCCGGTTCGGGGCGCACGGGTGGTGTGTCGATCAACAGACGGATGCCGCGCACAAGGTCGCTTACATGGGTGAAATCGCGGTACATGTCGCCGTGGTTGTATATGTCGATCGGGCGATCATCGAGGATCGCATCGACGAATTTGAACAGCGCCAGATCCGGACGCCCCCAGGGGCCGTAGACGGTGAAGAACCGGAACATCGTGGTCGGCAGATCCCACAGATGCGCATAGGAATGGCCCATCGCTTCGTTGGCCTTCTTGGTGGCGGCATAGATCGTCAGTGGCGTGTCGGCCTTGTCGGTCTCGCGAAACGGCATGTCCTCGTTGGCACCATAAACCGACGAGGTCGAGGCCATCAGCAAGTGCTTTACCTTCAACTCGCGCGCGGCCTCCATCACGTTGAAGGTGCCGACCACGTTGCTTTCGATATAGGCGCGCGGGTTTTCCAGCGAGTACCGAACACCGGCCTGGGCCGCCAGATGAACGATCACATCCGGGGCAAAATCGGCGGCCATTGCCTGAAACGTTTCATTGTTCTCAAGCATGCCTTCGGTGGCGGTAAACCCATCGTTTTGAAACAACATCTGGTGGCGGCGTTGTTTCAGGGTGACGTCATAATAATCGGTCATCCCGTCAAAGCCATGTACGCGAAAACCCTCGGCCAGCAGCAGACGCGCCAGATGAAAGCCAATGAAGCCCGCGGTGCCGGTGATCAGAACTTTGGTCATGGGAATATGCACAGTCATTGTTGTTCAGGTTGCGTGACTGTTAGCGGATTTCCCCGGCCTATGGAACTGTTGGCAGGCAATCATGCGGTCAACCGTTTTGGCCTTAATCCGCCGGACGGTTGGCATCCGGATGGGCGGCGGCAAAAGCCGGGTTCTTTGCGCAGGCTGCTTCAACCGCGTTGATGCGTGGCAGTTCGGAAAAATCGACCTGCCAGCGGCGGGCATTGTAAAGCTGCGGCATCAGGCAAATATCGGCCAGTGCCGGTGTGTCACCACAGCAATACAGGGCCGGTTCAAAGCCACCCAACAGGGCCTCGAACGCTTGCAGGCCGGGGCGGATGAACCGGGTCATCCACTGCTCGCGCGTACCGTCATGATTGCCGGTCAGTTCGGCGGCAAAGGCAGCAACCTGCAAATTGCAGACTGGATGCACATCCACCGCGACCGAATGGGCCAGCGCCTGTGCCTTTACACGCGCCACTGGGTCGGTGGGCAACAGGCCCAGACGCCGGGTCGTATCAAGATATTCAAGGATCGCCAAAGATTGGGTCAGGCGCAGCCCGTCAATATCCAGAACCGGCACAAACCCCTGCGGATTACGGGCCAGATGCGCGGGCGTTCTGTGTTCGCCTTTAGGCAGGCTGATCGGGACCGTTCGATAGGGGATACCGGCCAGGTTCAGCGCAATGCGCAACCGATAGCTGGCAGAGGAGCGCCAGAAATCAAACAGTACTGTTTCACCCATATCGTTCCCTCCGATGACAATACTGCGCCCGGTTTATGCCCAGATGCGGCCTGATCACCAATGTGTCAACGTTTACCCGCCGCTCAGCTCTTTCTTGTGCATCCAATCGGCGTGTTTGGGGGCTTTCTTGGTTTTTGACCATTCTTCCAGCATATCCCATTTCACCGCGTCCAGCTTGGCCAGCATGGCGTCTTCATCCGGGTCCGGGCAGGCCAGTTCCACCCGGTGACCGTTGGGGTCAAAGAAATAGATCGAGTGAAAGATCGAATGATCCGTGACCCCCAGAACCTCGACGCCGTTGGCCTCGAGATGCGCCTTGAATTCAAGAAGTTCGGCGCGGTCCTTGACCTTGAAGGCCAGATGCTGAACCCAGATCGGTGTGTTGGGGTCGCGGCCCATTTTCGGCTTGGTCGGCAGTTCGAAAAAGGCCAGTACGTTGCCGTCTCCGGCATCCAAGAAGATGTGCATGTAAGGGTCGGGTTCATGGGTCGAGGGTACTTTGTCCTCGGCGATGGCCAGAACAAAATCCATGTTCAGCATCTTGTTATACCATTCAACCGTCTCTTTCGCGTCATTACAACGATAGGCGACGTGGTGGATTTTTTCAATTTTCATGGGGTTTCTCCTCTCTCTCTCGGTTACTTCAATGTGGCGGCTTTCAGTGCGTCAGACAAAACTGCGCGATCACCGATGTGATTGGCAAGCACCAGCACCAGCCGCGCGTTCAACGCGCTGCTGGCCTCGCCCGACAGGCCGTCGTGGATAGCCAGAAGTTCGGCGTAAAAGTCATCCGGGCAGTCGATGTTCGGGGTCAGGTTCAGGTTGGACATGGGGGTCACTCCTTGCCGGTGGCGCGCCGGATGGCGGCGCGGAACATGTTTTCGTCAAAGCCGGGACGGCGCGCCGCCACGTGCTGATCCGGGCGGATCAGATAAACGGCGGATGTGGCATCGCCAAGATAGCGCTGTTTCAGGGGCGATGTCGGGTCGTTTCCGGTGGACAGCGCCAGACGTGTGACGGTGATCCCGTCTTCCTCGACCATCTCGGGGGCTTCTGCGTCAATAGTCAGCAAGGTGAACTTTCCACCCAGTTTCGGCAACAGGTATCCGTCCTCCAGCCGCACATCGGGGCAGGGAGAGCCGGGGCGCGTACGGGACGGGCCATTCAAAGCATCGGCGGAATTCAATTCGGACCCGTCATATGTGCAGGGCACGGACAAACGCCCGGAGTTGACCAGTGGGCGAGCGAAGTCAAAATGCTCGGAGAGGTCCAGAACCGCGTCTCGCAGAAGGCGCGACATGTCCGATTTTGGCGTGATGAAATCGGTCGAACGTGTCGAGTTCAGGATGTTTTCATCCGCCCCGTGGATCCGTTCGCTGTTGTAGCTGTCCAACAGGCTGTCGGGGGCCAGATCGTTTATCACCATCCCCAGTTTCCAGCCAAGGTTGTCGGTATCCTGAAGGCCGGAATTGGCCCCGCGCGCGCCAAACGGCGATACCTGATGTGCCGCATCGCCGGCAAACAGAACGCGCCCATGGCGGAAATCCTCCATCCGGCGGCATTGGAATGTGTAGATACTGACCCATTCAAGATCAAACTTTACCTCTTCGCCCAGCATTGCCTTGAGTCGCGGAACTACGTTTTCGGGCCGTTTTTCGCGTTCCTTGTCGATGTCCCAGCCAAGTTGCAGATCAATGCGCCAGACATTGTCGGGTTGTTTGTGCAGCAGGGCGGACTGGCCCCTGTTGAAGGGCGGATCGAACCAGAACCAGCGTTCGGTTGGGAAATCAGCCTCCATGATCACGTCGGCAATCAGGAAGTTGTCCTCGAACACCCGACCGACAAAATCGAGGCCCAGCATTGAGCGGGTGGGTGAATTGGCACCGTCACAGGCAATCAGCCAGTCAGCTTCGAGGTTGTAGCTGCCTTCGGGTGTGTCCAATTCCAGCACGACATGGGTCGGATGCGTGCCAATCGCCGAAACCTTGTTGCGGCCCCGGATTTCGATCGGGGCACCAGCGGCCTGCAATTCATGGACCCGGTTTACCAGGTATTCTTCAAAATAATATTGTTGCAGGTTGATAAAGGCCGGAAATTCATGACCGCTTTCGGGTTGCAGGTTGAATTCGTAAACCTGACGGTCGTCGAAGAACACTTTACCCACGTCCCATTCCACGCCCTTTTCGGCCATCACGTGGCCACAGCCAAGCCGATCAAGAATTTCCAGGGGACGTTTGGCAAAACAAATGGCACGCGATCCGAAGCTGACCTTGTCGTTGTCATCGACAATGACGACTTCGATGCCCTGTTGCGCCATTTCGATGGCCGCCCCCAGGCCAATCGGGCCAGCGCCGATCACCACCACTTTGTGGCGGGCCGGGGTTAACGCATCCTGATCGGGATTGCGTTTATAGGGGTAAAGGGGAACTTCGAATATCTTGTTCATATCGGTTTCCTCCCAAATGAGGGTTGATGAAGCGCGCGTCTATTGGTTTTTGCGGGCAGCTCATCGGCTCCTTGCGGACCCTCTTTGCAGGTATGAGCCGCCCTCATCTTGTCAGCCTTGCAAATCCGCCCACATGTCCAGATCGCGCTGGGCGGTCCAGATGCGAGGGGTGTCGATGCCACGCGCTTCGTCATAGGCGCGCGCAACGTTGAACGGCAGGCAGTGTTCGTAGATGGCGTAATCGGCGAATTTCGGGTCACATTCAGCGCGCACAGCGTCCCACGCATCCTTGAGAGATCCACCGCGCGCCGCCACTTTGGCTGCCGGGGCAAAAGTGCTATCGACAAAATCGCGGGTGTTTTCGATGGCGGCGTTCACCATGTCCTTGCCCAGCAGGGCATCACCACGGCCCGGTGCAATGGCATCGACGTCGAAGGCGGCGATATTGTCCAAGGTGTTGCCCCAGTCGCCGAAATGCCCGTCGCCGCAATAGCAGGCCGAGTGGTACTCGACTATGTCGCCGGTGAACATCACGTTCTGGTCCGGCACGTGGATGACGATGTCGCCCGCCGTATGCGCGCGGCCCAGATGCATCAGATCAATGCGCCGGTTGCCGAGATAGACGGTCATGTCTTCGGAGAATGTGGTGGTGGGATATGTCAGGCCCGGAATGCTTTCGTGGCCTTCGAACAGGCGCGGNAATCGNTGAAATTCGCTGTCCCAGTCTTCCTGGCCACGTTCAACCACCATCGCCCGCGCCGCGTCGCCCATGATGATCTGATCCGCGCCATAAGCCGAGGCCCCCAGCACACGCACCGCATGATAATGGGTCATCACCACGTGGCTGATCGGTTTGTCGGTCACTCCGCGGACCTTTTCAATCACTTTGTTTGCCAGACGCGGGGTTGCCTGCGCTTCGACGATCATCACGGAATCGTCGCCGATTATCACTCCGGAATTGGGGTCGCCCTCAGCGGTAAAAGCCCAGAGTCCGTCGCCCACTTCGGTGAAGCTGATGTTCTTTTCGCTCATGTCCCCTTGGGACGCGAATGCCTTTGCCATGTATTTTTCCTTTTATTGTCGTGCCGGGGGAAAATGCGGGAGCCTCCGGCGGGAGTATTTTTCACGAGAAGAAGCCCGGGTTTGGCTATCTTTCGTAGGGGTTTTTCAGGGCCGGCAGAACCGTGCCGGCGCAGTCGCCAAACCCGATTGTGTAACCATCCCCGCGCGCCGTACCCGTCAGGGTCATTGTGTCGCCATCCTCGATAAACGACCGCTCTTCGCCGCTTTCCAGTGTTATGGGCTCGTTGCCGCCCCAGCTCAGCTCCAAAAGCGAGCCGCGCTCGGACTTGCCCGGTCCCGAAATGGTCCCTGAACCCAGCAGGTCGCCGGTGTTCATCGGGCAGCCAGACGTGGTGTGATGCGCCAGTTGTTGGGCCGAGGAATAGTACATCTCGCGGTAGTTGGTCCGGGCAATGGTGCTGGCCGGTTTACCTTTTGGGGCCAGCGTTATGCTAAGGTCAATGTCATAAAGCATCGGGCCGGTGTCCTTGAGGTGGTCCAGCAGTTCGAATTCACGCGAAGGCGTGTCGCAGCGGAACGGTTCAAGCGCGGCTTTTGTGACAATCCAAGGGCTGATGCTGTTGGCGGTGGCCTTGGCCTGGAACGGCCCAAGCGGCTGGTATTCCCAGGCCTGGATGTCACGTGCGGACCAGTCGTTCAGCAGCACGTAGCCGAAGATGTGGGCATCGGCCTCGGCAACGGTGATTGGCCCGTCCGATGACGTGCCGACAATTGCGCCCATTTCCAGTTCGATATCGAAACGGCGGCAGGGCAGAAAGGCGGGCAGGTCGTTGTCGGGTGACTTCAGTTGCCCCCAGGGGCGGCGCACATCGGTACCTGACACCACCACCGACGAGGCGCGGCCATTATAGCCGATCGGCATATGCAGCCAGTTCGGCGGCAGCGCGTTTTCGGGCCCCCGGAACATGGTGCCCACATTGAACGCGTGATGGCGGCCCGCGTAAAAATCGGTGTATTCTGACACGACCAATGGCATGTGCAGTGTGGCTTCACCGATTGCCGTCAACAGCGGTTCCACCTTGTCCCGTTCGGGCGATCCTTCTGCCAGCAACGCCATCAACCGGTTGCGCAGGGCGGCCCAGACGGCAGGGCCTTCTTCCATCAGATCATTCCAGAATGGCACGTCGAGCAAGGCTGTGTCACCAAGGTCGATCAGCCCGCTTTCTTCCGCCGCCTGACAATCCAGGATCATGTTGCCAATCGCCACACCACAGCGAGGGTCAGTGCCTTTAGTGGAAAAAACGCCGTATGGCAGGTTGTTCAGGGGAAAAGGGTTGCCTTTGGCATTTGCCGAGGCGACCCAGCTTTTCATCAGGGGCATACAGGTTTCCTTTTCCGTATGGTGCATGTTCCTGCCATGGTTGCAAATGTCCCGCAAACCTCAGAGGCAAGGTGACCGGCGGTTCCGGCACCTTGGCCGGCCCCGGTCAGATCCGGCGAATCAATTGAACTAATCATAGCGTTTTCTTTCGATTTCGGTTGCATGGGTAATAGTTGATTTTGTAACTAACAATGAGAAAGGCACCGGGATGGCACAAAAAGATACATTCGACCTGGCTGATTTCCTGCCATACATGCTGAATCAGGCGGCTGAGGAAAGCTCTTTGGCGTTTCAGCAGATCTATAAGGGGCGTTATGGAATGTTGCGCGCTGAATGGCGGGTCTTGTTCCATTTGGGCATGTACGGCCAGTTGACCGCGAAAGAGATCAGCGAACGATCCAAGATACACAAAACCAAAGTAAGCCGCGCCGTGCAGAAACTGGCCGATCGCCGGTTTCTGACCCGTACCCGTGACAACAGGGATCGCCGGTCGGAACATCTGGACCTGACCCCGGCAGGCATGACGGCCTACAAGGATCTGCGCAGGGTGGCGGAAGACTATGACGACAAGCTGGAAGCACAATTCACCCGCGGAGAAATTGCAATGCTAAGGGTTATGCTGCGCCGGCTGGCGGGGATGGCGTGAGGGGAAATATCTGACCAATCGCGCCGTTGGGGTTGTTGTGTCGAAAGAGTCGCTTAAGTCTGGTATCATCCCATTTTTCATTGACCGGTCCAATCCATGCAACAGAACCCGATTCCGAAACACAACGAACAGGAACCGCCGCAATCGCTGTCGGCGTGGCTGTTGCAACAGGGGTTGGACGGGGCATCGCAAAACGACATTCTTCAGGGGTATTGCCAGCGCCTTGTTGATCTGGGCATTCCTTTGATGCGGGTTCATGTGGCTCAACGTGCGTTTCACCCTCAGTTCGGCGGCATTGGTTTTGACTGGTTGCGCGAAGTTGGCGTGTCGCACGAACAATATGAGCATACCGAGTCACCGCGGCAACGATGGCTGGTAAGCCCGCTTTATCACCTGATGAAAAACGACTTGGCTGACGTGCGCGAGCGTCTGGGTGATGCCGGTCATCAAAGTCGCTTCCCCATATTGAACGACTTGAAATCACAGGGGGCGACCGATTATTACGCTACCGGATTGCTGTTCGAGAAACGCGATCCCGCCAAGCCGTTAGACCCTCTCAATACGCCAGAGGGCATACTTGTTTCATGGGCAAGTGACGGGCCCGACGGGTTTTGTGAGTCCGACCTTGCCCTGATCCGCAGCGCCCATCCCTATTTGGGCCTGGCCCTGAAATCGGCCTCTAACCGGCAGATGGCGCATGACCTTTTGGCCGTCTATCTGGGGCGCGATGCGGGTCGGCGGGTTTTGTCGGGTGAACTTCAGCGCGGGTCGTCGCGCGAAATCGACGCGGTAATCTGTTATTTCGATCTGACCGGGTTCACGCAATTGGCCGAGCAAACTCAGGGTGATGAACTGATTGCGATGCTGAATGACTATTTCGCCGTGGCCGTCAGGGTCATTCAGGAGAATGGCGGAAATATCCTCAAGTTCATGGGCGACGGGATGCTGGCGATGTTCAATCATTCGGATATCGAAACCGCTACCGCAGCCGCATTAGAGGCGGTCACGACTCTGCGCCGCGCGATTGGCGAGTTGAACGACCGGCGCAAAGCCGACGGATTGCCTGCCACTGGGTTTACACTGGCCCTGCATGCGGGGGATATTCTTTATGGCAATATCGGTGCCGAGAACCGTCTGGATTTCACGGCGATCGGGCCTGCGGTCAACTTGACGGCGCGCCTTTCGGGTATGCACCGTGCGATTGGCCGCAATATCATCGTTTCACAGAAGATTTTTGAGGCCTCGCATTCGGGTCGCCACGACCTTGTATCGCTGGGGCGCTATATGTTGCGCGGTGTGTCAGAGCCACAAGAACTTTATACCGTCTACGAAGGCGGCTAAACCCAGATCCGCAGGCTGCGAAGAAAGCCTGGAACAGGCTAGAAAAGCGCCCGCCCTAAAAGTCGATCTCAACCCCCGGCAGGTTCAGGGCCCGCATCATGTCGCGCAGTTCCTGGCGGGCGGTGACGTTGGATATGTTCATCTGTTTGACGCCGATATCCCTGAGGTCCAGCAATGTCAGCCCGCGAGGGAACAACTCGCGGAAAATCACCCGTTCGCTGAACCCCGGTGCCACACGGAAACCGATACGTTCGGCCAGCATGTTGATGGCGCGCTCCATCTTTTCCTTGTTGACCATGCGCTGGGTGCCGACCCGGTTGCGCACGATTACCCAGTCAATCGGTTTCAGCCCGGCCTGCGCGCGCAACTGGCGGGCGTTCCAGACCATTTCGGAATAAACCGACGGGCCAAGGATGTTCTCGCCCTGCGCATCAATCCGCGCCAGCAGGTCGAAATCTATGAAACTGTCGTTCAGCGGGGTGATCAGCGTGTCGGCCAGCGAATGTGCCACCTGGCTTAGCCTTGTATGCGAGCCGGGACAGTCGATCAGGATGAAATCACTGTCCGGTTCAAGTGCCGCAACAGCCGCGGACAGCCGGTGGTCATAGATGTTTTCACCCGGTTTCAGCGTGGACTGGTCGATCTTGGGCAGGTCGTGGCAGTCGGGGCTGGGAATATCCAGCTCGGCCTGGGTCAGGAATTCCCGGCGGTTTTCCACATAGCGACCCAGTGTGCGCTGGCGCAGATCCAGATCCAGCGCGCTGACCTTGTGACCCATTCGTGCCAGCGCGGTCGCCACATGCATCGAGACGGTCGATTTTCCGGCTCCGCCCTTTTCGTTTCCGACGACAATGATATGCGCCATGCCCGATCCCTTTTCGCTGCTGCCTGTACGCAGTTTCGGTTTTGCCGCCACTATATGTTGTGGATCGCGCGATTGAAAGCGTTGAGGCACCAGGAATACAAAGAGACCCTGTTTTCATGCCATCCGGCGTGTCGGGTTCAGTGCGCGGTTCTTGCCAGCGTCGCGGATGGAGCCTCGTTGAACCGGGTTTTGTAATCCCTGGCAAACTGTCCGCTATGCCAGAACCCGAACCGGGCGGCCATTTCGCCTACGCCGGGCTGGTCCGGTTCTGCCTCGCTCAGGGCCTTGCGCACGGCCAGCATGTGTCGGGACCGCAGAAATGCCGCAGGCCCAAGATCAAACCGTTCCCGAAAGGCATATTCCAGCGTTCTTGTGCTGACCCCGGCCAGATCGCAAAGATCGGTCGCGTTGATATCCGCGGGATTCGCCCCGGCGATGGCATCCAGACACAGGCGGACCGCCCGGTCCCGGTTCCCGAACAGCCGCGCGCCGCAGTTCGATTTCAGCAACGGCCAGCTTATCGTGCCGCATCCGCCGCATGCGCGCGAGGACATCCAGGAACCGTATGTGCGGGACATGGAAATCGATCCGAAGCTCTATTATCCCGAAGGATATCACCCCGAGTTGCTGACAGACTGGCCGGTGGACACCGATCTGGTTGTGCCGCTTGAGGCGCTTCCGGAGAACCTCAAGCAAAGCATGGGGGCGGCGTGGCGTCACCGCGAAGCCAATCGCAAGATACTGGAGGAACAGGGTGACAACTGATCCTGTAGATTGCCAACGAAGGCCCCCGGTTCAGTCGGACCGGGGGCCTTTGCCTTTTTTGGCAGCCCTTTTCAGAGCAACGGCAGCCTTTTTGCGGGCCTGGTTCTTTTTGCTGTTTGCTTTGCCCTTGGGCGGGGGTGGACCCTTGGGCTTATCCGTGTTGGTGCCGCCGCTTTTGGGTTTNCGCTTTTTCCATGGTTCGACAACGGCATTCGGCTCTGGCCGTTGATCGGGCTTTGCGTTCTTCCGGTGCGGCGCGGNTTTTGGCTTGCGGTTGCGCGGTGCCGGCTCATCGTTCCACTCAACCGGCGCGCTGGCATGTTTCGGCTTTTCGCTCTTACGGCTTTCGTCGCGTTTTTTGGGCTCGTATTTCGGGCGCGGGGAATTGGCGATGCTGGGTGGTTTGTCCAGACGGGTTATTATCGCGCCCGGTTCGATCTCGGTCTTGCCTGCCAGCGCCTTGAGAAAGCCGGGCACAGCCGCCTCGCTGAGTTCCACGAAAGACTCGGTTTCCTGAATGCGGATCGCGCCGATGTCGTCCTTGGTGATGTTGCCGGCCTTGCACAGCATCGGCAAATAGCGGCGCGGTTCGGCATTTTTCGCGCGCCCGCCGGTGATTGTGAACCAGACACTTGGGCCAAAGGGCGCGCGGGGTTTGGGTTTTTCGTGGGCACCTGCTGCTGACAACTCTTCCGGGGCGGACTGGCGCGAATTGTATAGCCGCAGATAGGCGGCGGCGAGTTGGCTTGCATCGAATTCATTGACCAGCCGGGCAACGGGGGCCTCTTCGCTTTCGCTTATCGGAACCTGCCAGGCGGGATCGGCCATCATCCGAATCTGGTCGCGTTCTCTGACTGCATCCGCTGTGGGCGCGTCGGTGAAGGTTGCCGTCAGCTTGGCAGAACTCAGGATGCGCTGGGCCTTGCGCCGCGCCGCCGGGGGAGCGATCAGTACGCTGACACCCTTGCGTCCGGCCCGGCCGGTGCGGCCCGACCGGTGCAACAGCGTTTCATGGTTGTTGGGCAGTTCCGCATGCACCACCAGGTCAAGGTTCGGCAGGTCAATGCCGCGCGCCGCCACATCCGTGGCAACGCAGACCCGCGCACGCCCGTCGCGCATCGCCTGGAGGGCATGGGTACGTTCGTTCTGTGACAGTTCCCCGGACAGCGCCACGACAGAAAAGCCGCGATTAGACAGGCGGGTTGTCAGGCGGTTGACCATAGCGCGCGTGTTGGCAAAGACCAGCGCGTTGGGGGCCTCGTGATAACGCAGCACGTTGATGATGGCGTTTTCACTGTCGCGCGGGGCGACGTTCATCAACTGGTATTCAATGTCGGAATGCTGGCTCTTCTCGGCCACGGTGGATACCCGCACCGCATCCTTTTGATAGGATTTGGCCAGATTGGCGATGGCGCGGGGAACGGTCGCCGAAAACATCAGAGTGCGCCGTGTTTCGGGGGATTCCCCCAGAATGAACTCCAAATCTTCGCGGAACCCAAGGTCCAGCATCTCGTCTGCTTCGTCCAGAACCACGCCGCGAATGGCGCTGAGGTTGATGGAACCGCGCATGATATGATCGCGCAATCGCCCCGGCGTTGCCACCACGATATGCGCGCCCCTTGCCAGCGCGCGACGCTCGTCGCGCATGTCCATGCCGCCGACACAAGAGGTGACCATTGCTCCGGCTTGCGCGTATAGCCATGACAATTCCCGTTTGACCTGCAAGGCCAGTTCACGGGTCGGTGCAATAACCAACGCCAGCGGTGCATCCGCCCGGTCAAATACCTCGGCCTCGTCCAGCAACGTCGGTGCCAGTGCCAATCCAAACCCAACCGTTTTGCCAGACCCGGTCTGGGCCGATACCAGCAGGTCCGCACCGGTCAGTTCCGGCGCAGTGACGGCCTCCTGTACAGGGGTCAGGGTTTCGTACCCGCGCTTTTTAAGGGCATCTGCAAGAGCTTGTTTCACGTCAAATCTTTCCGGGTTAGGCGCTGGCACCAGCCAATCAAAAAAGGCTGCCCCTGCTGAGGCAGCCTTTNGTTTNCTTTCCGAAGGAGAGGGATNTTAAAACCCAAGGCCTTCGTATTTCTTCTTGAACTTCGACACGCGACCGCCAGTGTCCAGCAGGCGNGTACCGCCGCCGGTCCAGGCCGGGTGCGCGCTGGGATCAATATCAAGCGCCAGTGTGTCGCCTTCCTTGCCCCAGGTCGATTGCATCTGAACCACAGTGCCATCGGTCATCTTGACGTTGATGGGGTGATAATCGGGGTGAATATCGTTTTTCATCGCTATCGCTCCTTACGCCTGAGCGCCAGATTTGGGCTTGTAATTTGTATCTTCGACGATCCGGGCCGATTTACCACGGCGCGAACGCAGGTAATACAGCTTGGCGCGACGAACCCGGCCACGACGCACCACGGTGATGCTGTCGATATTGGTCGAATGCAGCGGGAACACCCGCTCCACGCCTTCGCCAAACGAAATCTTGCGAACCGTGAACGACCCGGCAATGCCATGGCCGTTGTTACGGGCAATGCACACGCCTTCATAGTTCTGAACACGGGTGCGCGTGCCTTCGGTCACTTTAAAGCCGACACGAACGGTGTCTCCGGCTTTGAAATCGGGAATGTCATTCCCGAGGGCGGCGATCTGTTCCGCCTCCAACTGTGCGATCAGGTCCATCGCAGTCTCCTAATTATGCTCGTGGTTGTTCCACGAAGATTTGCGCGATCCGAGAGCTCTTGGTCTTCACCGGGTCCGCCACCGTTGCTTTGGGGCACCCGCCAGAGGGTCAGGTCGTCCGTTCCTTCAGGTTATGGTCTTTGCAGTGTTCCGTTTGGCCGAAGAAAGCCGGTGGAGTATGTTATGTGGCAAAGCTCATCAGCCCGGAGTCGCACGTGCGAATCCAAGCATGGTGTCAATTAGGGGAAATGTGCGGCCGGTTCAACCCTGTTCGTCATTCTCACGGGCCAGGTGACGGTCCCACAAATCCGGGCGGCGCGTTCTGGTAATTTCTTCCGACCGGGCGTGGCGCCACTCTGCCACCTTGCCATGATGTCCCGACATCAGAACCTCAGGGATCGCCCGGCCCTGCCATTCGACCGGGCGGGTATATTGCGGGTGTTCCAGCAAGCCGCTTGAAAAGCTCTCGTCAATTGCGGACTCGACATTTCCCAGCACATCCGGGATCAGCCGCACCGTGGCGTCGATCAGCGCCTGTGCGGCGATTTCGCCGCCGGTCATCACGAAGTCGCCCAAGCTGACCTCTTGAATGGCGTAATGCTCAAGAACCCGTTCATCGACACCCTCGAACCGGCCGCACAACAGCGTCACGCCGTCAGCCTGAGCCAGATCCTGCATCAGGGATTGGGTCATCGGCGCACCGCGTGGGGACAGATAGATCAGCGGCCAGTTGCCCGTCACACCGGCCATTGCCTGATCAATTGCCGCACCCAGAACGTCGGCGCGCAGCACCATGCCCGCCCCCCCCCCGGCGGGCGTGTCGTCGACATTGCGATGCTTGCCGACACCAAATTCGCGCAGATCTATGGTTTCCAGTTGCCACAACCCGTTTTGCAGCGCCTTGCCGGTAAGGCTTTCGCCCAACACGCCGGGGAAAGCGGCGGGAAAAAGGGTGATCACCTTTGCCTTCCACACATCCTTCAGATCGGGGTTGGGGGACATCAGTTCGCGCGGGGTGACCGAGGCGCTGATGGTCTTGCGGCCAAGCGCACGGCCAGGGGTCTTGGCCGTGGTCGTGAATTCGGACTTGTCACTCACCTTTTTTTCTCCTGCGCGGCTTTTGGGAGGGTCCGTGGGTGGTTCGTCCGGCTGTTTTCAGCATCCATCAAAACAACCCGTCGGGCGGGTCGACAATGACACGGCCCGACGAAAGATCAACGGTTGGAACGGCAGCAAGAGTGAACGGCAAAAGCACCGGTGCCTTTAGGTTCGGTCCGTGGATTTCCAGCAAATCGCCAGCCCCGTGGTTCAGCACGCTCTTAACCTGTCCCAGTATCGTCCCGCCGGTGTCCAGCACGTCAAGCCCGATCAGATCGGCATAATAATATTCGTCATCCGGCAGCGATGGTAACTGGTCGCGCTTGGTGTAAAGGCGAAGACCGCGAACTTCATCTGCCTGTTCCTTGGTGGAAACGCCACCCAGCCGGGCGGTAAACCCATTCTTGACCGACCCGGTCAGGGCAATCGAATAGCTTTTTTGCCCGTCTTCGGACAGCAACGGCGAATAGGTTTCAATATCTTCCGGTATTGCGCAGAAACTTTTCACGCGCACTTCGCCGCGTACTCCAAAGGAACCGACGATGGCCCCGACACAGACAAGATCATCGGCCATCAGGAATCCCCATAACAAACACTTTCAACAATGCGGCCACCCCGGTCCAGGCACTTGTCGGCCTGCGTGTTGCGCTCGTATACAATGCCGACCCAAAAGGCGATCAGGATAAACAGAAAGGTTCGCGCAGCTCGTAACATAGGGGCCACTCAGTCCGGTTGTCGTGCAAATTCAGTCAGGCAGAGGATCGTAAGCGCATAATCCCGCCGATGTCAGGCCGGTTTCTGACCGGCCCACAAACGGGGCCGGCCAGAGTTTCAGAGGTGCCGGGTCACCGACCCCTCGACCCTAAGGTCCAGCTTCGATTGTACAAACCATGCATATCGCTCAACCAAAACGGAACCAGTGTCACGGCAGCGATTATTCTGCGGCAGCGTCTTCTGCCGGAGCTTCGGCGGGGGCCTCGGCAGGGGCTTCGGATGCTTCGGCGGCCTTGGCGGCTTTTTCCTCGGCGCGTTCCTGGGCTTTCTTTCCAGGCTCGCCTTTCTTGAGGTTGGCTCGCACGGCCTTTTCGCGCACGCCGGCAGCTTCGAGCATACGGGCGATCCGGTCGGTGGGCTGGGCACCCTGGCCAAGCCAGTACTGGATACGCTCCATGTTCATCTTGACGCGCTCTTCGCTGTCTTTGGGCAGCAGGGGATTGTAGGTTCCCAGCTTTTCGATGAAGCGGCCATCGCGCGGCATGCGGCTGTCGGCCGCAACGATACGATAGAAGGGGCGTTTTTTGCTGCCGCCACGGGCGAGACGGATTTTCATGGCCATTGGTTGATTCTCCTTTGAATGGCGTGTTGAGGGCGCGTGGGTTTCACCCACCCTACGATTGGTTGTTGTTGTGCTTCTTGTGGTGCTGGATGACTTCCTGAATGATGAAATTCAGAAAGCTTTTGGCGAATTCCGGGTCCAGGTTGGCCCGGCTTGCCAGGTCTTCTAAACGCGCGATCTGTTCGCTTTCACGTGATGGATCGGACGCGGGAAGGTCGTGTTCGGCTTTCAATTTGCCGACGGCTTGCGTGTGCTTGAACCGCTCGCCCAACGTATAGACAAGGATGGCGTCAAGCCGGTCGATGCTGTCGCGGTGTTCTTTCAGCAGGGTGGCGGCGCGGGTAACTGCATCAGTCAATGGCCCATCCTTTCGGTTTGAACAAAGGGTCGGCGTAGTGGCTGATTTCCATCTCGATCCCATGCGCCAACTGGGTGCCGTCCAGATCGGCGGGTGAGGGGTGGCGATAGACCGCGTCGTTGCCGTCGATGGTGGTCGCAGATTTGTCCTTTGTTGCGCCGAGCCGTTCGGCCAGGCGGATGCTGTCGAGGTTCTTGGGGTCGATGTAGCTGACCGCGCCTTCCCAGCCGAGCTGGGTATAGAGATAATTGCGGGCAGCATCGGCAGCCTCGAGTGCAATCCCGTGCCCGGCGGCATCGGGCCAGATCACCCAGGCGATTTCGGCCTCGGGCCACATGGCCGGTTTCCACCCGCCGGCCATGCCGTAGGTCTTGTCGGTTTCTTTATCGTGGATCATCCACATGCCATAGCCGCGAATGTTCCAGTGGCCGATTTCGGCGGCATAGAGCATCCAAGATTCGTAAGGATTGAGCGGTCCGCCCATGAAGCGGGCGCGATAGCTGGTGAAGGTGGCCTTGAAATCCGGGTAATCGTCGGGTTCGGGGCCGCGCAGGATCAGACGGTTGGTTTCGATCCGGGGAATATGGAAACTGGCGCAGGTCATGCGTAGGCTTCCATGCCGCCAGAGCCTAGATCGTCCGGCGACATGTGACGCCATACTTCCAGTGGACCGTGGCGTTCGTGGGTGAACATGCCTTCTTTGGTCGCCCCCATACGTTGGGCCACTTTGCGAGAGCCAGCGTTGGGCGGCGAGACAAGGCTAATCGCGGTTGGCCAGCCAAGGGTGGAATAGGCGTATTGCAGCGCGGCCATCGCGGCTTCGGTGGCATAGCCTTTGCCCTCGAACCCGTTCATCAGATCCCAGCCGATTTCCGGCTCGGGCCAGCCAAGCGGATACCACGGGCCGATGACGCCAGCAAAGGCACCGGTTGCGGTCTCTTCGACGGCCCAGCGGCCATAGCCGCGCAATGACCAGTGGCCAAGCTCGGTAGCCAGCATGCGCCAGCTTTGTTCCGGGGTGGCAGGACCGCCGACATGTTTCGAACGGTCTGACGCGTAGAACTGTGCGAGGACGTCGAAATCGTCTGCGCAGGGCGCGCGAAGAGTCAGGCGCGTTGTGGCAAGGGTCGGGATTTGGGTCATCGTGACGTGATCCAAATGTCGCGCTGCCGCGCGGCTTTTTTCAGGCCAGCGGAAAGGCAACGCGTCATTGACAGCCGTTCGACCAAAGCGAAGCCGGGATTTGAGTATTTGTGACAAGAAGAAGCGGGGGCCGGGGCGATTACTCGGGTCATTTCTTTTTCCCGAATCCCGACAGGCCAGGGGGCAGAGCCATGCCGCCGCCCATTCCCGGCAGGCCACCGGGGAGTTTGCCGCCCATTTGCTTGGCGGCCGCTTCCAATGCCTTGGGGTCCATGTCGGTGGGCATACCACCCTTGCCGAACATGCCTTTCAGGGCTTGTTTCAACATGCCGCCCTTGCCCATCTTTTTCATCATGTCGCCCATCTGGCGATGCATTTTCAGGAGCTTGTTGAGATCCGAAACATCCATTCCGGCCCCTTTGGCGATGCGTTTCTTGCGGCTGGCCTGGAGCAGTTTCGGGTTGGCGCGTTCGCGTTTGGTCATCGACTGGATCAGGGCGATCTGGCGTTGCAGGATCTTGTCGTCAAGGCCTGCGGCCTCGGCCTGTTTGGCCATTTTTCCCATGCCGGGCATCATGCCCATCATGCCTTCCATGCCACCCATCTTGACCATCTGTTCAAGCTGCATTTTCAGGTCGTTCATGTTGAACTGACCCTTGGTCATGCGGCGCATCATCTTTTCGGCCTGTTCGGCCTCGATGGTTTCCTGAGCCTTTTCCACCAGTGCGACGATGTCGCCCATGCCGAGGATGCGGCCCGCGACGCGATCGGGTTCAAATGTTTCCAGCGCGTCGAGTTTTTCGCCGAGGCCAACAAAGCGGATTGGTTTGCCGGTGACGGCACGCATCGACAGCGCTGCACCGCCGCGCCCGTCGCCGTCCATCCGGGTTAGCACCACGCCGGTGACGCCGATCTTGTCGTCGAATTCGGTCGCCACGTTGACCGCGTCCTGACCGGTCAGACCATCGACCACCAGCAGGGTTTCACGCGGCTGGGCCACATCCCGCACCGCCGCCGCCTGGGCGATCAGTTCGGCGTCGATATGCAGACGCCCGGCGGTGTCCAGCATGTAGACGTCATAACCGCCGAGCGAAGCCTGGGTCTTGGCGCGGCGGGCGATGGCCACCGGGTCTTCGCCCTTGATGATTGGCAATGTGTCGACGCCGATCTGGGTGCCGAGGATGGCCAGTTGCTCCATCGCCGCCGGGCGGTTGGTGTCCAGAGAGGCCATGAGGACGCGCTTGCCGTCTTTGTCTTTCAGGCGCTTGGCCAGTTTGGCGGTGGTGGTGGTTTTACCCGAGCCTTGCAGGCCAACCATCAGGATCGGCGCGGGCGGGTTGTCAATTTTCAACACACCCGGGTCGGCATCTCCGGTCAGGGTGTCGATCAGCGCGTCATGCACGATCTTGACGACCTGCTGGCCCGGTGTGATGGATTTGGTGACCGCCTGGCCGGTGGCCTGTTCCTGCACGCGTTTAACGAAGTCGCGCGCGACCGGAAGGGATACGTCGGCCTCGAGCAGAGCAACGCGGACTTCGCGCAGGGCGGTTTTGACGTCCTCGTCCGTCAGGGCACCCTGTTTGGTCAGTTTGTCGAAGACACCGGACAGGCGTTCGGACAGATTTTCAAACATTCCAGCGGCCTTTCGTTGCCGGTTGTCAGGTGCCCCTGAAGGGGCGGTGAATACACAAATGCCCCCACGGGCGTAACACGCTGGTGGAGGGCGATCCCGGCACCGGGCCGGGACCGGAAGCATGTGCACTTCCGGGGATGGCTTGGCATTTAGGTGCCAGGGGCGCATGAGTCAAGGGGCGCGGGCAGCTCCGGCATCCGGATGCCGCCCCAGGCCCAGCGCCACGTTGGGCTGAACATCGCCACGCGAACTGTAGGGCAGAATGAGTATGCGTATGAATCAACCTTTTGATCCGACGCTGGCCGGGATTTCCCCTGCACGCAGCCGACCGGTCGCCAGCTGCGCGAACCGTTGCGAATGTGGTTTTCACGGGGGGCGGCTGTCACGCTCCCCCCCGCTGGTTTACGCGATCGTGCGCATCAGGCGGCTAGGGCCTGAACGGCGTTCCCGGCGGCGGTCAGGGATCCTTCGGGGTCGCTTGCCATCGCATCGGCAGAGACGAACGTGACATCGGTGATGCCCATGAACCCCAGAATATGGCGGACATAGGCGGAGGAAAAATCAAAATCCGATCCGACCTGCGTTNCGCCCGAGGCGATAGCGATGATGGCGCGTTTGCNGCTCAGCAGGCCCTTGGGACCGGTATCGGTATAGTGGAACGACAGCCCGACACGGGCCACAAGGTCGATCCACGCCTTGAAGCTGGCGGGAATGGAAAAGTTGTAGATCGGCAGGCCGATCACCAGCGTGTCGGCGCGGACAATTTCGTCAACCAAGGTATCGGACAGGGCCAGAACCTGCTGCTGTTCGTCGTTGCGCTGGTCCGCCGGGGTAAAGTTGGCACCGACCCAGTCTTCGGTGATTTGCGGCAGCGGGATGGCCAGATCTCGGTGGATCACCTGACCACCCGCCAGATGATCGATGATTTGTGCGGACAAGGTGCGGGTGGCGGAATTGTTCAGTCGCGCCGAGGTGTCGATATGCAAAATGGTAGGTGTCATAGTCATGTCTCCTGTTACGTGAACCTTGATTGGTGGCCTCAAAATGGCTGTTGCAATTTTGAACGCAACGCGAATAATTGAACAGATAATGTTGATAATTGCACAGACGGCGAGTTGGCGGCGATATGGAAAACTGGGACGAAGTGCGCACCGCGTATCACGTGGCGCGGGCAGGGACGGTCAGCGGAGCGGCCGAGGTGCTGGGCGTGCATCATGCAACGGTTATTCGCCACATCGACGCGATAGAGGCGCGGTTGGGCGTCAAGCTGTTTCAGCGCCATGCGCGCGGCTATACCCCGACCGAGGCCGGGGCCGACCTGTTGATGGTGGCGCAGGCGACTGATGATCAGTTCAGCCAGCTGGTGGGGCGGTTGAAGGGGCAGGGCGACGGTGTGACGGGAGAGCTGGTGGTCACCTCACTGGCGTCACTGGCACCGCTGATGGCCCCGGCGCTGTGTGAATTTCAGCAGAAACATCCAGGCTTGATTGTTCGCTATCTGACCGGTGACCGGCTGTTCCGGCTGGAATATGGCGAGGCACATGTGGCGGTTCGTTCCGGCGCGGTGCCGGATCAGCCGGACAATGTGGTGCAACCATTTGTCCGACAACGGACTGCGGCATTTGCCAGCACGAGCTATGTTAGGCGATTTGGCTTCCCCGCCAGTCCCGAAGAATTTGGCGGGCATTGTTTTGTCGGACATGACAGCGTGAATACAAGGGCACCGTTTTTGAAATGGCTTGCCGACAATGTTCCGCCAGAGGCGATGACGTTTCGCGCGACCGATGCCGGGGCGATGGAGCAGGCCGTACTGGCGGGGGCTGGCATCGGCTTCATGTCCGAAGGCGCAGCCAAAAGGCATCCTGAACTGGTCCGGGTGCCAGAGCCGCTGCCGGACTGGTCGGCAAATACATGGCTGGTCACCCATGTGGATCTGCACCGGACCAACAAGGTGCAGAACTTTCTGAAATTCCTCAAAGACCGTTCGTCGGACTGGGTTCTGTGAGCGCCACCATCAGCCCGGCCCTGCGGGGCCACCTGGCGATGCTGGTGTTCTCGGCCTTGGTGGCCGGGTCATTTTCGCTTGGGTCACTGGTGGCGAACGAGATTGCACCGGCGGCGTTGAATGCGCTGCGCTTTGCCATTGCCTCGGTGGTGATCGGCGCGGTGGTGGTGGCCACCGGCGGGTTTCGCCGCGAGGCGTTGCACGCCCCCTGGCGCTATCTGGTGCTGGGCGGGTTGTTTGCGGGTTACTTTGTACTGATGTTCGAGGGGTTGAAAACTGCCCTGCCGGTCAGCACGGCGGCTGTGTTCACCCTTACCCCGGTGATGAGCGCCGGTTTCGGCTGGTTGCTGCTGCGCCAGGTTACAACGCCGCGCATGGCGCTGGCGCTGGCGATAGGCGCTGCGGGGGCGATGTGGGTGATCTTCCGGGGCGACTGGGCGGCGCTGAGTGCCCTGCAAATCGGCACAGGGGAAGTGGTCTATTTCTGGGGATGTGTGGCGCATGCCATCTATACGCCGATGGTGCGCCGGCTGAACCGCGGTGAATCCGCGGTTATCTTTACCTTTGGCATGTTGGTTTCCGGTTTTGTGCTTCTGCTGGTCTATGGCTGGGCGGATATTCGCGCCACCAACTGGGCGGCACTGCCGCCGATTGTCTGGGTGACAGTCATGTATCTGTCGATCTTTGCCAGCGCGGCGACGTTCGTGTTGTTACAGTTTGCCACTTTACGCCTGCCATCGGCGAAGGTGATGGCCTATACCTATCTGACCCCGACCTGGGTGATCCTCTGGGAAATCGTGTTGGGGCATGGTGCGCCGCGCGGGTTGGTTTTTGGCGGGGTAATCCTGACCGTTTTGGCGTTAGTCCTGCTTTTGCAGGACGATAGAAGGCGTCAAGCAGGCTGATCCAACTCTGCCTCGAGAAAACGCTCGAACGCATCAAGGTTGACCGGCTCGAATTGACCGAACCCCTGCATCCAGACCGAAGCCGCCCGCATGGAATCCGGCTCGAGTTTGCACCATTT
>JGI24025J20009_10000402_pt1 | contig 33651 bp, 30 predicted proteins | sample Cruoilmetagenom3_FD_20009 | JGI IMG/M metagenome (IMG submission 20009) | reverse complement strand
CAGTGAAATACTGAACAGGGACGGATAAAGAATTTCCGAGAGAACTATGGTTTTTGTGAGGAGGTGATGGCCAGGAATAAGGTAAGATAAAAAAAGTATAAATAAAATTCCAAAAGGAGAAAAAAATGTTTGTAAGAAAAAAAGTAGGTTTACTAATAGTAATAGTGGGGTTAATTGCTGTAGTGATGGTTAGTAGTTTGTTTGCAGCAGAAATGGTAGATGTTTCCAAATATAAAAAGAGCCCCCCTTACAAGGTTGCATTTGATATTTATTATAAGGGAAACACCTGGGGAGTGCAGCTATTTGAGGAGTTTAAAGCAGAAGTAGCTCGCCATCCTGACCTCATCAGTGAGGCTTTCTATACTGATTCTGAAGGAAATACAGCTAAACAGATTTCTAATATAGAGGATTTAATTGTTCGGAATCCGGATATCCTCGTATTAACTCCAAATTCTCCTACCGCTCTTGTCCCGGTGGTTGAGGAAGCTTATGAGAAGGGTATAGCGGTTATAATATGTGCTGCAGGAATAGATACAAAAAAATATACCGCCTATGTGAATGTTGACGATTTTGAGTACGGCGTAACCGGTGGCAAATGGCTGGCGGAAGCTATAGGATATGAGGGTAAGATAGCTGGACTCTCGGGAATTGCTGGTCTTTCCACAGCGGAGGATCGCTGGAATGGAGCTTTGTCAGTATTTAACAAATACCCCAAGATAAAAATAATAGCTCATGAATATACTGACTGGACCTATACCAAATCAAAAATAGCTATGGAGAATATAATAGCAGCTCATCCCGAAATTGATGGGATATGGACTGGCGCAGGGATGGCAGCAAGAGGTGCTATAGAAGCTCTTCAGGCTGCAGGAAGGGGAATTCCTCCTATTACTGGAGACGATGACAATGGATATCTGAAAATGTGGAAAAAATATAATCTTACGGCTTTCTCTTGCACAAAGCCTACCTGGTTAAGCCAGAAAGGTCTTCAAATAGGTCTTGATATTCTACAGGACAAACCCACTCCCAAAGTAAATGTTTTACCTGCTTATGTCATTACTGAAGAAACCCTGGATGAATTTGTGCATCCAAATTTACCTGATAGTATGTTCGGTAATACGCATCTTCCTGAGGAGGTTATAAAGAAACTCTTCCCGGGGGAATAGCTGAGACTAAAGAAGTTAAAAAGCAACAGAAGAGAGGGGGTCTCTCCTCTCTTCTGTGTTATACAATAATGTTAAGGACAGAACCAGGTTATGAAGAAGCAGGTTATTTTAGAGACAAAAGGGATAACAAAGGTATTTCCCGGGGTAAGAGCGTTAAACAAAGTTGATTTTACCTGCCAGGAGGGCGAAATACATGCTCTGGTAGGAGAAAATGGAGCAGGGAAAACCACCTTAGTTAAAATATTAAGCGGGGTTTATCAACCCGATGAAGGAGAAATTTTTTTGCGAGGAAAGAAGGTGACAATACCTAATGCCTATCAGGCACAACATATGGGGGTCAGTATTGTTTACCAGGAGCTAAATCTTATCCCCTATATGAGTGTGGCCAGAAACATTTTGTTAGGGAGAGAACCTCACGCTCCTTTTGGATTTGTTGACTCATCAAAATTAGTTGAGCAGGCAAAAGAGCTAATGAAAACTCTGAATCTTAGTTTGGATCCGGATTTCTTGACTTATAAACTACCTGTAGCACAACAACAAATGGTGGCAATTGTTAGAGCTCTATCTGCCAATCCTGACATTCTTATTTTGGATGAACCCACTGCCAGTCTCTCAGAGCATGAAGTTGAGCATCTATTTAAAGTGATGAAAAATTTGAAAAACAAAGATGTAAGCATTATTTTCATCTCCCATCGTTTGGAAGAAGTATTTCAGATTGCAGACTCAGTCACTGTGCTGAAGGATGGAAAAGTAGTTGCCACTAAAAGTACACAGGAGGTAAATCAAGCTAAACTTGTTAAAATGATGGTGGGAAGAGAATTTGTTAATATTTTCCCCAAAAAAGGGGGCGTTGACATAAAAGAAGAGGTGGTTTTTTCCATTAGAGGATTAACCCGAAAGGGAGCTTTAAAGGATATAGATCTTGATTTGCGTAAAGGAGAGGTAGTAACAGTGGCTGGTCTACAAGGTCAGGGACAAAGAGAGTTGGTAAGAGCTATTTTCGGTGTTGACCCTGTAGATAGGGGTGAGATATACCTTAAAGGCAAGAAAATTCAAATAAATAACCCCAGGGATGCTATTAAAGCAGGAATAGGATTTTTATCCGATGATAAAAAAACTGAGGGTCTTGTTCCTTGTAGATCAATCCGGGAAAATATCGCCTTACCTACTTTGAGGAGAAGACAGGTATGGGGATTTATCAAGAGAAAAGAAGAAGAAACAGCAGTAAATAGCCAGGTTAAGGCCCTGGATATTCGCACAACATCCATAGAACAGGAAGCAGAATTCTTAAGTGGCGGTAACCAGCAAAAGCTCATCATCGCCAAATGGTTACTTGGCAATCCCAAGGTAATCATCTTTGATGAGCCTACCATAGGAATAGATGTGGGAACCAAGGTAGAAATTTATCACCGTTTAAGAGAATTAGCCCGAGAAGGCGCAGGTATTCTTATAGTTTCCTCAGATATGATAGAAATTATAGGAATGAGTGACAGGGTCCTGGTAATGTTTGAGGGAGAAATTGTGGCAGAGATTCCGGCAGAAGAGGTAAGCGAGGAAGAAATTATGACTGCTGCCGCTGGTGGAAAAACTTCTTAATTTGAGGAAGATAAAAAAGTGCTTTTCAAACTGTTGAGGCGGAAAGACAGTACAGTAATAACAATTTATCTGATACTAATCATTCTTTTTATAATCCCTTCTTTGCTCTCCCCGGTTTTTCGTAGTTACGGGAATATTTCCAATATTCTGCATCAGGCTGCATCCTTAGGGATTGTAAGCATAGGACAAACCTTTGTTATTCTGCTTAGCGGCCTTGATTTATCGGTAGGATCAGTGATAAGTTTAACTACTGTTCTGGGTGCTACTTTAATGAGAGATAGCCCTTTAGCAATATTCCTCATAGTGCTTTTATGCCTTGCCGTTGGTGCAGGAATAGGTTTTTTAAATGGGTTTCTTGTCAGCAAGGTCAAGCTCTCCCCCCTAATAGCTACTCTTGGTATGATGGCCTTAATCCAGGGAGTAGCTCTCCAGATAAGACCTTATCCTGGGGGGTATATCCCCAGAAGTTTTGGAGAGGTTATTACAGGTAACCTCTGCTTTGTCCCGGTCCCGGCAATTACCTTCGTTCTGGTAATTGTGGCAGCGATAATCATATTAAGAAAAACTGTCTTGGGAAATTATATCTATGCAACAGGGGGAAGTGAGGAAAATGCCAGGTTAGCTGGAATTAATATAGATCGGGTTAAGATTTTTGCTTACACAATCTGTGGTTTTGTAGCTGCTGTAGCAGGGCTTGTTCTAACGGGACGAATAAGATCTGGGGACCCTTTAGTGGGGACATCTTTTCCTCTTGATTCAATTACTGCAGTAATAGTAGGTGGCACTCCTTTTGCGGGAGGACAGGGTGGTGTAGAAGGAACCATTGCCGGGGCACTAATTATTGCTATGCTGAGTAACATGCTGAACTTATTAAATGTATCTTCTTTTTATCAGTATATAGTGAAAGGACTTATTTTAATAACAGCAGTAGTTATATATTCTTTGAGGAGAAAATGATAAGTTTATCTCACAGAGAAATCAAAGATGAAGCTTTTTTGCAGAGCAAAAGAGTAGTAGAAATAATTCAAAGATTAGGGGTTTACTTTGCCTTACTTCTTCTGATGATAATCTCGGGAATTCTTTCACCCCCATCGATTAGCCCCATTCATCTTTTAAACGTTACCCGACAGGCATCTGCCCTGGGTATTGTAGGCATAGGACAAACCTTTGTCATTATGACCCAGGGTATAGACCTCTCCGTTGGTGCAAACCTTACTTTAATTGAGATATTAACTGCTGGGATGATCCTCGGAAGAGGAGAAATGGTCCTTCCTGTAATAATTTTCTGCCTTGTTGTGGGGGCTTTTATAGGACTGACTAACGGTTTAGGCGTTACCAAGTTGAAACTTTCCCCTTTTGTAATGACTTTATGCATGATGTCAGTACTTACCGGAGTTTATCTTCTCTACTGTGGAGGTTCCCCCAGAGGGAAAATCCCTGATTCTCTTCGGTTTATAGGAGCAGGTCGTATAGGTAATGTTTTCCCTGCAGCAATAATTGTGTGGATGATAGTAATTATCATAGCTTTTGTTATTTTTCGTTATACTACTTTTGGAAGGTATATTTATTCCACAGGAGGCAATCCCCAGGCAAGTCATCTGTCAGGAGTAAATGTAGACTTGGCAATTATTATAGCTTATGTTATCTCTGGTTTTTGTTCCGCTCTTGCTGGTGTTCTTCTCGCTGGTTACATTGGAACAGGAAGCTTAACTGTGGGCAGCGGCTACGACCTTAATTCTATTGCTGCAGTAATAATGGGAGGAACCACTTTTAGTGGAGGTCGGGGGACTGTTATAGGAACTGTGGGAGGGGCACTGATCATAACCATTTTATTTAGCCTTTTAACTATGTTAGGCATGCCTCACTCTGGAAAGCTGATGGCCCAGGGTTTAATTATTATTGGAATAGTCTCCCTTTATACTAAAAGAAGATAAAGATAAATAATAATCTTCACCTATATTGAAGATTATAGCGGGAGGTAAACAATGAAAATTATGGACAATATCTATTTGGTAGGAAGTGGCCAAATTGGCTTATCTCATCTCGTTGACTGCCATATATACCTGATAGATGGAAGGGATGAACTTGCTCTAATTGATACGGGGGTAGGTATCGAAGTTGAGAAGATCTTCGCCAACATAGAAGAAGATGGATTTGATCCTACCAAGGTTAAGAAAGTCATCCTGACCCACATCCATGCAGACCATGCTGGGGGATGCAGGGAGATGAAGGAAAGGTTGGGGTGTACAATTTTTGCTCCCAAGAATGAGATTAATCTACTTGAGAGGGGGACGGATGAGGAGCTTGGACTTATCTTAGCCAAGCAAAGCGGTATCTATTCACCGGATTATGTATTTTCTCATTGCTCTGTTGATGTTGCTGTATCGAATGGGGATACTATCCGGGTCGGAGAGCTTCAACTGAAGGCCATTAGTATACCAGGGCATAGTCCAGGGTCAACCTGCTATTTTTTAGAGCACAGAGGAAAGCGCATCCTCTTTACTGGAGATGTGGTGTTTTACGATGGAAAGATTGGTCTTTTAAATTACTGGGGCTCAAACCTTGCTGATTACCGTAGCTATATTAATCGTTTAGCCAGTCTGTCTGTAGATGTACTTTTGCCAGGACATAAACTATTTACTTTAAGGGAGGGTCAGCAGCATATTGATCAGGCAATCTCATCTTTAAAAAAACTATCGGTACCGCCAACTTTTATATAAGCTTCCTGGGGATATTTAGTGATGGGAAAATTAAATATAGGAGCGGGAGCTCATTTTACAGGGATATGGTCTGAGGAGAAAATAGTAAAATAGTTCTTTAACCTTAATTACAGAGGAGAAAATTTAGCTATGAAAATTGAAAAGGTTGAACTTATTCATGTTAAACTTGTTTTTAAGCATCCATATTTAACTGGAGCGGGAGGAGGAGGTAAGGATCGACATTTGTTAATTGTCAAAATGCACGCTGATGGGATCATTGGATATGGAGAAGTGTCGGCGAACTACAGCCCCTATTATTCTCCAGAGACTATTGGGACAGCCCTGTATATTTTAAGAGATTTTTTAGTGCCTCCCATTTTGCATACAGATATTAAAAGTATTGAAGATCTAATTGCTACCATGGATTGGTGTAAAAATCATAATATGGCAAAATCAGGACTTGAAACTGCTTTCTGGGATTTGCTGGCCCAGAAAAAGGGGGTCCCTCTGTCTAAGCTATTAGGGGGAACTGCTAAGAGAATAAAGACAGGTGTTGGCGTTGGAATTCAGAATTCGGTGAAAGAACTTCTGGAAAGGATAGAAATGTTCTTAGATCGAGGCTATCAAAAGATAAAAGTTAAAATAAAACCGGGATGGGACTATGAGATTCTAAAAAAAATAAGGGATAAATTTGGTGATATAAATTTGATGGCCGATGCTAATTCGTCCTATCAACTGAAAGATCTATCAATTTTCAAGAAATTGGACGAACTGGACCTGATGATGATTGAACAGCCTTTAGCTCCCGATACTCTTGTTGAGCACTCTAAATTGCAAAGAGAGATTAAGACCCCTATTTGTCTTGACGAAAGCATATGTAGTGTCAGAGATGCCAGGGCTGCCATTGAACTAAGAAGTTGTAAGATTATAAATATAAAAATATCCCGTGTAGGGGGACCCTGGCAGGCGAGACTCATTCACGATCTTTGTCAGACAAGAAGGGTGCCAGTCTGGTGCGGAAGTATGCTGGAATCAGGTGTGGGGGAAGCTTATAATATTGCTATAGCTACGTTGCCTAATTACTCTTTACCAGGTGATATTGCTCCATCCGATAGATATTTTTATGAAGACATTGTTCGACCATCCATAGTTCTGAACCCGGATGGCACCATAGATGTTCCCACAAGACCTGGCATGGGATACAATGTCGATTTTGACAGACTTAACAAGTATACAGTGGAGAAAACCAAAATAGCATGATTTGATTAAAGGCAAAGAAACTACCCAAAATTTAGCGATTACTGTTACGGGACAATTAAAGTTGGACTCTTTCTGGAGGAAGCAAGACAGACTTTCTGGAGAAAAAGTTAAAAGAGTTGGGGGTGTAATATGTAGCGAATTCTTTACACTTAATGCATTTTGTGGACACAATTGTCAGCAATTTAGTCAGGAGGATAGGATGAAGGGCAATATATATTTTAAAGGTATGATAGAAGAAAAAGAGGTTGTCAATCTGCTGGGAGATTTAATCAGTATAAATAGTGTTAACCCCTTAGAGGATAGATCAGCTAAGGGAGAAAAAGATTTAGCTTCTTATGTCAGAGGTTATCTAAAAAACACAGGTATAAAATCTATTCTCCAGCCGGTTTTAGATGAACGTCCTAATGTAATAGGTATTGTTGAAAGTGAAAACAAGGGTAAAAACTTTGTTCTGGAAGCACATATGGATACAGTTAAAGTAGATAATATGACTATAGACCCCTTCTTGCCAAAAATAAAAGAAGGTAAAATGTTTGGCAGGGGTGCCTGTGATGATAAAGGCTCATTAGCTGCTATGCTTTTAGCTATGAAACTTCTAAAACAAAAAAATATTCCCCTAAAAGGGGATGTTTACCTTGCTGCAGTGGTGGATGAAGAACATAAATACAGAGGGGTATCATATCTTCTAAATCAGGGATTTAAATTTGATGCAGGAATAGTTGGTGAGCCCACCGATCTGGACATTATAATAGCTCATAAAGGTTGTTTGAGATGGAGAATAATTACCAAAGGAATATCTGCGCACAGCTCCGAACCAGAAAAAGGGAAAAATGCTATTTATCTTATGAGTGAGGTAATCGATGCTATACAGAAGAGACTGATCCCTCTTTGTAAAGAGGAATCTCATCCTCTTGTTAGCTCTCCCACTTTGAGTGTGGATATTATTCAGGGAGGAAATGAGATAAATATTATCCCGGATAGATGCTTTATTGAAATAGATCGAAGAATGATACCCGGGGAAAATGACCGGGATGTTCTTAAGGAAGTAGATAAGTTCTTAGATGAGCTGATGAGGGAGAATCCCTTATTGGAAGTAGAAAGAGAAGACCCTTTTGTTGCAAGTCCCCCTATGCAAATAGATGAAGATGAAGAGGTGGTTCAAGCTTTATTTAAGTGTGCGAAAGATATTAGAGTTGCTGAACCCAAAATTAGAGGAGTTGGGTTTGATACAGATGCAGGAAAATTTGTTGCCCGGGGAATTCCTACACCGGTGTTTGGTCCCGGTAATATTGCCCAGGCTCATTCTGAAAATGAGTGGGTGGAGATAAAACAGGTAGTCCAGGCAGCAGAGATAATTGCCCAGACCATTGTTGTTTATCAGGATGCAGATTAAAGCTCTTTTGTTGATTTTTGTGTGAATTAAGCTAATTTAAATAGGGTGTATTACGTGTATAATTAATAATAAAGTCTGTAAATTGTATAGGTGTAAAGATTATGAGTAAATATAAGGTAGTGGTTACCGATTATAACTGGCCGGATTTGGAGAAAGAAGAAAATATTTTAAAAAAAGTTGATGCTGAACTTATTCCCGCACAGTGCAGAACAGAAGAAGAGGTTATAAAGGTAGCAGCTGATGCTGATGCTCTTTTAAATCAATACGCTCCCATTTCAGCAAAAGTTATTGTTAATTTAACCAGATGCAAAGTTATTGCTCGCTATGGAATAGGTTTAGATAATATAGATGTAAAAGCAGCCACTGAAAAGGGAATAATGGTGGTTAATGTTCCCTCTTACTGTGAAGATGAGGTATCAGACCATGCTTTAGCTCTTATTTTATCTCATGCGAGAAAAGTACTTTATTATAACCTTCAGGTAAAAAGAGGCATCTGGGACTGGAAAACTGGGAAGCCTATATTCAGTCTAAGTGAACAAACACTGGGTCTTGTAGGTTTTGGTAAAATAGCACGCAGGTTAGCAAGAAAAGCAAAATGTCTGGGTTTTAAGATAATAGTTTTTGATCCCTATATAAGCAAAAGTGAAATTGATAAAAAAGGAATAGAAAAAGTAGATTTTAATAAACTCCTAAAAACTTCTGATGTAATTTCTCTTCATACACCCTTAAACAGGTCCACCAAGCACTTATTTGGAGAGAAAGAATTCAACCAAATGAAACCATCTGCTTTCATTGTTAATACTGCAAGAGGAGGACTTATAGATGAGAGAGCTCTTTATAATGCCCTTATAAACAAAAAAATAAAAGGAGCAGCTGTCGATGTTTTAGAAACTGAATTTCCTGATGCCAGCAACCCTTTATTCCAACTGGATAACCTGATAGCAACCCCTCATGTAGCCTTTTATTCAAAAACATCCTTAATAAAGCTGCAAACCAAACCGGCATTGGATATAGCAAGAGTATTAAAAGGTGAAGTCCCTGAAGGATTAGTAAACAGAGAACTTATCCAAAAGACAACAGGTAAGATTTCTGTTTAGGACATATGTCCTAATTTCTTATATGGTCAAGTTTCTTTTTATAATTATGGTCATATGCCACGTGAGAATCTTAACTGGATAAAAAAATCTTTGGATATTTTAGAGGAGGAGCAATGAAAGTAAACTTTAAATATAATGATTTTCCTTCCGTAGAGATTCCTGATGAAAATTTTGGGGGAATCTATCAACCTCATACCTATCCTTCTTCTCGAACGGAAGAGGAGATTATCCAGCAGGGTTTAAATAATCCTATCGGTCTCCCCAGAATTAGGGAAATAGCTAAAAAAGGGCAAAAAGTATTAATTTTAATTGATGATTATACCAGAGCTACCCCGGCAGAGAAAATTTTGCCCTTTATCTTAAAAGAATTACATGCAGCCTATGTAGAAGATAAGGATATTTCTTTACTTGTTGCTCAGGGAACTCATCGAAAGATGAGTACTCAAGAAAAAGAGAATAAAGTGGGAAAGGAAATATATGAGCGGTTCCCAGTAATTGATCACTTATGGGAAAATGAGGAGATGCTTGAGTATCTGGGAGATACTCCCTCAGGAACTTCTATCTGGATAAACCAGCAAGTTCTTAAAGCCGATCTTGTCATTGGGTTGGGCCACATTGTGCCTCATAGAATAACCGGATTTAGTGGAGGGGGTAAGATAATCCAGCCCGGAGTATGTGGAGAGAAAACCACCGGTCAAACTCATTGGGTGGGGGCAATGTATGAAGGGAGTGAAATTTTAGGAAAGACAGAAAATCCTGTAAGGGCTGAAATAGATGAGATTGCTGGTAAAGCTGGATTGGATATTATTGTAAATGCAGTTCAGGATGGAAGTGGAAAGATAGTGAGGCTGGTATGTGGAGATGTAATTAAGGCTCATAGAAAAGGATGTGAGATTGCGAGGCAGGTTTATGGAGTTCCTCTTCCTGGATTTACTGATATAGTACTTACCGATTCCTATCCTGCTGATGTTGATTTATGGCAGGCAGCTAAGGGTCTTTTCGCTGCTGACGTTGCTGTTAGGGGGGGAGGAGTGATTATATTAGTTACTCCCTGTCCGGAAGGGGTTGCTTCTCATCATCCCTCGGTGGTAAATCATAAATGTTTACCTTTTAAAGATTTAGAACCATTGGTAAAAAGAGGAGAATTTAAAGATTTAACCGCAGCCGCCTTTTTAGCTTATGTGGGAAATATTATGGCTAAAAATAAGTGCATTTTGGTTTCTAAAGGAATTAATGCTAAAACAGCTGAAGATTTAGGATTTCTCTGGGCGAAGACCCCTCAAGATGCTCTGAAGATATCTTTTGACCTTTTGAAAAAAAACCCCGAAGTAGTGGTATTTAAACAGGGAGGCGAGATTTTGCCTATTATTGAGAATAAGAAAGGAAATAAGTAGATTAATATAAAGATACGATTCCTCAAAAAGTCAGATAGAGTAAGTTACTATTGTTAGAGGATGGAGATAAATAGTGAAAAGACTCACCAGAGACAAAATTATCTATCAATTTGATAAAAATTTATCTCCCGTTCTGGAGGTAGAACCGAGAGAAAGCATATTATTAGAAACTCTGGATGCTCGAAGTGGTAGTATAAAAGAAGATGCTTATATTCCTTCTACAGATATGAAACGAGTTAATCCGGCAACAGGACCTATTTGGGTTAAGGGTGCTAAGCCCGGAAATACCCTGATAGTTAAAATTGAAGATATCAAGGTTAGTAAAAGTGGCTGGATTGCGGCTAAGACGGATACAGGGGTTTTGAAAGATAAAGTTAAACGTAGTAGAGCGAAAATTGTTGAGATTCGAGAAAATCAGATAAAATTTTCAGAGAAGATAATATTTCCTGTAAAGCCTATGGTTGGAACTATTGGAACCGCTCCTGCTGGGAAGGCGATCTCTACGGCTTTTCCTGGAGATCATGGTGGAAATATGGATAATAATGATATTGCTGTGAACTCAAAGGTGTATTTACCTGTAAATGTGGAGGGAGCTTTATTTGCCCTGGGGGATGTCCATGCTCGAATGGGTGACGGTGAACTCAGCGGGACGGGAGTAGAAGTATGCGCAGAAGTTAAAATTAAGATAGATTTAATTAAGGGACAAAATATAAAGAGACCATATATTGAAACCCCTTATTATCTGATATCTACTGGATACTCTTCAAACTTAAAGGATGCTATTAGAATGGCTACTCAGGAGATGGCAGGGATGCTTGTTCGGAAGATGGAAATAGACATTGAAGAGGCTCTTATGATTATTAGTGCGGCAGGAGATTTAAGGATTTGTCAGGCTTGTGATAGTGCAATCGATGTTACTGTCTGCTTGAGATTTCCCAAACTTATATTGGGGCTGCAAGGTTAAGTAAAAGCAGGATTAGAGGATTAGAGGGGAACAGCTACTTTATGAAGAGTTAATTAATTTTACCGAAATATGAAGAGAGAGGAGGCTTCTAATGAAAGCAGTGATGAAGATGGCAAGAGGGGTAGGGCACATTGAAGTAAGAGATATACCAGAACCTGANCCAGCTTCTAATGAAGTAAAAATTAAAGTTATTGCAGCAGGAATCTGCGGTACTGATATTCACATTTACTANGATGAGTATCCTTTAACCCGTCCTCCGGTAGTAATGGGACATGAGGTTAGTGGAGAGGTTGTAGATTATGGAAAAAATGTGAAAGGTTTTAAGGTTGGGGACCTGGTTACTTCAGAGACTTATGCTTCTGTTTGTGGAAAATGTAAATATTGTCGGACAGGTAATCCTAATCTTTGCCCTGAGAGACGTTCAATTGGCTCATCAGTAAATGGTGTGTTCACAAAATATCTGGTAATTAGAAAAGAGAATGTTCATAAACTTCCANCAGATATTGATATAACCAGTGCTTGTCTATGTGAGCCATTAGCNTGTTGTATTCATGGAATTATTGAGGACACTCATATTGATGCTGGAGATACAGTTGCAATTTCAGGACCCGGACCTATAGGNCTTTTAAGTGTACAGATAGTCAAAGCAGAAGGAGGTATACCAGTAGTTTTAGGAACAGCTGAAGATAAAGATAGACTGCAGTTGGCTAAGGATTTAGGTGCCGAGCTAATAATTAATGTAGAAGAACAAAACCCAATGGATGTCGTAAACAATATGACTGATGGTTATGGAGCTGATGTAGTTTTAGAGTGTGCGGGCAAAGAAGCATCTGCCGAAACCTGTCTTAAAGTAGTAAAAAAAATGGGAAAATATACTCAGATGGGTCTTTTTGGTAAACCTGTTACTATTGATTTTGAAAAAATAGCTTATAAAGAATTAAAAGTAACCGGTTTTTTTGCTCATGTACCCAGTGCCTGGGAAAGAGCTTTAAAACTCCTTGAACAAGGAAGAATCAATTTGAAGCCCATTGTATCTCATATTCTCTCTCTCACTGAATGGGAAAAAGCTTTTGAAATAGTAGAAAATCATAAGGGATTAAAAGTTTTACTTCAGCCAGTTGATTAAATAATGGATTTAAATAAAAAAAGGAGGAATTGCTTTGGAAAAATTAGAGTCAATTAAATATTTACAGGAAAAGGCGAATCTTATTAGAAGAGATGTTATCAAGATGCTTGGAAAGTCCAAGGCAGGCCATCCAGGAGGTTCTCTTTCTATAGCAGAGATTCTAAGTGTCCTCTATTTTCACACTTTAAGAATTTCTCCTGAGAATCCTTCCTGGGAAGATAGGGATAGATTTGTTCTCTCTAAGGGACATGGTGCTCCTGCCTGGTACGCTGTCCTCTCAGAAAGAGGTTTTTTCTCCAAAGACCTTCTTTCTCATTTAGATGAGGTTGATAGTCCTCTTCAAGCTCATCCTGATATGGAGCTTGTCCCAGGGGTTGATATGAGCACGGGGGCATTAGGCCAGGGCTTTTCTGCTGCTATAGGTATGGCTTTAGGAGCAAAACTAAAGAAGAAGAGTTTAAGGGTTTATGCTTTATTGGGAGATGGAGAGCTTGATGAAGGTCAGGTCTGGGAGGCAGCAATGAGTGCCTCAAAGTTTAAATTGGATAATATAACGACCATTGTGGATTATAATAGATTGCAACTTGCTGGAAGGATTAAGGAGGTAATGCCTCTTTCTCCTTTGGAGGAAAAGTGGCTCTCCTTCGGCTGGTATGTAATAAAGATAGATGGGCACTCCATTGAAGAGATTATAAGCTCTTTAGAAGAGGCAAAAAAGATTAAGGAAAAGCCTACAGTTGTTATTGCTCAGACAGTTAAAGGGAAAGGTGTCTCTTTTATGGAAGATAAAGTGGAGTGGCACGCAAAGCCTATCTCGGATGAACAGGTAGTTATGGCTTTGAAAGAGTTGGAAGAGAAAGGAGTTTAAAAATGGAAGAAAAAATAGCCCCGAGAGAAGTTTTTGGGAGAACATTAATTGATTTGGGGAAAAGTAACGAAAAAATCGTTGTCCTTGATGCAGATTTAGGTCCTTCTACCAGAGTTTCTTATTTTGCCGAAGAGTTTCCTGAAAGATTTATTCAAGTTGGAGTAGCTGAGCAGAATATGGTTGGAATAGCCGCAGGTTTATCCACTTTCGGTTTTATCCCTTTTGCTGCCACTTTTGCTTGTTTCATAAGTAAGAGGGCTTGCGACCAGGTAACTCTCTCTGTTGCTTATCCTAAGATGAATGTTAAGCTAATTGGAGGTTACTGTGGTCTTTTTTCGGGGAAAAATGGGGCGACTCACCAATCTTTAGAAGATATCGCTATTATGAGAGCTATCCCCGATATGATTGTTCTCATTCCCGCGGATGGGATAGAGACAGAAAAGATAATTAGATTCGCTGCTCAATATGAGGGACCTGTGTATATTAGAGTTCCTCGCGACCCTTTACCTATAGTTAACTCTTCTGATTATGAGTTTTCCTTAGGTAAAGCTACCATTCTTAAAGAAGGAAGCGATGTATCCATAATTTGTGCTGGGACAATGGTNANTGAATCTTTAAAGGCGGCTGAAGAACTTTTAAAAGAGGGAATTAAAGCAAGAGTGATTAATATGAGCTCTATTAAGCCTATTGATGAGGAGGCTATCGTTAAGGCAGCAAAAGAGACGGGAGCAATAGTTACCGTAGAAAATCACAATATAATTGGAGGATTGGGAGGAGCAGTAGCTGAGGTTTTAGGAGAGAGGTTCCCCGCTCCCTTAAAAAGAGTGGGAGTAAAAGATGTCTTTGGAAAATCAGGGGAGAATGAAGAGATGAAAAAGAAGTTTGGGTTAACAGCCTCTGATATTAAAGATGCGGTAAAGAACGTAATGAGAAGGAAAAAGGATTAGAGGAGGCACCATTTGAAGGCAGCTTTATATTTTGGTAAAGAAGATGTAAAAACTCAGGAGCTGCATCTCAGTTGGTTCCTTTATGTAGAATAGGAGGAAAGATAGTAGTTGTAGGTGTACATGAAGGAGAAGCTCAGATTGATTTAAGAGGTCTCTGCTTTAAAGAGATTACTTTAATTGGCTCAAGAGTTTACCGTTATCCAGATTTTGAAAAGGGAATTGATTTAATACAAAGTAATAAGAATCGGTTTAGTTCTTTAATTACCAATCGGATAAATTTAGAGAGTATTGTAAAAGAGATGAAAGAGTTAGATAAAGGGGAAGGATTAAAGAGTTTGGTGAATCTACAGGCCTGAAATAAAAGAAAAAAGTGCCAAGGTACTTTATTACTCCAGTTATACGGGGAGGAGAAGGATGAAATATGTATATAGGGTGCAGGACAAACCAGGTTATCAAAGGGTAATTACTCCTGAGGAGTCAAGATTAAAGTATTTAGCAATCGACGTTTTAAAGATGCTCTCAGGGGAAGAATATAAAGGTGATTCAAAAGAAGAATTAGCAATAACTTTACTCCATGGTAAATGCTCAATCTCTTTAAGCGAAGGAAAGATAACATGGACGGGCAAACGCTCGAGCGTCTTTTCAGATAAACCAACCTCATTCTATATACCTCCAAAAATTTCCTATGTTATATCCTCATTGACGGACATTGAACTGGTTATTGCAAAATCACCTTGCAATCTTGATGATTCTGCTGATATAAAACCGGCTCTAATATCTTCTGCTGATGTTAAAGTTTGTTCATTCGGGGCTGCTAATTGGCGTAGAGACGTACAGATGATTATTGGTCATGATTTTCCATCTCAAAAACTTATTATAGGAGAAACAATTAACCCTCCAGGAAATTGGTCTAGTTTCCCTCCCCACAAGCATGATCAATCAAAAGAGAACGAAAGTATACTTGAAGAAATTTATTATTTTAAAACCTACCCAACCAATAGCTATGGAATAATGTACCTATATGATAGAAAGGATTTGAATGTATTGCTCCCTGTTGAAAATAATGAGATAGTCATTATCCCCAAAGGTTATCATGCAGTTGTAGCTACACCGGGGACGGTGCTTTATTATTTCTGGGCCTTATCCGGCCCGGAAAAGGTATATAAAGTAAACTTTGAGGAAAGATTTAAGTGGCTTGACAATGCAGCAACGATATTAAAAGAAATGAAGGTATAACAGCTCTCTTAGGTAAGTAGAGCAAAGGTTTCAGGGAAAAATGAAATTTACCTTTAGAAAAAAACAGTTGACCTTGAGGGGAAAAGTAGGATGGTTTCTGAATTTTATGCAAGGCACAACTGTGCCAATAAAAGGAGCGTAAAGATATGAGAAAGATAAAAGTAGGAATAGTGGGGTCTCGCTTTGCTGCACATTTACATGTTAACTCATTCAAAAAAGTCAAGGGAATTGAGGTAGAGGTAGTAGGAGTTGCATCAAGAACCAGAGAAAGCTCTGAATTATTTGCCCAAAAATACAATATTCCTCACTCCTATACAGATTACAGATATCTTTTAGAGAATAAAGCTATAGATATTATTGACGTGTGTGTTCCCAATTATCTTCATAAGAAGGTTTGTGTGGATAGTGCAAAGGCAGGAAAACATATTATTTGCGAAAAACCATTGACCGGTTATTTTGGAGAGGACGTAAATGAAAGTGTAGAGTTTGTAGGAACCTCTGTTCCTAAATCTAAAATGTATAAGAAAGCTGTGGAAAATGCTGATGAGATAGTAGAGACAGCAAACAGAAATAACGTCAAGCTTGCCTATGCTGAAGATTTGGTATATGCACCGCCAGTGGAAAAGGCAAAAAGACTTATCAGAGTTAGCCAGGGCACGATTTTAGACATGAGAGCCGAGGAAAGCCACAGTGGTTCTCATGCTTCCTATTCTCGAACATGGAAACTAAGCGGTGGTGGTGCTCTGTTAAGACTGGGGTCGCACCCCCTGGGAGTAGTTATCCATCTAAAAAATTATGAGGGGATTATCAAGAACAAAAGTCCAATAAAGGTAAAATCGGTTACAGCAGAAACGGCGAGTTTAACCCGTCTCCCCTCCTTTGTGAAGGAGAAGCAAAAATGGGTTGTTTCCGAGTGGAAGGATGTTGAGGACTGGGCAGCTATATTTTTGACATTTGAGGATGGGACAAAAGCAACTGTTTTTTCCAATGATATAACGTTGGGTGGAGTAGTAAATACAGTAGATATTTATCTATCCAATAGTATCATTAAATGCAATATGGCTTCAAATAATTCCTGTAAGGTTTACGCACCTGCCCCGGATATTTTTGGCGATGAATATCTCACTGAAAAGCTTGAGACAAAGGCGGGTTGGAATTTTCCTTCGCCGGATGAGGATTGGATGAGGGGATATCCTCATGAGATGCAGGATTTCATTGAATCGGTCTGTTATGATAGAGACCCAATCTCAGATGGTAAATTAGGGAAGCAGGTTGTACAGGTAGCTTACGCAGCTTATCTTTCTGCAGAACAGGGCAGAACAGTGGAATTATAAAAATTTAGTGGAGGAAGGTTAGAAGAATGAAGGCAGTTGTTAAAATTGATGAGAGGCAAGAGTGTGTGATAAAAGAAGTGGAGATTCCAAAACCAAAGTCTAACGAAGCTTTAGTGAGAGTTAAAGCAGCGGGACTTTGTGGAACAGATGTAGCTATCAGAAACAATACCTTTATGGGAAGACATGGCCCCGTGAAGGTTCCTTTAATTCTGGGGCACGAGTTTTGTGGAGAGGTGGTTGAACTGGGCTCTAAAGTGAGAAAGGTTAGTATTGGTGATCGGGTAACAAGCAGTGCTATTAAGGGGTGTGGAAAATGTTATGCATGCAAAATAGGGATGTATAATAGATGTCATAATTGGGATCATCTGGGAATTGACTCAGCGGGCTGTTTTGCTGAATATGTAGTTGTCTCAGAAGATATTCTTTTCAAGGTTCCAGAGAATATCCCGGATGAGGAGGCTGCTATATTAGAGCTTATAACTACTGCAGTTCGTGCCTTCCGGACAAACTATGTAAAACCTGGCAGTTTCATTGTTGTTCTGGGGCCAGGACCGTTCGGACTATTTATCCTGCAGGCAGCGCTGACATCGGGGCCGGGTTATGTAGTAATGGTCGGCTTAAGTGCTGATGAGGAACGTTTGAAACTGGCAAAAGGTTTAGGAGCAAATGAGATCATAAAAGGAGATACCATTGATCCAGTTCAAAGAGTAAACGAATTAACTAAAGGAAGGGGAGCCGATCTGGTTATAGAAGCTACGGGACGAGTTAATGCAGTTACTCAAGCAATAGAGATGACCGGGCCGGGTGGTTTATTTTTGATGGGAGGTAGCGGTTTTTTGGGGCAGTCTGTTGGCTTTAAACCATGGAATGTGGTCAGAGATGAAAAACAGATCAAGGGTTTGCAGGGTTTTACCTGGGCAGACTATTTGTTAACTTTAGAACTGTATTCCCAGGGTAAAATTAAGGTAAAGCCACTCATTAGCCATATCTTTAAACTTGAAGATATTAACCATGCATGTTCTCTGGCAGAACAAAAAAAGGCAATTAAGATAGTTCTGGTGCCTTGAGAACTCACCTTTAAGCACACTATACAGTATTTCTGGGAAATTGGATGAAAACAAAAATGTAAGCAAGATATTCGGACAGGGAGCATTGTGTAAGGTTTTGTTAGATTTTGGATGATCCAATTTCAAAAGTTGCCGATTTTTGAGGAAATTTTGACTTTTTAGAGAGCTTCGTTATTATAGATAATGGTTAAGATAAGTAAATTTTAAGGGAGTAAAAACAGAGTAAAGGAGGTGATGGTGAGTAAAAAAGCAGATTTAAAAAAATTATTCAGGAGGTTAAAATGAAAAAAAGTAAAATAGGGTTAGTATTCTTACTCGTGGCTACTCTTACCTTCGTCTTTGCTGGTTTGGCCTGGGCGGCTGAAAATCCCATAGTAATAAGATATGCACACGGAGATAATCCCGATCCTATTAAAGCTTCCGCTCACGCTGATGCAGTTGTGTTTAAAAGGTATGTTGAGGATCGCTCCGGAGGAAGGATAAAAGTAGAAATTTACCCTGCCTGTCAGTTGGGCTCGGAAAGAGAAATGATAGAAGGAGTCCAAATGGGCAGTATTCAGATGACCAATGTAAGTGAAGGTACAGTAGGAATTTTCTTCCCGGAGATTCTCTGTACCGCAATTCCTTATGCCTTTAGAACCTATACCGAGGCGTGGTACACCCTGGACAGTCCCTTCATGAAAAAACTGATGGGAGAGATGACCAGGAAAACTGGAATCCGTTGTTTGAACGTCAATCAAAACGGTTTTAGAAATTTCTCCTCTGGTGTTCGTCCTATCCGCACTCCGGATGATTTGAAGGGTTTAAAAATCAGAACAATGGAACACAGAGGTCATATGAAGATGGTGAAGTCTCTGGGAGCTAGTCCTGTCCCCATTGCCTGGGGTGAGCTCTATACTGCTCTCCAGCAAAAAATAGTTGATGGACAAGAAAATCCACCCAGCCTTGTCTTGGTGACAAAGTTCTACGAAGTTCAAAAGTATTATACTATCGACGGACATATCTACAGTATTGACTTCACCTTCATCAACGACGACTTCTATAATTCTCTTCCGGATGACCTGAGACAAATTGTATATGAGGGAGCAACTATTTCTGGCCTGTTCCATAGAGGTGCAGAAACATATACCTCTAACTGTATTGCATTGGAAGAGTTAAAAGAGCATGGAATGGAGATTTACGTACCTACAGCTGAGGAGATTGCTCTTTTTAGAGAGAAATGTCAACAGCCGGTAATAGACTGGATTAAAACACAAATTGATCCAAAGTGGGTAGATGGATTTGTACGGACTATTAAAGAGGTAAAAGAGAAGCTAAAAGCTCCGGGAAAAGGGGAAGTTGGAGCTGGGGTGGAACTTGTAAGGTAGTATCTAATTCGGGTAACTGCAGTTAAAAACAGAACTATCCCCACAGCTTTGCTGTGGGGATAGTTTTAAAGCTAAGATAATACAGTGGCGGGGAAAATGTTCAATAAAATTTACCTGGGAATAGAGTGGTTCAGTGAAAAAATAAATAAAGTGGTGGGAATTATTTTAATTGCTCTAAGTATTCCTCTTCTCTCTGTAGTTTTGTATGCGGTATTTATGCGTTATGTTCTCAACATGGCACCCCACTGGTCAGAGGAGATAGCCCGTTACCTCATGGTATGGGCAGGTCTTTTAGCTTGCTCCGTTGCTTTAAAAAAAGGTCAACACATTGGATTGAGTATTCTTGTGGATAAAGTATTTTCTTCCTATAAAAAATATGTAGAGCTTGTAGCTGATTTCTTTATTCTCTTTTTCTTTTTGGTTGTATTTATACAGGGGGTATCTATGACTATTTTTGTTGCACCCCAAAGGTCTCCTTCGGTGACCATTCCTATGTGGATGCCTTATATGTCTGTTCCAGCAGCGAGCCTCCTGATGATTATTCAAACTGTCGCTCTTATTTTTGAAAAATTTAAACTAAGGAATAAAGAATAGAGAAAAATGGGACTTTATATCTCCATTTTAATGTTCGTAATAACCCTTCTTCTGGGAGTGCCGGTAGGAATATGCCTTGGTCTTACCGGGATGATAGGGATTATGACATTGGGAGGAGTTCCTTTCAAAGTTATAGCCCAGAGGATATTTACGGGTCTTGATTCTTTCCCTTTAATGTGTATCCCTTTCTTTATACTGGCAGGGGAGATTATGAATCAAGCTAAAATTACTGATAGAATAGTTTATTTTGCTGATGTTCTGGTGGGAAGATTTAGAGGAGCTTTAGCCCATGCCAATGTTGTTGCCAGTATGTTCTTTGGAGGAATTACTGGGGCAGCTGCAGCTGATGTTTCTGCTCTGGGATCAATTCTTATCCCGGCAATGAAAAAGGATGGATATGATGCCCCCTTTAGTGCAGCTATCACTGCATCTTCTTCTTTGCAGGGGCCAATCATCCCTCCAAGTATTTTAGCTGTAATTTATGGAGCTACCATGGGAGAGTCTATCGGAGCCTTATTTGCTGCCGGAATTCCTATTGGTATCCTTATTGGAATTACCGATATGATTATCGTTCACTTTATTGCAGTAAAGAAAAACTATCCTAAAAAAATAATTAAGGTCAGCTTTAAAGAGTTTATACATATTTTTGGAAGCGCCATTGTTGCTTTGATTATGCCTCTTATAATTCTGGGAGGAATTTTAAGTGGAATATTTACTCCGACAGAGGCAGCAGCAGTTGCTGCAGGATACGCTTTATTTGCCGGATTTTTTGTTTTAAGAACTTTAAAAATCTCTAATTTACCCCGTATTTTCATCAACGCTGCTGCTACCACAGGAGTGGTATTTCTACTTTTGGCATCTGCTCGGCTTTATTCCTGGGTTTTAAGTGCATATCAGGTACCAGTTATCATCAGGAATACTGTTCTCTCCATATCTTCCAATCCTTATGTAGTTATCCTCTTGGTTAATATTATCCTTTTGGGAGTGGGGTGTCTAATGGATCCGGGGGCGGCTATAATTATGCTTGCTCCAGCTCTTGCTCCTTTAGCCTGGCATGTAGGCATACACCCCATTCAGTTTGGAATGATTATGATTGTTAACCTGTGTCTTGGTTTAATTACTCCTCCTGTTGGACTTTGTTTATTTATCAGTGCAGATATTGCTCAAACTTCTCTGGAAAAGGTTGCTCGGGCAGTTATACCCATGTTTTTGCTGGACCTATCAGTCCTGTTCCTTGTCTCTTACTGTCAGCCATTTGTATTGTATGTGCCAAGACTCTTTGGTTTTGCCTGATCTTATGATTGAAATGATTGAAGTAGAGGATTTAACCAAGTATTATGGACCAATTAGAGGAATTGAAGATGTAAGCTTCAAAGTAGAAGAAGGAGGAACTGTAGGTCTTTTAGGTCCTAATGGTGCCGGAAAAACTACTACTATGCGTATTTTAACCTGCCTTTTTCCTCCTACCCGGGGTAAAGTTAAGATTGCTGGACTTGATGTTCTGGAAAAACCGCTTCAGGTAAAAAAGTTAATAGGTTATCTTCCTGAAACTGCACCTTTATACCTGGATATGGCTGTTTTATCTTATCTTAGATTTGTAGCTGAAGTAAAGGGAATCGAATATAAGAATAAAAAGAAAAAAATTGAGGAAGTTATAGAAGTCTGTGGGATAGAACAGGTTAAAAAAAGATTGATTGGAAAACTTTCCAAAGGATACCGCCAGAGAGTAGGATTAGCTCAAGCCTTACTTAATGACCCTCCTATTCTCATCCTTGATGAGCCTACAATTGGTCTTGATCCAAAACAAACCTATGAGTTCAGGCAGTTAATTAAAAGTATGCAGGGCAAGCGAACCATTATTTTAAGTACTCATATTCTGCCCGAGGCAAGTATGACCTGCCAGAGGGTAATTATTATAAATAAGGGGAAAATAGTGGCTCAGGACAGCCCGGAGAATCTTGCCTATCAGCTGCAAGAGTTTAGCCGGATAGGAGCTCAGATAGAAGGTTCTCCCGAGGAGGTAAGTAAGGAATTGAACAATATTCCCGGAGTAATAAAAGTAAGAGTTGCTGAAAAAATCTCTGAGAGAGTTTATAATTACGTGGCAGAAACTAAGAAAAATATAGATCTTCGTAAAAAGATTGCTTTTGCCGTAGTGAATAAGGGATGGGGACTTCTGGAAATGCATTCTCTAAGTATGGATTTGGAGGATGTATTTGTAAATCTTGTTACCGAGGAAAGTGAGGGATGAGGAATTTTTATGCTTTATTTAAAAGGGAAATTAAATCTTACTTTGTCTCGCCAATTGCTTATGTACTGATATGTGTATTTCTCATTATTTGCGGGTATTTTTTTTATAGAAATCTTATTTACTTTAGTTTCTTGAGTTTGCAGGCAGGCTATGATTCTTCCCTGCAAAGCAGTGTAAACATAAATAAACTTATACTTCGTCCTTTATTTTCTAATATGAGCTTTATACTTATTTTTTTAGCTCCCATTTTAACCATGCGGCTCTTTTCGGAGGAGAAAAAATTAGGAACCCTTGAACTTCTCCTTAGCTATCCTGTCCGTGACATAGAAGTTATCCTGGGAAAGTTTACTGCCTCCCTGGCTGTATTTCTTGTTGCCCTGGGTTTAACCTCTGTTTTTCCAATTATACTTTTCATTCTGGCAGAACCTGAACTTGGCCCTATTTTTTCCAGCTATCTTGGACTAATTCTCATAGGTGTTTCTTTTATGTGCGTGGGAATGCTTTTTTCCTCACTTACAGAAAATCAAATTATATCTGCAACAGCTACATTCGGGACTCTTCTTCTTTTCTGGGCTATAGGCTGGTCATCTGCATTTGTCCCGGGGATATTGGGAAGTTTATTAGCCCAACTTTCCATATTTAACCACTTTAATAGCTTCACTAAAGGCGTGATAAATACTAATGATATAGTCTTTTATGCTAACCTCACTTTATTTTTTCTCTTTTTAACAGCTGAATCTTTACAAGCAAGAGCCTGGAAAAGCTAAAAATTATGCAAGGAAAATTTAAATATAGAATGAATACGGTAGCGCTTTCAATTATGATACTGGGAATTTTAACTTTTGTTCAGATTCTTTCTACCAGACATTTCATCAGATTTGATCTTACAGAAACCAAAAGATACAGTCTTTCAGAAAAAAGCATAAAGGTTCTTAAACTATTGAACCAACCAATTAAAGCTATGGCCTTTTATGGGGAAGGTGAGTTTGGAAGAGACCGAATAGAAGAGCTTTTACAGGAATATAGCTACAACTATCCCCAATTTAGCTATGAATTTGTAAGCCCTACAAAGAATCCAGCTAAAGTTAAGGAATATGGAGTACAAAGTCATGGCACTATAGTTATTGAATATAAAGGAAAAAGAAAAAGAGTAATAAGTAGAGAAGAGGAAGAAATAACCAATGCTATGCTTAAGCTAATCAGGGAAGAGAAAAAAACAATTTACTTTCTTGCCGGACATGGAGAAAAAGGTATTTTTAATGGGTATACTAAATTTAAGGAGGCTTTAGAAGGTGAGAATTATCAGACAAAAGAGCTTGTGCTTTTAAGGGAAGAAAAAGTACCGGACGATGCATCTTGCCTGGTTATAGGCGGACCAAAGAAAAATCTTTTTGACCCTGAACTACAAGCTATCACTCACTATATTGAAAATGGAGGAAAGCTCATAATTATGATTGACCCCTATTTTGGCTCCTATTTAGAAGAGTTTCTAATCCAATTTGGGATAATGCTAAATAATAACACTATTGTAGATAAAACAAGCAGAATGCTGGGAGGGGAATATTTATTTCCTGTTGTAACCAGATATGAACCTCATCCAATTACCAGAAGCCTTAATTATGCCTCTTTTTTCCCTGTAGCTCGTTCTTTAAAACTAAAAAAAGAGAATACAAAAAAAGCAGAAGTTGAAGCCTTAGCTAAAACAGGGAAAGAGGCCTGGGGAGAGGCTAACAGAGAAGGATTAATTGAGGGAAAAGCATCATTTGACCAGAATACTGATATTCCCGGGCCATTAGTTATCGGAGCAGTTGCTTCCATACCTACGAAAGAAGGAAAAAGGAAAGCAAGGTTAGTAGTGTATGGAGATTCTGATTTCGCCAGTAATGATTACCTGGATGTTTCTGGAAATAAAGACTTAATTTTAAGCACTATAGGATGGCTTGCTGAGGAAGAGAGTCTTGTTTCTATCCGTCCCCGCGAATGGGGATATACTCCCATTATTCTTACTCAAGCCCAATCTAAAGCTATATTCTGGATTTCGATAGTTATTTTACCAGCCGCTGTAGTTGGAGTAGGAATAGGAATCCTGAGTTATAGAAGATGGAAAGAATAAATATAAAAATCATAGCATATCTTTCCGCTGCTTTAGCTTTTCTTGCTGGATATTTTTTTCTCTATGAGGTAAGAAAAAAAAATCCCTGGGAAAATAAAGAGCAAATATTTCAATTTAAATCAGAGGATATTGAGAGGATAAATATTTATGGCAAAGAGGGTAAGGGAATACTCTGTAAAAGAGAAGATGAACAATGGTTTATTACAGAACCAGTCTTTGATAGAGCGGATAATAAGATTATTCAGAAAATAATTTCAACTCTTGAACAAGCTAGAGTAATAGAACTGGTAGAAAAAAAATCTTCTGATCTTTCCCAGTTTGGGCTTACAGGACCCGGAGCTATCAGGGTTGAAGTAAAAACAAAACAGGGTAAAGAGGAAAAAATTATTATTGGAGATCCTGTCCCATTAAATACACTTTATGTATATGCAAAAATAGAAGAAAAAGAAGAAATTTTTACCACATATTCTGATGTAAGAGAGGCTTTTGATAAAGCCCCTTTTGACTTAATAGACAAAACTGTGCTTTTTATGAATCCGGATAAAATCAAAAAAATAAAGATGTCCACAGTTTCTTTAAATATAACTTTAGAAAAAGATCAAAATAGGTGGCAAATTACTCGTCCCATAAAAACATTAGCAGATGGAGAAAAAATAAAAAATCTTCTGCAAACATTAGAAAAAACCAGGGCAAAACAATTTATTAGAGAAAATTTAGATAACCTAAAACTTTTTGGCCTTGATAATCCCCAAATCCAAATTTCTTTTTGGAGAAAAGATGATAAAACTCCTCTTATCTTATGGGTGGGAAATAAAGAGAAAGGAAAAATGTTTTATGCCAGAAATAATATTGGGAATAAAATATTTCTGATAGATAAAAGCATTATAGAATCCATACCAGAAAGAATTGAGGATATTCAAGAAATGCACGCTCTGATATTTGATGTAGATAAAATTAACAGAATGGAAATAGCCTATCCTCATCTTCAAATTGTGATGGATAGAGAAGATGAAAAAATCTGGAAAATAATAAGTCCAATTTCCACTCGAGCTGATGAAATAATGGTAAAAAAAATACTATGGGAAATTAAAGACATAAAAGCGAAAAGATTCTTTCCTGAATCATTTTTAAAAAATAGTGAACTCGAGAAACCAGAGATAAGCATTGTTTTATGGGAAAAAGAAAAAGTTTATCATTTAAATATCTTTAGTAGTAAAACTTTAGATAAAAAAATTTTTGCCCAATCAACTTTGCATAATTTATTTTTTACAGTAAAAAGTGAGGTTAAAAAGAGCTTAACCGTGACCCCCTTTGGGATAAGAGATAAGCATTTGCTCATTTTTAATCCTGTTGAAGTTGAGAAATTTCGGCTCAGGTATGAGGATACACTCATTCAGTGTGAGAAAAAAGGTAGACAGTGGAAGATTACCAAACCTTTTGTCAGCCTGGCTAACGGGCCCAAGATATGGAGAATTCTTTTTTCTATTAAAGATTTGGAATTTAAACAAGTCCTGAAAGAAAAAATAGATGATCCTTTAAAATACAGCCTTAAAACTCCCTGGCTTCAGATTACCTTGTGGAAAAAGGGAGAAGAAGAAATAGGGAGTATAAAAGTAGGCAAACCCTTAAATGAAAAGTTAATCTTTGCCACGAGCACTCTCCTTGGGGGAGTATATGCCATAGACTTTGACTTATTGAAGGAACTACCCAAAAATGCCTCGGAAATTGAATATAAAAGATGAAGAAGAGCCTCTTTTTGTAAGGGACTGGGGAAATGTTACCATCTCTCTCATAACTAAACTGGTATATAGTTTCAAATAAGCGTTCCTGAAGTTGACTTTGCTAAAATCATCAATATACTTAAAGAAATTAATTAGCAGAGGTTTATTTTTGCAGAGATTCTTCTATGTCAGATACAGCAGTGAAAAACAGTAGCCGTTAGCCTTATAGGATGTACAGAAAAATATACAATACTAAGATAACTGAAAGGAGTAAAAAGTATGTACGGATTCTTTAATCGGCTTTTGAGGGTAGATTTAAGTAATCAAAGTTATAAGATGGAAGAGATATCGGATGAAGTTCTTAAAACCTATCTTGGAGGCAAAGGCCTGGGAAGTTATCTCTTGCTAAATGAGGTTAAAGAAGGAGTTGACCCTCTATCTGAGGATAATAAATTAATCTTTGCTATAGGGAGTGCAACGGATAGTAAAATCCCTGCTGCCAGTAGATACGGACTATTCAGTAAATCCCCTTTAACTGATTTTTATGGAGAGTCTTATTCTGGAGGAAAGGTAGCTCCACAGATAAGTAGAACGGGTTATGATGCTATCATCTTTGAAGGAACTTCTAAATCTCCTGCCTTTGTAGAGATTTCTGATGAAGGAGTTAAATTTCACTCTGCTTCTCATCTCTGGGGGAAAGAGACTTACGAGACCGAAGATGCTGTTTTAAAAGAAGCAGGTGTTCCTGAGGCTCAGGCAGTAGTTATAGGGCCGGCGGGTGAGAACTTGGTTAAATTCGCTTGTATAAAGAACAATTACTGGCGCTCTTTAGGAAGGTGCGGTATGGGAGCGGTGATGGGCTCCAAGAAGTTAAAGGCCATAGTCTTCCATGGGAAAAAGAAGAGAAAATTTTTTGATGAGAATATTTTAAAAAATTATATTAAAGATTTAAGAGCTAAAGGAAAAGATAATCCTGGCGTAGCTGCTTATAGAAGATTGGGTACTACTCAAATGGTAGCTATAAATAACAAGGCAGGAGCATTTCCCACTAAATACTGGTCAAGAGGACATCGTGACGACTGGGAGAGAATAAGCGGAGAGACCCTTATTAAAGAATTAAAAGTAAAGCCAACTGCCTGCACCGGGTGCTTCGTAGCTTGTGGGAAACTCAGTCAGGTATTAAAAGGAAGACATAAGGGATTAACTATTGAAGGACCTGAGTATGAGACAATTTATGTCTTTGGAGGTCTCTGCTTAATTGAAAGCTTAGAAGAGATAGTTTACTTAAATGATATCTGTGACCGCTTAGGGATTGACACAATGACTACAGGTAATTTAGTAGCCTTTACTATGGAAGCCTCACAGAGAGGCGCCCTAAATACTAAATTAAATTATGGTGATGCTGATGGAGCAGCCAATTTAATTAAAGATATTGCTAAAAGAAAAGGATTGGGAGCTATTCTCTCCCAGGGAATAAAACAGGTGAGCAGGGAACTTAACTTAGAGGATTTAGCTATTCATGTGAAGGGTTTGGAGCCAGCCGGTTATGACCCTCGCACATTGAAAGGAATGTCTTTAGCTTATGGAACATCTGATCGGGGAGCCTGTCACTTAAGAGCTACTATATACAAGGCGGAGCTATCGGGGATGATTGCTCCCGATACTATTGAGGGAAAAGCTAAAATTTTTGTAGATTTTGAGGATAGACATACACTTTTTGATACCCTAATCCTTTGCCGATTTTATAGGGACCTCATTGGTTGGGATGAATTAAGTATTGTTTATGAGGCAACCACAGGTCTTAAATTAAATAAAGAAGATTTAAAGAGAATCTGCTGTAATGTAATGGATACCACCAGAAAATTTAATATAAGAGAAGGATTAACCAAAAAAGATGACTTTCCTCCCCCTCGATTTTTTACCGAACCCATAGAGAATGGAAAAGTAATAAAAAGAGAAGATTACGAGAAGATGCTTTCCGATTATTATCATCTAAGAGGATGGGATGGGGAAGGAAAGCCGAAAGGCAAGTAGAAGCTATACTTTTAACACGAAGATTCAGTTTTTCCCTTTTATAATAAAAGAACGAAACTAAGATGGAGAGTGAGGTATGGAGGAAATAAATCCTAAAGCTCTTCTGGACAATATTGAGAGTGCCATTATAGCTATTAATACGAAGGGAGAAGTTATCTATTATAACAGAATGGCGGAGTGCATCTTCCAAATTCCTTCAGAAAATATTCTCCATAAAAATCTTACGGATGTTATGCCTAAAATAGGGAATAAACTATTCCAGAGTTTAAAGACCGGCAGGAGTTTTGTGGGTTATTGTAAAAAAGATGAAGAAGACTTAATCTCCAGTATATCTCCGATAAGAGGAGATAATGGAGAGGTTTTTGGTGTTGTAGGTATTTTTCAGATGCTGCTCGACTCCCATACAGATAAGCTTATTAATGAATTGAATATGTATAAACGAACGGTTAAGATGTTAAAAGCGATTATTGAATTTTCCTTTGATGGTCTTTGGGTAACTGATGGAAAGGGGAAAGTGTTGATGATTAATAAAGCTTCGGAAAGATTCAATATGCTCAAGAATCGAGATGTAATTGGAAGAAATATGAAGAGACTTCAAAAGGAGGGTTTTTTTGATAAGTCTGTAACATTGGAAGTTTTAAAGAAGAGAGTTTCTGTTACTATGGTTCAAAAGGTAAAGAGTGGAAAAAGTATTCTCGTTACAGGGAATCCAATTCTTGATAAAAAAGGAAATATAGAGTTAGTTATCACCAATGAGCGAGATATAACTTATCTTAATGAGATGAGGGAGAAACTGAGAGAGACTCAGGCTTTAGCAAAAAGATATCGATGCGAACTCTCTAAAAACCAGTTAAAAAATTTGGAGAAGGATGATATAGTCTTTGAAAGCGAAGCTATGAAAAGAGTAATAGAAGCCGCTTTAACAGTTTGTAAAGTAGATTCTTGTGTGTTCCTTTTAGGTGAGTCGGGGGTAGGCAAAAGCTTGATTGCAAAGCTCATTCATAAAAATTCTCCAAGAAGCAATCAACCTTTTATTTGTGTTAATTGTGGAGCTATCCCTGAATCTTTGATAGAATCTGAGCTATTTGGTTATGAAGGAGGAGCTTTTACAGGAGCAAGTAAAGGAGGAAAAGCGGGAATTTTTGAGATAGCAGATAAAGGAACTCTTTTTTTGGATGAAATTGACACCTTACCTCTTCATCTTCAGGTAAAACTATTGCGATTTTTGGAAGATAAGGAAATTTTAAGAGTGGGTGGAATAAAATACAAGAAAATAGATGTGCGGATGATCGCAGCTACTAATCAAAACCTTGAAGATTTGGTTAAGAAAAAGAAGTTTCGGGAAGACCTCTTTTTTCGATTGAGTGTTGTTCCCATTTATATCCCTCCCCTTCAGGAAAGACCCGAAGATATCCCTCTTTTAATTAATTTCTTTTTGGGTAAATATAATAAAAAGTATAAAAAAGAGAAATTTATATCTTCTCGGGTTATCGATTTCCTATGCAAATATAGTTTCCCCGGAAATGCCAGAGAATTGTCAAATCTTATAGAGAGGATGGCAGTGATGACAAAAGCCAGGGAGATTAAATTAGAAGACATACCCCAAACAGTAATAGAATCTATGAAGGTTCCCTTTTCTTTATGGAAAGAAGAGTTAACCTTAGAGAAGGCTATCCAGAAACTGGAATCTTTTATGATTGGAGAGGCGATGAAGAAATATAAGAATCAGAGTGAAGTAGCTAAAGTTTTAGGGGTAAGTCAGCCCACCATTGCCAGGAAAATTAAAAAGTATAAATACAATAATGCATAATTAAATTCATTTTAGAATTTTCTCTTCTTTTTTGAAAAATAGGGACAAAGAGAGATTTCTCCCTTATTTTTATACAAATTTGTATAAATTCTTCTCTAATTCATCCTTCTCGAATTTAAATTATCTTTTCTAAAATGTCTAATTTTCTATGGTTTTAGGAAATTTTATGAAAAAGTCTCCTTAGAATGGCATAAAATTTGCTCTACTTCCAAAGAGTGATTGTTAGTTGAAATAGTTTCTCTTTTAAGATTTTCAAGAAAGAATGAACAATGTCAGATGATCAGATAAAAATAGATGAGGTCTGGGATAAGAGAGTAAACCAATTATTTGAGGAATGCGCCAACAAAAGTTTCAAGGAGAATGTGAGCTATTCTCAAATTCTTTTCAGATTCGATCAAGAGGAAAAATCGTTATTGAAAGCAGAGGAGATTATAAATAATTTAGGAATAGATATCCTCGATATAAAGACTTTCAATTTTCCAAAGGATTCTATCTTTTTTGCTCTTTTTAAACTTAACATTACTGATATAAGAGAGGTAGTTTTAGCTTTAGCACAAGAAGATTATGTCCCTATCAAGGGGTACAGTGCCTTCCTTCAAGATTTATGAAGAAAGGAGATGTTTAAAAAGTCCTCCTCACCTTTGGCGAGGAGCTATAGTTGAATCAGTTTAGAATGTTGTAAAGATAAATGAGCATTAACATTTAAGAAAGGAGATTTAGATGCTTGCTCGGCAAACCAACCAAGGATTATTTAAGGAAAGGCAAAAGTACATTCCTCGAGGTCCTTTTAATGTTACTCCCCTTTTTGTTTCTGAAGCTAAGGGAGCAACCCTCAAGGATGTAGAAGGAAAAAGATATATAGATTTTACCGGAGGAATAGGGGTAGAGAATGTAGGACATTGTGCCGAGGAGGTTGTCTCTGCCGTAAAAGACCAGGCTGAAAAATATATTCATACCTGCTTTCATGTAGTAATGTATGAGCCTTACCTTGCCTTAGCTAAAAAGCTAAATGAGGCAACTCCAGGAGATTTTGAGAAGAAGAGTATGTTTGCTAATAGTGGAGCAGAAGCAGTGGAGAACGCCATTAAAATAGCTCGCTACTATACAAAAAGGGATGCTGTAATCTGTTTTGAGGATGCTTTTCATGGAAGAACCTTATTAACTATGAGCCTTACCAGCAAGATAAAACCTTATAAGTTTGGCTTTGGTCCCTTTGCTCCTGAGGTATACAGAATCCCTTACGCTTACTGTTACCGCTGTCCCTTTAAAGAAGAGTATCCTTCTTGTAATCTAAGGTGTGCTGAGCATCTAAAAGAGGTTTTTCATACCTATGTTCCTGCAGAGAATATTGCTGCTTTAATAGTGGAACCTGTTTTGGGTGAGGGAGGATTTGTTATTCCTCCAAAAGGGTTTCTTCCCAGGTTAAAAGAGATTTGCGAGGAGAACGATATCCTCTTTATTGCTGATGAAATTCAGACAGGATTTGGCAGAACAGGAAAGATGTTTGCTGTAGAACATTCTAATATTGAACCAGACATTATTACCACAGCTAAATCTTTAGCTGCTGGTCTTCCTTTAAGTGGAATTACAGGTAGAGCAGAAATAATGGATGCTCCTCATGTAGGAGGCTTAGGAGGAACCTTTGGAGGAAATCCCTTAGCTTGCAGGGCCGCCTTAGCTGTATTTGATATATTTGAGAAAAAAGATCTTCTCTCTAGAGCTCAAAGGATCGGAGAGAAAGTTTTGCAGAAGTTTAAAGAGATGCAAGAAAAATACTCTCTTATTGGAGATGTCAGAGGTTTGGGGGCTATGGCAGCAATGGAACTCGTAAAGAATAGAAAGACTAAAGAGCCAGCAAAAGAGGAGACTAACCTTTTAGTAAAGAAGTGTTATGAGAAGGGATTAATCCTTATCTCAGCGGGTACTTATGATAACATTACCAGGACATTGATGCCCCTTGTTATCACTGACGGTGAACTTGAGGAGGGGCTTTCCATTTTGGAGGAAGGATTAGAGGAGGTAGAAAAAGTTAAGCAAAAATAAGGATAAGAAAAGCATAGAAAAACCAGTGCTTAGTTATTGCTGGATTTTAAGTAATTTTAATAAAAGGAATTCTTATATGAAGTTTTCAAAAAGAGTAGTAGTTGCCTTAGGGGGTAATGCTATTCTCCAACCGAAAGAGAAGGGCAGCTCTGAAGAGCAGTTCAACAACGTAGAAAAAACCTGCAGGCAAATTGCAGGAATGATTAAGAAGGGTTTTAAAGTAATCGTCACTCATGGAAATGGCCCTCAAGTAGGAAATATACTTATTCAAAACGAGAAAGCTAAAGACATTGTTCCTGCTATGCCCTTAGATGTCTGTGGAGCAGAAAGTCAGGGTCAAATAGGTTATATGATTCAGCAGAGATTAGATAATCTCTTTAAGGAGATGAGTATCTCTTATTCTGTAGCTACTATTATTACTCAGGTAGCAGTAAACAAAGAGGATCTTGCCTTCACTCATCCTACAAAACCTATAGGACCTTTTTATACTGAAAAAGAGGCAAAAGAGTTTATGAAAAAGAACAAAGAAAAGTGGATAGAAGATAGCGGTAGGGGATGGAGAAGGGTTGTTCCCTCACCTGAGCCTATAGGAATAGTAGAAAAAAAGGCAATTAAAGCTTTATTAAAGAAAAATATCGTAGTAATTGCTTCTGGAGGAGGAGGAATACCGGTTATTAAAAAAGACGGGGGATTTCAGGGAGTAGAAGCAGTAATTGATAAGGATTTAGCCGGAGAGAGGTTGGCTTTCGATGTAAAAGCTGATATTTTTATGATGTTGACAGATGTTCCCAAGGTGGCTATAAATTTTGGCAAATCTTATCAAAAAGATTTAGACAGGATGAATCTCTCCCAAGCCAAAACTTACTTAAAAGAAGACCATTTTCCTCCAGGAAGCATGGGTCCCAAAGTAAAGGCAGCTATTAAATTCGTAGAATCGGGCGGAGAGTATGCCATAATCTGTTCTTTAAAGCAAGCTTTGAATGCTCTTGAAGGAAAAGCAGGGACCTGGATTGTAGCTTAAGGGAAGATAAACAATCTTTCTTTTTGGTTTTTTAGAAAAATAGATCGCTATCTCTAAAATGGAAAAGAGTGCTAAAAGTTATACCCTTTTTACGGGAGGAGTTCTAAAGTGGAAATGCTAGGAGAAGCTATGATGAGTGGAATTATCATGGGCTCTTTATTCGGTGCAATGGCTGTAGGTCTAACTATTATCTATGGAGTAATAAAGATGTTCAACTTTGCCCATGGAATAATAGCTATATTAGGAGCTTATCTTGCATGGTGGTTGTTTTCCTCAGTCCATTTAAATTTAATAGGGAGCATTGCTCTTTCGTTTTTTTTAATGTTTCTCATAGGCATATTAATTTTCATATCAATAATACGTGTTTTACTTCGAACGCCAAGATGGCCATACAGTACAATAATTGCAAGTATTGGATTAGGTATATTTTTAGAAAATCTGCTCCTTCAAATCTTTGGCCCTAGAATAAAAAGCATGCCCGCCTTTTTTGAAAGTAATATAAAAGTTGGTGGAATAATGATAGGCTGGCATGAAATTAGTTTAATTTTAA
>JGI24025J20009_10000399_pt1 | contig 33733 bp, 32 predicted proteins | sample Cruoilmetagenom3_FD_20009 | JGI IMG/M metagenome (IMG submission 20009) | reverse complement strand
CGATCCGGCTCAGAAGTCCAGATTTTACAGATGTATTCATAGGGCGTGAGCCCGCTGAGAGTTTTGAGACGGCGGGCGTAATTGTAGGCGTCGAGGAAGTCACCGAGATGGCTGCGCAACTGGTCGTGTGGCGACCGAGGACGAAATACGGGCGGTTCTGGGCGATCTGCAATCGCTGGAGATCCGTGGCGAATTTGTCGATGGAACCTCGGGGGATGCGTCAAATCTGGACAATTTCGCAATGCTCAAGACCCCGGTGATCCCGGTTGATTACCTTGGCCCCAAAATCAAGTCGGGATTTGACACCGGGATTGATGGCTGGTCGTTTGTCGCGGATGTGAAAGAGTTCGACTGGGTCTCGACGGGGGGGAATCCGGGTGGATATCTGGAGGCGGTGGACTATGCCACGGGCCAGGTCTGGTATTTCGTGGCCCCGGAAAAATATCTGGGCAACAAAGGTGCCTATTCTGGCGGCACGCTACAGTTTGATCTAAGACAATCCACGACCAGTTCGCAGGTTGCAGACGACGATGTCGTCCTGACCGGGGGTGGTTTGACAATTGTGCTGGATACGGGCAGCCATCCGGGGCTCGACTGGACACATTATTCGGTCAATCTGGATACTGCCAGCGACTGGCGGGTTGGCACGTCGGCAGGCGCGGTTGCGACGCAGGCCCAGATCAACACCGTGCTTAGCGATCTGACCGCGTTGCATATTCGCGGGGAATACGTTTCAGGATCGGATACCGGCGGGCTGGATAATGTAGAAATGACCGCGTCAAATGCGGCTGTGCGGGTTCTCAGCGACACCACAACCGGTGCGCTGCTGTCCAATCATACGCAACTGGATGCGGCGCTGGCGAGTGCGTCACCGGGCAATCTGCTGTTGATCAACAATGCTGCGGCGGTGACTTTGCCCATCTATGATGTCAGCGAATGGTCTGACCGTGCGATCCAACAAACCGCTGGATGCCACGTTGAACCTCGATGGGGTGCGTACCATTACCCTGACCGGCGGTAATGATCTGAACGTGACTGGCAATGCCAAGAACAACCTGATTACCGGATCGGATGGCGACAATGTGCTGCGCGGTCGCGGTGGGAATGACAGGCTGAAGGGCCAGGCTGGCAAGGATATGCTGGCAGGTGACAATGGCCGCGATTCTCTGTTTGGCGGCAGTGGCAATGACACCCTGCGCGGCGGTGGTGGCAGCGACAAGCTGTTTGGCAACAAAGGGGTCGACAAACTGTTTGGCGGTGCGGGGAATGACAATTTGATGGGCGGTAACGGCAATGATCTGTTGTCCGGGGACGGCGGCGATGATGTGCTGACCGGCGGCGGTGGCGATGATACGTTCCGGTTCCGCGATGGTTTTGGTGCCGATACGATCAACGGGTTCAACGCCCTCAGCGATGCCGAAAAGATTGATCTGTCGCGGGTCACTTCGATTACCGGGATCGCGGATCTTAGCATCAACCACATGGCGCAATCGGGGGCGGATGTCGTCATCGACGCCTTGGACGGCAATACGATCACCCTGGTGAATGTGACACTTGACGATCTGGGTGCCGACGATTTCTTATTCTAGACCTCTATTGAATTTCTACCGACGGCCCGGCTGCTTTGCAGGCCGGGCCGTCGATAGAGTATGGCAAGCATACACGGGTGATTCTGTCAGAAACCGGCTAGAATTCAGCTGCCATAGACACATTGCTAACAGGTGGCACCGCTGGGAACAGTTGGCCGACAAAATTCCTGCCCGCCTGGTCGAATGCGGCGGGCAGTTTTGCCCTGATATCAAGGCGCAAAGCGAATCTGTCGCATGATCACATTTACCGCAACACGCGATTTCGGCGCGCAGGCCGTTGCCGGGACCACGGGGATGTGGCAGAACCCCGGGGATGACTGAACAAACGAGTTTAGCAATGACAGATTTCACCACCCGCCGCCGCATGATGGTTGATACGCAGGTCCGGCCTTCGGATGTGACCAAGTTTCCGATCATCGACGCCATGCTCAGCGTGCCACGCGAAACTTTTGTGCCTGACGCCCAGCGCGAGGCCGCCTATGCGGGCGAGAACCTGGACCTGGGCGGTGGCCGGATGATGCTAGAGCCGCGAACCCTGGCCAAGATGCTGGAAGAATTGGATATATCCGGCGACGAACTGGTGATGGATATCGGCTGTGGCTATGGCTATTCAACGGCGGTGACCGCGCGGATGGCCCAGGCTGTAGTGGGTGTTGAAGAAGACGAAACCATGGGCGCCGAAGCACAAGCTCTGCTTTCGGATGTCGGGGCGGACAACGCCATCGTGCATGCCGGTGCCCTTGCTGAAGGGGCTGGTGAACACGGCCCCTATGACGTTATTCTGGTGCAAGGTGGAATCGGGGAATTGCCACAAGCCGTGCAAAGCCAGTTGAAAGACGGCGGGCGCATCGCATGTATCTTTATGGACGGAGCGTTGGGTGTTGTGCGTATCGGATATAAATCCGGCGACACAATTAACTGGCGGTTTGCGTTTAACGCAGGTGCACCGGTGTTGCCGGGGTTCGAAAAACAGCGCAGTTTTGCGCTGTAATAACATGGGCGGATAAGCCGGCAACAAGGCCGGTCCAAAGATCGCGAGGCGCGCGCCTCGCCGGGCCAGAGCGGCGAAAAGGGGACTAGAATGCCAAGTGCAGGTAACTCTGGAGTTTTCAAAGGTGTGGCATTGGCCGCAGCCGTGGCACTGGGCAGTTTTGCACCGCAACAGGCGCAGGCCGAAAACATGGCTGACGCACTGGTTGGGGCCTATAACTCCAGCGGCTTGTTGGAACAGAATCGCGCCCTGCTGCGGGCAGCTGACGAAGATGTGGCGATTTCCCTTTCGGCATTGCGCCCGGTCATCGCCTGGACCACTTCGGTGTCGCGCGATTGGACAGAATCTGGCGTCGGCGGGTTTTCGACCACCCGCAGCAACACTAACTTTTTCACTGGTTTGACGCTGGATTTGCTGATTTTCGATGGCGGCGCCAGCCGATTGAGCACCCAGGCGGCAAAAGAAACGGTCTTGGCCACCCGCCAGGCGCTTGTGGCGATCGAACAGCAGATTCTACTACGGGCGGTTGCAGCTTATATGAACGTTCTGCTGCAAAGTGAAAACGTACAGTTAAGCCTGAACAACGTACGCGTTCTGGGCGAGGAATTGCGCGCCGCGCAGGACCGGTTCGAGGTTGGCGAAGTGACCCGGACAGACGTTGCCCTGGCCGAATCCCGTCTGGCTGCTGCGCGCAGTAATCTGGCAAGCGCACGGGGCGGATTGGTGAGCGCCAAGGCAGAATACACCAATGCCGTTGGTCATGCGCCCGGGACACTGGCTGGCCAGCCCAAGATGCCGCAACGCGCTGCAAACATCCGGGCGGCCGAAAATCTGGCCGTGCGCAATCACCCCTCGGTGTTATCTGCGCAACATCAGGTGTCTGCCTCCGAACTGCAGGTGCAAAGCACCTCCAAGAGGCTGGGGCCATCGGCCTCGATTCAGGCAGATATCGGTCTGGTGGAAACCTGGAATTCACAGAATTACAATCGGGACGCGGGCATAGGGGTGGCGGTTCGCCAGCCGATCTATCAGGGCGGTGCGCTGGCCGCCAATCTACGGCGCAGTATGGCAACGCGCGATGCGACCCGCGCTAACCTGCTAAACGTGCAGCGGGATACGATCCAGGAAGTAAACAATGCCTTTGTCCGGTTGGAAGTGGCCCGCGCCAGCCTTGTCGCCACCGAAGAACGGGTGCGTGCCGCGCAGGTCGCCTTTGACGGTATCCGCGAAGAGGCCACGCTGGGTGCGCGCACAACACTGGATGTGCTGACCGCTGAACAAGAGCTTTTGGATGCGCAAACCTCGCGGATTTCGGACCTGACTGAACGTTCTATCGCGTCTTACGAACTGTTGGCGACACAGGGTTTGCTGACCGCCGAACGCCTTGGGTTGGGGGTTCAGATTTATGATCCGACGATTTATTACAACCTTGTCAAAAATGCCCCTTCGAAGGTGAGCAGGCAAAGCAAGGAACTTGACCGTGTTCTGAAAGCCTTGGGCAAGCAGTGACAATTCTTGCTATCTGTTGTGAGAATCTCTGACACAGGCTAGACTTGCGCCCGAGGTTAGAGTGGTAATAAAAATATGTCTGAGTCCGTATCCAATGTGAAAATTGAGGATGTTCTGTCCTCTATTCGTCGTCTGGTCAGCGAAGAGCACCGGGCGGAGCTGCGCCCGAGTCCCAGGAAATCAACGGCTCAAAGCGACCGGCTGGTTCTGACGCCAGCCTTACGTGTAGCTGAATTCCCTACGAAGGATCCGAATGCCGCGGACACGTCCGTGGACGACCAAGAGGGGCAGGCTGATTCTGATTCCGGGCCTGATTCTGATTCCGGGTTTGATTTTGAGCCTGACCCCGCGCCCACTGAAGAACTGGCAGCCGACCCGCAGTGGCAAGATTCACACAGTGACGTCGAAACCGTAGATCGGGAAACTGTGGATCAACCGGTGTCTGAATGGGATGCGGACGAGGAAAGCACAGCTTGGCTGGTGCCCGAATCTGAGTCTGAGCTCGAGTCTGAACCTGAAACAGATTACGAAGCCGCCGACATGCAACGGGCTGACGAACCGCAGGATATGCCGGACGAGGCACCCTGGCGGAACCCTGAGGCGACATTGTTCGAGGCCGACCAACATTCGGGCGACTTTCAGCCTGCCGAAGATGCGACCACCTATCCCGATGACACAGCTGAAGTGGCACTTGAGCCTGACACAGCGCAGCATGATGGCCCACAGGACGACATGTCGGCAGATCAGGCCTCGGATCTGGAGGTTTCTGACGACGCGCCGGACTCTGGCCAACCTGATTTCGATCAGTCTGAAGGCGACGAGCCAGTGGCAGCGTCGTACGGGAAAATGTCTGACGAAACTTGGGTTGAAGCATTCCCAGGGGCGGCAAAAAAGCAGCCGGACAACGACGAGGACGTACAATATGATCGCGCGGCGGCGCTGAGTGCCAAGATAGAGGCATTGGAGGCGACGATCGGTCAGACGCAGGATCAGTGGGAGCCAGACGGCGAAGTTGGCGATGACTATGCCGGAACCCATGTGGAAACCATTGAATGGCAGGATCATGAGACCGGTGGCGAAGGTACAGTCGATCCGCTGCGCCCCACACCTGTGCACCTTGATCCTGTGGCCGAGATACCTGTCCCGCCGAAACAAGACGACGATACGCTGGATACGCTGATGGGTGATGAAGCGATCATGGACGAAGAAAGCCTACGAGAGTTGGTTGCCGATATCGTCCGTCAGGAATTGCAGGGCGCATTGGGGGAACGCATCACTCGCAATGTGCGTAAATTGGTGCGGCGTGAAATCCACCGTGCGCTGACAGCGCAGGAACTGGATTGACGCGACGGCGCTACTGGGGGCCTGCAATGGCGGGGTCAGGTGGCGGGAAAACCGGCTGACTGGCGATGTCCCACAACAGGTTTAGGTCCAGATACCGCTCCAGATGATCGGCCAGCGCGTCCAGTGTGCTGTCCACCCCGTCTTCGTATAGCACTTGCGATGGGTGCCCCAGATCTGCCAAAAACCGCGCCCGAAATGGGTCTGCGGCAAACAACCCGTGCACATAACTACCGCGCACCCGCCCGTTCGCCGAAGCGGCCCCTTCGGGTTGACCATCCATATTTAGCCAGGCGCGTGTACAATCTGGCCCGTGGGTGCGGCCCATGTGAATCTCGTACCCGTTGACTATTTCTTGCCCCGGTAGCGCGGTTGCGCGGCAGCGAGTCACCCGTTTGTCGCCGCCCATGACGGTTTCGACATCCAGCAGACCCAATCCTGCGGCCGATCCGGCGGGCCCATCCACGCCATCCGGGTCGTGAATGTGTCGCCCCAGCATCTGATAGCCGCCACATAATCCCAGCACGTGCCCGCCCCGGCGCAGATGGGCGCGCAGGTCGATATCCCAACCCTGGGCGCGCAAAAAATCCAGGTCCGCCAGGGTCGATTTGCTGCCGGGGATCAGCACCAGATCGGCGTCACCGGGCAGGGCGCAGCCGGGTGGGATGATTTCAACCGTCACTGAAGGCTCTGCCGCCAGCGGATCAAGATCGTCGAAATTGGCCATCCGTGGCAGATGCGGCACCGCGATCTTGCAGGCCCCGCCTTTGGTCGAGGCAATATCCATCATATCCTCGGCCGGTAACCGCCAGGCATCACCAAACCACGGGATCACCCCCAGACAAGGCCAGCCGGTGCGCCGGGAAATGTCGTCGCGCCCGTCGTCAAACAAGGCCAGATCCCCCCGAAAACGGTTGATCGCAAACCCGGCAATCCGGGCATTGTCCGTCTGGTTCAGAACGACCTGCGTGCCAACAATCTGCGCAATCACACCGCCCCGGTCGATATCGCCCACCANTACCACTGGCACGCCCGCTGCCACGGCAAACCCCATATTGGCAATGTCTCCTGCGCGCAGATTGGTCTCTGCCGGGCTGCCCGCACCTTCGACCAATACCAGGTCGGCCCCAGCGCAAAGCCGCGCGAAACTGTCCAGAACCGCTGGTAGCAGGCTGGCCTTGCCGCGCTGAAACCGCACCGCCTGTTGGGTGCCAACCCGCTGACCTTGCAGAATTAATTGCGCGCCGGTTTCGGATTCCGGCTTTAGCAACACCGGGTTCATGTCAGAATGCGGTTCGCGTCCGGCGGCGCGGGCCTGCAAAGCCTGCGCGCGCCCGATTTCGCCACCATCAGATGTGACGGCGGCGTTGTTGGACATATTTTGTGGCTTGAACGGCGCCACTTTCAGGCCGCGCCGACCAAAGGCGCGGGCCAGTCCGGCAACGATCAGCGATTTGCCGACATTGCTGCCGGTGCCCTGAATCATGATGGACCGAACCATCGCGGGCCTCCTGTGCTGGTACCAGTTCCGTTCCTAGCAATAAAAAACGCGCCCCAAAAGGCGCGTCTTTTAAAGCAGCATTGTGTAACCGTTTGGATCAGGCAGCTTCGGCCTGCTGGGCGGCAGCATTGCGCCGCTCACTTTCTTCGCGTGACAGCGCAACAGACGTCCGCACGCCGCGACCGACAAAGTCCATCAGACCAGTCACGACCCGTTCGTTCGGGTCTATACCGGCGCAAGACAGCACCTCGCGCCCGTCGCGTGAACGGGCCCAGCGGGCGATCTGTTCGGGGCCATTGCCATATTTCTTGTCATCAGCGATGGCATCATCCAGCGCGGCCAGAACAACGGCCGCAAACAGTTTACGAGCACGATTGCCTTGTTCATTGTTAAAGGCAGTGCCGTCGACGAAATCTTTCATTTCGCTCTCCTTGTTTTTCTTGCTCTTGCATTTCTCGGCGTGGCGTTTCTTATGACTGATCAGAACCGATTCGGATACCCTGCTTTTGCATGGCTGATATGCACAATTTGCATATCATTTTGAGGGTCAACACGAGATGTCGTTGCCTTGCCAGGTGTGGTTACGCCAGATATAGGGGCGCCAAGCAAATCATCAACCTTATGCGAAGGAATTATGTCATGCCCAAGATCAATGGCAACGAGATCCGCCCCGGCAATGTTCTGGAACATAATGACGGTCTGTGGGCGGCTGTTAAGGTCGATCACGTTAAGCCAGGCAAGGGCGGTGCCTTTGCCCAAGTGGAACTGCGTAACCTGCGCAACGGCTCCAAATTGAACGAACGCTTTCGCAGTGCCGACAAGGTTGAGAAAGTGCGCCTGGAGCAGAAAGATCAGCAATTTCTGTATGAAAACGATGGGATGCTGGTGTTTATGGACACTGAAACCTACGAACAGGTGGAGCTGCCGGTTGAAATTCTGGGCGACCGCCGCCCGTTTCTGCAAGACGGCATGACCATCGTGGTCGAGTTCCACGACGCCGAAGCGCTAAGCGCGCGGGTGCCGCAGAAAGTGATCTGTAAGGTCGTCGAAACCGAGCCCGTGGTCAAAGGCCAGACAGCCGCCAATTCGTTTAAACCGGCGGTTCTGGACAATGGTGTCAAGGTGATGGTGCCGCCATTTGTCGGCCAGGACGAGATGATCGTGGTGAACACTGAAACCATGGAATATTCCGAACGCGCCTAAAGTGGTGCCCCAGGGTGACGTGACGTCGTTCAGGCTGCCCTGTCCAATCGTGGTTGATCTGGGCCAGGGCGAGGTCCGCGCCGGGTGGGTTTTCTTGCGGCGCGACTAGCGCAAAAACAGACGTGGGGCAGGGCCCAGAGGGATCGGGCCGAAACTGATCTGCCCACCGCGAAGGGTCAGCTTGACGTCCAGCGCCTTGGGGTTGCCCCCCAGACTGGCCAGCGTGGTCAGCAGCTTTTCCACCGGGCTGACGGCACTGGTCGGGATCGCGTCGGCGGCCACGGCGATCTCCAGTATCTCGCGCCAGTTTTCAGCCTTGACGGAAAGCTCGCCCGTGGGGATGCCTCGGGCGTCCACGTCAACCTTGCCAGCGGCCATCAGACGCAGAGCGCCCCAGCTGACTTCGGCCAGGTCCAGATCAACCCGCACCGGTTGCGGGCGCCGCTCGTCCAGCGCCTTGCGGTCCCAGACCCGATCAAAGCGCACATTCATGTCCAGCGTCAGGGTCTCGAAACTGGCGGGCGGGTTGCGGTTGTAATTCAGCCGCCCCAGCAGCCCTTGGCTGGGGGTGAACCCAGTGGCATCAATATCGATCTGATAGGTTTCGGGCTGCGCGGTCTGCACCATTGCCAGCACCAGCGACCCGGCCTCCATCAAGTCCCCGTCTTCTGTTTCCACATGCCATGGCCCGGCGGCCAGGTCCATCCGTTCAAGCACCAGCGCCAGACCGGGATGCAGATGCAGGCGGACCATCATGTCCTGCGCGGTCACCACCGCAGTCTGGTCGAAATAGGACAGGCGCTGGGGGGTGTTGGCGAAATGCAGATCCTGGTGCCCGGGCCAGATGGCGGGGCTGCTGAGATGCAGCCAATCCGCCTGCCACGCGGTGCCGGTGGCCGGATCGGCCAGCGCCGGGCTGCTAAGTTCTGTGATGTGGCGCAGCGGATAGCCTGACGTGCGCATGTCGCCATAATCGGCCTGCCAACCGCGCGCCTGCTGGGCGGTGAACCAGCCCTGAAGACTGTGGCGCAGCAGAACCCCTGCGCCATACCACCAGGCCGACCAGGTCAGCACCAGTATAATGACAATGTTGATCAGCCGGATCACGGCCAAGCCCCTTTTCCTTTCGCGGTGTTTGCTGTTTATAGGCGCAAATCAGCAAGGACCAGCGTTATGACACTATGGGTATTCGGATATGGCTCCCTCTTGTGGAACCCCGGATTCGACGTGGCGCACAGCGAGGTGGCGACGCTGGACGGCTATGCGCGCTCGTTCTGCATGCGGTCGATCCATCACCGGGGCACCGAGGATGATCCGGGCCTTGTTCTGGCGCTGGACGAAACCGCAGGCGCGCAATGCGAAGGGCTGGCGCTGGCGGTGGCCGATGGCCACGAGGACCGCACGCTGGACATGCTGCGTGAACGCGAGCTGATCTCGTCCGCTTATCTGGAACGCAACCTGACCGTGACGCTGGCCAGTGGCACACCCGTCAGCGCCGTCACCTATGTGATCGACGCCGATCACGACCAATATTGCGGCGGGTTGGCGCTGGAAACCCAGGCGCAGATCATTGCATGCGCCGTGGGTGGGCGCGGGCCGAATACCGAATATCTTTACAATACTGCCGCACATTTAACCGAGATCGGCCTGAATGACCCGGATCTTGACTGGTTGTCCGCCCGCGTGCGCGCCCTTGCACCATAAAGCCTTGGCGCTATGCGTATTTTTTCTATAGTCTCGTCCCAGAGCAGCCAAAGTGTCAGGAGCTGAGCGCATGGCGCAGCCAGACAACGAACCCAGACCGCAATTTTCCCAACCGGTCCGTCAGATCATCTTTATGTTGACCGGTCTGGGGTTGGCGACTGCCGGCGTGGTTGTTGCCTTGCCGCGCGTGTTGCCGGTGTTCGAGGCCAACCCCTATCTGAACGGGTTCATCCTGTTTGTGTTCGTGATCGGCGTGGTCGCCTGTTTCTATCAGGTGACGCAGCTGATCCGCTCGGTCCGCTGGATCGAAGGCTTTGCGGCCGGTGAAATCAATGACCAGATCAGACCGCCGCGCCTGCTAGCGCCGCTGGCCTCCTTGCTGCGCTCGCGCGGGGCGCGGATGCAGTTAAGTGCGTCGTCAACCCGTTCGATCCTCGATTCCGTGGCCACGCGTATTGATGAAGAGCGCGAGATTACCCGCTATCTGGTCAACCTGCTGATTTTCCTTGGCCTTTTGGGCACATTCTATGGCCTGGCCACCACGGTGCCTGCCTTGGTCGAAACCATCCGTAACCTGGCCCCAAAAGAGGGCGAAGAGGGTATCGCGGTATTCCAGCGGTTGATGACCGGGCTTGAATCACAACTGGGCGGCATGGGTGTGGCCTTTGCCTCGTCCTTGCTGGGCCTGGCCGGGTCGCTGATTGTCGGTCTGCTGGAACTCTTCGCCGGGCACGGCCAGAACCGGTTTTACCGCGAGCTTGAGGAATGGCTGTCATCCATCACCCGCGTCGGGTTTTCGTCGGGCGAAGACGGCGGGNCCGATACCAGNGCAATGTCGGGTGTGCTGGATCACATGGCTGAACAGATGGNNGCGTTGCAGCAGATATTCATCCATTCCGACGAATCCCGTGCGGCGATGGATCGCAAGCTGGGCGATCTGATCGACGTGATCGGCGAGATGAACAACCGGATTGATCGCAGCGACAGCACAACCGTGGCGCTGGATCGGGTGGCCGTGGGGCAGGAGACCCTGATCGAAATCATGCGCGCCCAGGGACCGGGCGAAGGCATTGATGCCGAAAGCCGGATGCGCCTGCGGTCGATCGACGTGCAGATGCTGCGTATCTTGGAGGAAATGTCTGCTGGCCGCCAGGAAAGCATGACTGAGCTGCGCAAGGATATCGACCTGTTGGTCAAGGCGCTGGCCCGGCCCCGCGCCACGCGGGGCACAGCGCATGACAGCCGCGGGGCAGGCGCGCCGATGGCCGGGTCCGAGGACTAGCGGATGGGTCTGTCGCGCCGCTCTGGTCAAAAGGTTCAGGCGTCGATCTGGCCGGGATTTGTCGATGCGATGACCGGCCTGTTGTTGGTGCTGATGTTCTTGCTGACCATCTTTATGGTGGTGCAGTTCGTGCTGCGCGAGACAATCTCGGGGCAGGAAAAAACCATCACGGGCCAGGAAGACAAGCTGGATGCGCTGGCCTCGGAAGTCAGCGCATTGGCTGCGGCCCTGGGGCTGGAAGAACGCAAATCCAACCAGCTAGAGGCGCGGATGGGGGCGTTAAACAGCACGCTGAACGATACCCAAGGCGATCTGGATCAGGCGCAGGCGAATCTGGCGCGCCAGGCCTCGATGATCGCCTCGCTGACGGCCGAGCGCGATCAGCAGGCCAGTGCGCTGACGGCGGCGCAAACCCAGATCACCGGGTTTGAGGCACAGGTCGTCGCCCTGTTGGCGGATCGTGATCGCGCGCTGGACGATATTGCCGCGTTGGAACAGCAGCGCGCCGCGTTACAAACCGCACAGGCCGATCTGCTGAGCGAACAACAAGCGTTGAATCTGGCGTTGGCGCAATCGCGCAGCGAAATTGATTCCCAGGTCGAGGCCGCGCGTCTGGACGCCGCCCGCCGCGAGGCGCTAGAGGCACTGGTGGCCGATCTGCGCCAGACGGGGGAAGCCAGCCAGGCAAAGATCCAAGAGCTGGCGGGAAAGGTGACCACTTTGGAAACCCGGCTCAGCGAAAAGGAAGCCGCCCGTCTGGTCGAGGCCGCCGCCGCGCAGGCGTTACGCGAAAACCTGGCCAATGCCGATACCGAACTGACAGCGATGACGCTGGCGCTAGAGGCACAGCGCCAGGATGCCGAAGACACGCTGACTCTGCTGGCCGCTGCCGATGCGGCCCGCGAAGAGGTGGACAAAAAGCTGCTGGAGGCGCTGGCGCAGATCTACAATGCCAACGCGCAGGCCCGCGAACGGGACGAACTGGCCGAGCGGATGACCAGGGTGTTGGCGCAGATGGAAGTGACGCAGTCTGACAACCTGCAAACGATGAATGCGCTTGAGGCCGAACTGGACCGCATCCGCAGCGAAAGCGAAGCCGCCCGTGCCGGACTGGCGGCCGAGTTGGAAACCGCGCGGTTGCGGGCGGCGCAAACCCGCGATGCATTGCAGGTCACGCTGGCGCAAACCCGTGCCGATGCTGCCGCCGCGCAGGACGCGTTGCGCGTTGAACTGGCCGCCGCTCAGGCGACATCATCTGAAACCCAGGGCGCGCTGGAATCCGAACTGGCACGGCAACGGGCGCAAAACGTGCAGACTCAATCACAATTCGCGGATGAACTGGCACGGCTGCAGGCGGAAAACGCCGCCATCCGTCGCGCGCTTGAGGAAAAACTGGCCAAGGCTCAGACCGACGCGCAGGCCGCGCAAACCGCCTTGATTGACCAGCTGGCCAGCGTCCGGGCTGCGGCGGCAGGCACGCAGGCCAGTCTGGAAACCGAACTGGCCCGCGTTACCGCCGAGGCCAAAGCGGCGCAGGCGGCGCTGAACGATAATCTGGCCCGTGTGCAGGCCGACTCAGCCGGGCGGATTGCCGCACTTGAAGGGGAATTGGCCCGCCTGCGCGCCGATCTGGCAATTGCCCGCAACAGCGTGGAATCTACCGCCGAGGATCGCGCCTCGGTTGAGGCGCGGTTGTTGCAGGCGCTGGAAACGCTGGAACGCGCTCAGGCGGCGGCGTCTGATCAGGAAGTGTTGCGCGCCCGTTTGGTGGCTGCCTTGGCCGCCCGGCAGGACGCCGAGTCCACCGCCGCCGAACACCTGACCCTGGCCGAACAGCGGGCTGTGCTGTTGGCCAAAGCCCGCGAAACCCTGTCCGAGCAAGAGGCGATTTCGGCAGAGGCACAGCGCCAGACCGCCCTGCTGAACCAGCAGGTTGCAGCGTTGCGCAGCCAGTTGGGTGGCTTGCAGGCATTGCTGGATGATTATCAGGAGCGCGACAGTGCCTCGCAGGTCGAGTTGCAAAACCTGGGCACCAACCTGAACGCCGCCCTTGCCCGCGCGGCCTCGGAAGAGCGCAAGCGGCGTATTTTGGAAGAGGCTGAGCGCATGCGGTTGGAGGCCGAAGCCAAGGCGCGCGTCGAAGAGGCCGAGCAGTTAAAGGCGCAGGCCAAGGACCTGGAGCGCTACCGGTCTGAATTCTTTGGCCGACTGCGCGACGTGCTGGGCGCGCAAGAGGGCGTGCGCATCGAGGGCGACCGGTTTGTGTTCTCGTCCGAGGTGCTGTTTCCGCCCGGCGGTTCGGACCTGTCATTTGAGGGTCAGATCGAGATCGCCAAAGTCGCCAACATCCTGCGCAGTGTGGCCGGGGACATCCCGCCGGAAATCGACTGGGTGATCCGGGTCGACGGGCATACGGACAACACGCCCTTGATCGGGCATTCAAAATACGCCGATAACTGGGAGCTAAGCCAGGGTCGGGCGTTGTCCGTGGTGCGCTATATGGCCGAAGGGCTGGCGGTTCCCCCCGACCGGCTGTCGGCCAACGGGTTTGGGGAATACCAGCCCGTCAATCCTGCCGACACCCCCGAGGCGCGGGCGCAGAACCGGCGGATTGAGCTGAAACTGACCGAGAAATAGGCGATTACTTGACGACCACGCGCGTCGTTGTCTGGCTCAGTTCGGTGCCTCCGCGCATCATGCGCACGGTTCCGGTATAGATGCCCGTCGGCCAGCGGCCCTGTTTCAGGCGCTTTCCGGCGGCGCGGAAAAACCGTCGCTGATCCTTGTTCAGCGTCGTGTGCTGGGTGAAAAACGGGCCTTGCGGGCCGGTGATCTCCAGATGGATAACGTCACCTTTGTGCCCGCCAAAGGAAAATCCAAACAGTACTAGCGCGGGGGTATCTGTGGGCAATGTGGCCTGTGCGGCGGTACCCGCCTGCACATCGCTGTAATCGGGAATGCCGGGGGCGAACCCGGCGTTGATCAACCCGCCGGGATGGTATTCAGGCGGGGTCTGCCACATATCCCGGACGGTCTGATCGATGGTGTCTGGATTGCAGGTGTCGACGTTAGACAGATCAAACGGATCGACCATCCGGCCATTGCGATACACCGTCAGATGCACATGCGGAAACTGGGTTTTACCGCTAAGCCCGACCTGGCCAAGCACCGCGCCCGCCAGAACCTGATCACCCTTCGAGACCTGAACCGAGCCCTGTTTCATGTGGCAATACATGGTTTCCCAGCCACCATCGTGCAGCAGAACCACACCATTGCCGCATTCTCGCCCGTCAACCTCGGCCGCATTGGCGCTGGAATAGATCTGGTCCGGCACGCCATCGCGCATCCGCACGACCTGACCAGCCGCAGAGGCCAGCACATTCACCCCACTGTGCATCCGCGCCAGCGTATCGGTCGCAAAATCGGTGCCCTTGTGGCCATCATAGCTGAGCCCGCCACAGCGGTAATCCCGCACCCCCGGTCCTGGATCGCGGTCAACATGGTGCTGGATGTAACAGGTCTGACCCAGTGTGCAGTCAATCGGCAGGCCCAGAACGGGATCGCCCGCCGCAACGGGTGCGGCGGGCAGAATCATTGCGGCTATCAGGGCCGCGCGGCGCATCAATCGGCGGTCAGCAACGGTGGTTTGTCGCCGGACAGGCGCGGTTTCTGCGGGCCTTCGATCTGCAGATCCAGCTCGCCCTTTTTCAGGCCAACCTTGACCACACCGCCCTTGGCCAGCTTGCCAAACAGCAATTCTTCGGCCAGCGGCTTCTTGATGTATTCCTGAATGACCCTACCCAACGGGCGCGCGCCCATCTTTTCGTCATAGCCCTTGTCAGCTAACCATTCAGCAGCAGCTCGGGTCAGTTCGATGGAAACGTTGCGGTCCATCAACTGCGCCTCAAGTTGCAGTACGAATTTTTCGACAACTTGCAGGATCACGTCTTTGGGCAGCGGTGCAAAGGAAATCACCGCATCCAGCCGGTTGCGGAATTCCGGGGTGAACGTGCGTTCGATCGCCGCCGTATCCTCGCCCGTTCGCCGGTCGCGGCCAAAGCCGATGGCGGTTTTGGCCTGCTCGGCAGCGCCCGCGTTCGAGGTCATGATCAGCACCACATTGCGGAAACTGACGGTGCGCCCGTTATGGTCTGTCAGTTCGCCATGGTCCATCACCTGCAACAGGATATTATAGACATCCGGATGCGCCTTTTCGATCTCGTCCAGTAGCAACACGCAATGCGGGTGCTGATCGACGCCATCAGTCAGCATACCGCCCTGATCAAACCCGACATAACCCGGAGGCGCGCCAATCAGGCGCGACACGGCGTGTTTCTCCATATATTCGGACATGTCAAAGCGCAGCAGTTCCACACCCAGCGTATCGGCCAGCTGTTTGGCAACCTCGGTCTTGCCCACCCCGGTGGGGCCGGAAAACAGGTAGTTGCCAATCGGCTTTTCCGGTTCGCGCAGACCGGCGCGGGACAGTTTGATCGCGCTGGCGAGGGCGGAAATCGCCTTGTCCTGGCCAAACACCACGCGTTTCAGCGAGGCCTCAAGATCCTTCAGCACAGCCGCGTCATCGCGCGACACGTTCTTGGGCGGAATGCGGGCGATCTTGGCAATCACGGCTTCGATCTCTTTGGTGCCGATGGTTTTGCGCCGCTTGGCGGCGGGCACAAGATGCTGGGCGGCACCGGCCTCGTCGATCACATCAATCGCCTTGTCGGGCAATTTGCGGTCATTGATATAGCGCGCCGCCAGTTCCACCGCCGTCTTGATCGCGTCGGCCGTATATTTGACGCCGTGGTGTTCCTCAAAATAAGGTTTCAGACCTTTAAGAATTTTGACGCTGTCATCCACCGTTGGTTCGTTCACGTCGATTTTCTGGAACCGGCGCGACAGGGCGCGGTCCTTTTCGAAATGCTGGCGGAACTCTTTGTATGTTGTGCTGCCCATGGTACGCAGCTTGCCGCTTTGCAAGGCGGGTTTCAGCAGGTTGGACGCATCCATCGCGCCGCCCGATGTGGCCCCGGCGCCGATGATGGTGTGAATTTCGTCAATGAACAACACGGCGTCGTCGTGTTCTTCCAGCTCGGTGATCACCGCCTTCAGCCGTTCCTCAAAGTCGCCGCGATAGCGGGTGCCGGCCAGCAATGCGCCCAGATCCAGCGAAAAGATGGTGGTATTTGCCAGAACTTCGGGGGTTTCCCCGGCGACGATCTTGCGCGCCAGACCTTCGGCAATTGCGGTTTTGCCAACGCCGGGATCGCCCACCAGCAGCGGGTTGTTCTTGCGTCGGCGGCATAGCACCTGAATGCAGCGCTCTACCTCGGACTCGCGCCCGATCAGCGGGTCAATATCGCCTTCGCGCGACTTGGCGTTCAGATTGACGCAGTATTTGTCCAGCGCGCTTTCCTTGGCGTCGCCTTCCATGGTGGCCTGCGATGCTTCCTCTTCCTCGGGGTCGGTTGACCCCGAGACCGGGCGTTGTTCGCCAAACGCCGGATCCTTGGCGACCCCGTGGGCGATGAAATTCACCGCGTCATAGCGCGTCATGTCCTGTTCCTGCAGGAAATAGGCGGCGTTGCTTTCGCGTTCGGCAAAGATCGCGACCAGCACGTTGGCGCCTGTCACCTCGGTCCGGCCAGAGCTTTGGACATGGATTGCGGCGCGCTGGATCACCCGCTGAAACGCGGCTGTTGGCACAGCTTCCGATCCGTCAACATCCGTCACCAGATTGGACAGATCTTCGTCAATAAATTCCACCAGCGTGGTGCGCAGCTCTTTCAGATCAACGCTGCAGGCTTTCATCACCCGGATGGCATCGGGTTCGTCCAGCAACGACAGCAGCAGATGCTCCAGCGTCGCAAATTCGTGGCGCCGTTCGTTTGCCTGCGCTAACGCAGCGTGAATGGCTTGTTCAAGTGTGCTCGAGAATGAAGGCACGCGCGTGCTCCTCTTATTCTGGGTCTTGAGGGAAACGACACAGTCGTCGCCCGCCGGACCATTCTTGTCCTCATAGTGTTAGAGTTTGGTTGATCAGGCCCCGGCTTCAAGGCTTTTCTTTCATTTTCATGTCACAATTGATGTAACCGTTGCAGTGTGACGTGACCAAATCCTGCGGAAAACGGCCTAAAAGTGGTCTTTTCGCCTGCGAATCTCGGCAAAAACCGCTGCCGGGTCGGCACCAGACATTCCAAGATTTTTCTGCACTTGCATATTATCTGCCCGTAAAAACGGGTTGGTGGCCAGTTCCAGTGACAGCGCCGAGGGCACGGTGGGCCGGTTTTCGGCCCGCGCCGCGGCAATGTCGCGCACCCGTGCCTGCAGATCCGGGTTGTCCGGTTCGATGGTCAGGGCAAAGGCACCGTTGGATTGGGCGTATTCGTGTCCGGAATAAACAATTGTTTCGGCGGGCAGGGCGGCCAGTTTGCTCAGTGATTCCCACATTTGCGGTGGTGTCCCTTCGAACACCCGCCCACATCCCAGCGCCATCAGGCTGTCGGCAGTGAATACCGCGTGGCTGTCGGGGATGTAAAAGGCGATATGGCCCAGGGTGTGGCCGGATACGTCAATCACCTGTACGTCCTGTCCGCCCACCTGAAATGTATCGCCCTCGGCCACGGCGATATCCAGCGGCGGCAAGCGTTTGGCGTCGGCCGCCGCGCCGACAACCAGCGCCGGGTGCGCGGCCAGCACCTCGGGCAACCCGTCGACATGGTCATAGTGATGATGGGTCAGCAGCACATGGCTAAGGGTCCAGCCGGTTTTGGCCAGCGCGGCCAGGATCGGCGCGGCCTCGGGAACATCCACCAGGGCGGTGTCGCCACTGGCCGGGTCATGGGCAAGAAAGGCATAATTGTCGGTGCGGCAGGGGATGGTCAGGATTTCAAGAGGCACGTTTTCAACAGGCATGGTGTTTCGCCCTTTCATTGCTAAACTGTCCCCCAGACTGGCCGATCAGACGGGCGCCCGCAATGCATCTTGATGTGCAGGACTTACGAAATTTTTATTACCGCAGCACGCTGGGGCGCGCGGCGCAGGCGTCGGTCCGCGGGCGGATGCTGGAAATGTGGCCCGAGGCGCAAGGCCAGACAGTGGCCGGGTTTGGCTTTGCCGTGCCGCTGCTGCGACCCTATCTGCGGGATGCGCGCCGGGTGATTGCGCTGATGCCGGGGCCACAAGGGGTGATGCCCTGGCCGGCGGGGCAACCCAATGTGTCAGTTCTGACCGAGGAAACCCGGTGGCCGATCGAAACCGGGCATATCGACAAGCTGGTGGTGATGCACGGGCTAGAGACATCCGAGCGCGCGTCGCTCCTGTTGGAAGAATGCTGGCGGGTGCTGGGGCCGGGGGGCAAGGTGATGTTCATCGTGCCCAACCGTGCCGGGTTATGGTCGCGCAGTGACCGCACGCCGTTTGGCTATGGCCGCCCTTATACGTTGGGCCAGATCGAGGCGCAGCTAAAGCAACATCTGTTTCTGCCCGAACGCCACGGCCGGGCGCTGTACCAGCCACCGTCGGCGCGCCGTTTCTGGCTGAAGGCCGGGCCGTTATTCGAAAAGACCGGCGTGCGGATCCCTTCGGTTATGGCAGGCGGTGTGATTCTGGTTGAGGCGTCCAAACGGGTGCAGCCGCCGCAAGGCCTGATTACCCGGGAAAAAGCGAAACGGCCGGTCAAATTGCCCGAAGGTTTGGCCGAACCGATCTGATTTGCGAATCTGGATGGGCTGGCCAGGATGTTTTGGCCATGCTTTGATCATGTGGCGGGCAATCGGAACAGGCTGCCGGATGAAACGATTTGCACGGGCAGGAATCGGGGAAACGTGTAAAAANCCTGCATTTTTCAAGAGCANGATCAGGCGCAAACNGTCGCACCGGGGGCAGGACCTTATAAATANGGTGTTTGTGGCATTCGACTTATCGCTTTACTCTGTTGCGAGACCCGGAACGCTCTGTTACATCCACGCTGATTTTGATGCCTCGCCATCCGGTGGGGATAGTTAACGCCCCCGGGTGCCAAGGCTGGCGCAAAGCCGGGGCCACGTATCGGAAAGGGTGGACGTGTCCGAACCAGCTTCGAGTTCCGCAAGCATAGCCGCGCGCTATGCCACGGCGATCTTTGAGATCGCACAAGACAACAAGAACCTTGATGGCCTGGAAACCAGCCTGAACAATCTGGCCTCCGCGCTGGATGACAGCGAGGATCTGCGTACCCTGATTCATTCGCCTCTGATTTCCCGTCAGGATCAAGGCGCGGCGGTCACTGCGATTGCCAAAAAGATGGGTCTCGCCCCGGTGATGCAGAAATCGCTGGCACTGATGGCCGAAAAGCGCCGCCTGTTTGTGTTGCCGCAACTGATCAGCGCCCTGCGTGGGTTGCTGGCCGATGCACGCGGCGAAGTGACCGCGGATGTCACCAGCGCCAAGGCGCTGACCAAGGCACAGACCGAAAAACTGGCCGACACGCTGAAGGCGCGCGTTGGCAAAACCGTCACCATCAATGCGACCGTCGATGAAAGCCTTATCGGTGGTCTTGTCGTTAAAATGGGCTCTAAGATGATCGACACGTCGATCCGCTCAAAGCTCAACTCCCTCCAGAATACAATGAAAGAGGTCGGATAAATGGGTATCCAAGCAGCAGAGATTTCTGCGATCCTGAAGGACCAGATCAAGAATTTCGGTCAAGAGGCCGAAATGGCCGAGATTGGCCGGGTTCTGAGCGTTGGCGATGGTATCGCCCGCGTTTATGGCCTGGACAATGTACAGGCCGGTGAAATGGTCGAGTTTCCCGGTAGCATCATGGGCATGGCCCTGAACCTGGAAAACGACAACGTTGGTGTGGTGATCTTCGGTTCTGACCGTGACATCAAGGAAGGCGACACCGTCAAGCGCACCAACTCGATTGTGGACGTGCCAATTGGCAACGGTCTGCTGGGGCGTGTTGTTGACGGTCTGGGCAACCCGATCGACGGCAAAGGCCCGATCGATTCGACCGAGCGCGGCGTTGCCGATGTCAAGGCGCCGGGCATCATCCCGCGTAAATCGGTGCACGAGCCGATGGCAACCGGTCTGAAATCGGTTGACGCGATGATCCCGATTGGCCGTGGCCAGCGCGAACTGATCATTGGTGACCGTCAGACCGGCAAAACCGCCGTGGCACTGGACGCCATCCTGAACCAGAAAAACTATAACGACGCGGCCGGCGACGACGAAGGCAAGAAATTGTACTGCGTCTATGTTGCCATCGGTCAAAAGCGGTCCACCGTGGCGCAGCTTGTGAAAAAGCTGGAAGAAACCGGCGCGATTGAATATTCGATCGTCGTGGCCGCAACCGCGTCCGAGCCTGCTCCGCTGCAGTTCATGGCACCTTACGCCGCGACTGCGATGGCGGAATTCTTCCGCGACAATGGCCGTCACGCGCTGATCATCTATGATGACCTGTCCAAACAGGCCGTTTCATATCGTCAGATGTCACTGTTGCTGCGTCGCCCGCCCGGGCGCGAAGCCTATCCTGGCGACGTTTTCTATCTGCACTCTCGCCTGCTGGAACGTTCGGCCAAGCTGAACGAAGACAACGGTTCGGGCTCTTTGACCGCGCTGCCGATCATCGAAACCCAGGGCGGCGACGTGTCGGCGTTTATTCCGACCAATGTGATCTCGATCACCGACGGCCAGATCTTTCTGGAAACCGAACTGTTCTATCAGGGCATCCGCCCTGCTGTGAACACCGGTCTTTCGGTTTCCCGGGTTGGGTCTTCTGCTCAGACCAACTCGATGAAATCGGTTGCTGGTCCGGTGAAACTGGAACTGGCGCAGTATCGCGAAATGGCCGCATTCGCCCAGTTCGGGTCCGATCTTGACGCCGCCACCCAGCAGCTGCTGAACCGGGGTGCCCGTCTGACCGAACTGATGAAGCAGCCACAGTATTCACCGCTGACCAACGCGGAAATCGTTTGCGTGATCTTTGCCGGGACCAACGGGTTCCTCGATAAGATTGATGTTGGCGACGTTGGCCGGTTCGAGGCAGGCCTGCTGGCGCATCTGCGCAGCAAGCATGCCGACATGCTGGACTGGATCACCGTTGAGGACCCCAAAATCAAGGGCGACGCAGAGGACCGGATCAAATCAGCAATTGGTGAATTCGCCGCTGACTTCGCCTAAGGGGAGACGCGGCAATGCCGAATCTTAAGGACCTTAAGAACAGGATCGAGTCGGTCAAATCGACCCGCAAGATCACCAAGGCCATGCAAATGGTTGCCGCGGCGAAACTGCGCCGCGCACAAGAAAGCGCGGAAGAGTCCCGTCCCTATACCGAACGGTTCAATGCCGTGATGGCGGGGCTGGCCGCTTCTGTGGGTGGCAGCGACAGCGCGCCGAAACTGCTGGGTGGTACCGGCAGTGATCAGGTGCAGCTGCTGGTTGTGATGACCGCCGAGCGCGGCCTGTGCGGTGGCTTTAACGGCAACATCGCCAAGATGGCCCGGCAGAAGGCTGCAAGCCTGAAGCAAGCGGGCAAGACGGTGAAAATCCTGACGGTCGGTAAAAAAGGCCGCGACGCGATGAAGCGGGAATATGGCGATCTGTTTGTCGGCCATGTTGACCTAAGCGAAGTCAAGCGGTTGGCCTATACCAACGCGCAGGACATCGCCCGCGACATCATCGCGCGCTTTGACGGGGCTGAATTCGACGTGGCAACGATCTTCTATTCGAAGTTCGTCAACGTGGTCACCCAGATCCCGACAGAGCAGCAGATCATCCCGGCCACCTTTGACGGGGAAGCCGACGGCGGGCCTGCCACGGTGTACGATTATGAACCCAGCGAGGAAGAAATCCTGGCCGAGCTGCTGCCACGCGGTGTGGCTACGCAGATTTTCAGCGCGCTGCTGGAAAACGCGGCCTCTGAACAGGGTGCCCGGATGTCTGCGATGGACAACGCCACGCGCAACGCGGGTGAGATGATCGACAAGCTGACCATTCAGTACAACCGCTCGCGTCAGGCCGTGATCACCAACGAGCTGATTGAAATTATTTCCGGCGCGGAAGCGCTGTAAGAAAATAACCGGAGACGAAACATGGCAAATGCTAAAGGCAAAGTCACACAGATCATCGGGGCCGTCGTCGACGTACAGTTCGATGACGCGCTGCCTGAAATTCTGAACGCGCTGACCACCACCAACAACGGCAAACAGCTGGTGTTGGAAGTGGCGCAGCACCTGGGCGAAAACACTGTGCGGACCATTGCGATGGACGCCAGCGAAGGTCTGGTGCGCGGCGAAGCCGTTGAAGACACCGGCGCGCCGATCTCGGTGCCGGTTGGCACCGCGACCCTGGGCCGCATCATGAACGTGACCGGCGACCCGGTTGACGAAAAAGGCCCAATCGTTGCCACCGCATCGCGCGGCATTCACGGCGACGCCCCGGAATTTTCCGAACAGTCGACCGAGATGGAAATCCTGGTCACTGGCATCAAGGTTGTTGATCTGCTGGCGCCTTACACTAAGGGTGGTAAGATCGGCCTGTTCGGCGGTGCCGGCGTGGGCAAAACGGTTTTGATCATGGAATTGATCAACAACATCGCCAAGGTACACTCGGGCGTGTCGGTGTTCGCCGGTGTTGGCGAGCGGACCCGTGAAGGCAACGACCTTTACCACGAGATGATCGAATCCGGCGTTATCGTTCCCGATAACCTGGAAGAAAGCAAAATTGCCCTGGTCTACGGCCAGATGAACGAGCCTCCGGGTGCCCGGATGCGGATTGCTTTGTCGGGTCTGACTCTGGCGGAACAGTTCCGCGACGATACCGGCGCTGACGTGCTGTTCTTTGTCGACAACATCTTCCGCTTTACCCAAGCGGGTTCCGAAGTGTCCGCCCTGTTGGGCCGTATCCCGTCTGCTGTGGGCTATCAGCCGACACTGGCGACCGATATGGGCACCATGCAGGAACGGATTTCGTCCACCAAATCGGGCTCGATCACGTCCGTTCAGGCCGTGTACGTGCCTGCGGATGACCTTACCGATCCGGCGCCTGCCACATCCTTTGCCCACCTTGACGCCACCACGGTTCTGAACCGGGCGATCTCGGAAAAAGGCATCTATCCTGCGGTTGACCCGCTTGATTCCACGTCGCGTCTGTTGGACCCGGCCATTGTGGGTGAAGAGCATTACGCGGTCGCCACCGAAGTGCAGCAGATCTTGCAGCGCTACAAATCGCTTCAGGACATCATCGCCATTCTGGGCATGGATGAACTGAGCGAAGAAGACAAAATGACCGTGACCCGCGCCCGCAAGATTGAGCGTTTCCTATCACAGCCATTTGACGTCGCCCAAGTGTTCACCGGTTCGCCCGGCGTTCAGGTGCCGCTGGAAGAAACCATTTCGTCATTCAAGGCGGTTGTGGCCGGTGAATACGATCACCTGCCGGAAGGTGCCTTTTTGATGGTTGGCGGTATCGACGAAGTGATTGCAAAAGCCGAACGTATGGCAGCTGACGCTGCCTGAGGAGAGACCTGATGGCAGATACGATGCAATTCGACCTTGTCTCGCCCGAACGCAGCCTGGCTTCGCTTCAGGTAAGTGCGGTGCAGATACCGGGCGCGGACGGGGACATGACGGCAATGCCCGATCATGCCCCGGTGATCACCACGCTGCGTCCCGGCATTTTGCGGGCCGAAGGGCCTGACGGGCCTGCGGACTATGTCGTGACCGGCGGGTTTGCCGAAATCAACGGATCTGCTGTATCGGTTCTGGCCGAAAAAGTGGTTCCGGTTGGTGAAATGACCCGGGCCCATGTTGACGAGATGGTTGAAACTGCCCGCGCCGCCTATGATGCGGTGAAAGCGGCCCATAATGGCCAGCACAGCCTGGTTGATGATGCGGCAAAGCTGTTGGCGGACATGGAAGCCCTGGGTAGCCATATCAACCTGTAAACCAGTATGCCGGGCCGGTTTCGGACCTTGACTAACAGACCGGCCCTGTCATGGGGCCGGTTTTATTTTGCCACGCTTTAGCCCAGAATTTCGGTTATAAAGGTGTGGCAGGGCAGAAAAAAAACGAGCAAATGAAGAGATTTAGCAACCATCTAATTGGCATCGACCAGGGCGACATGGTGCTGTTTGCCGATTTTGAAGACGGCGGCGAGATGTGGACCGGCACCGGCCCACGAGAGCGACGTCGCGCGGTCAGGTTCAGCGAGACGTTTCGCAATTGGTTCACACGTCGGTTTCCCTATGGGACATCGACACCCAATCGGCCATTCGCGCCGAAGTCACGGCCGAGAACGTCACAACACAGGGCTTTGACATCGTGTTCCGCACCTGGCTGGACACCCGCGTCGCACGGGTGCGGGTTGCCTGGATGGCAACCGGTGAACTGCCGCATGAAGACGACTGGGAGCTTTACTGACACCGGTTGCGTTTGGCGCAAATGCCCCGAATCAAGTCGTGAGCGGGGGGGATGCTGCCCGATTACTCTGCCGCATAAAGGCTTTCGTAAATCGGGCTAAGGGTTGCGTCGTCAAACAGCGACGACACGGATGTGCCATTCCAGATGTTCAGAATCGCCTGGGCAAAGATCGGGGCGGTTGGCACGATACGGATATTGGGTGCGGCCTTTACGGCCTCGGTCGGCAGGATGGTATCGGTCAGCACCAGCGATTTCATCACCGAGTTGGTCACCCGTTCCACCGCAGGTCCGCTCATGACGCCGTGGGTGATATAGGAATGTACCTCTTTGGCGCCATTCTCGATCAGCACCTCGGCGGCCTTGCACAGGGTGCCGGCGGTGTCGATCATGTCGTCGATGATCAGACAGATCTTACCCTCGACGTCGCCGATCACGGTCATCTCGGCCACTTCACCGGGGTTCTCGCGGCGCTTGTCGACGATCGCCAGCGGTGAATTGATGCGCTTGGCCAGTTCACGCGCCCGCGCCACGCCGCCAACATCGGGCGAGATCACCGTCAGGTTATCCATCCGCCCCTGAAACTGGGCGCGGATATCCAGCGCGAACACCGGCGAGGCGTAAAGGTTATCCACCGGAATATCAAAGAACCCCTGAATCTGCGCAGCGTGCAAATCCATCGTCAGCACCCGTTCAATCCCGGCCTCGACGATCATGTTCGCCACCAGTTTGGCGGAAATCGGCGTGCGCGCCTTGGTGCGCCGGTCCTGACGGGCATAGCCGAAATATGGCAGAACGGCGGTGATCCGCGACGCCGAAGACCGGCGCAGCGCGTCGGCCATGATCAGCAGTTCCATCAGATTGTCATTGGCCGGGTTCGATGTGGGCTGGATCAGGAACATGTCCTCGCCGCGCACATTCTCGTAAACCTCGACGAAAATTTCTCCGTCATTGAAGCGTTCAACACGGGCATCCACCAGGTTGACGCTGACGCCGCGATGCATAGACATGCGCCGCGCGATGGCTTTGGCCAAAGGCCGGTTGGCGTTCCCAGAGATTAACTTGGGTTCTTGAAGTGCTCGCATGTGCTGATATCCCCGGCAGCAATGGCAATGTGACAGATTCGTGATGTTGACACCGCTTAGCATGGCCTTACGGTCCCGCATAGATTTCAAAGGTGGAGAAAATGCAGATGGCCGATATTGATTATTATTTCTCAGTTTTATCACCGTTTACCTATCTGGCAGGCACGCGTCTGGAAGAGATTGCAGCCCGGCACGGGGCCAGCATTGACTATAAGCCATTCGACATCATGGCCCTGTTTCCGCGGACTGGCGGGGTGGCCCCCAAGGACCGGCATTCGTCGCGTTTGGAATACCGGATGCAGGAGCTGATCCGGATGTCAAAAAACCTGGATATGCCGATAAACCTGAAGCCGACGCATTTCCCGACCAATGCGGCCCCTGCGTCTTATGCGTTTGTTGCAGCGCAAAATGCCGGGGGGGGCGATTTAGGGGGGCTGGCACATGGAATTCTGCGGGCCTGTTGGGTCCAGGAAAAGGACATCGCTGAGGATTCGGTGATAAAAGATTGCCTGCAAGCGGCCGGGTTTGACCCGTCGCTGGCCGACAGCGGGTTGTTGCAGGGGGCCGAGACTTATGGGGCCAATCTAGAGGCGGCAGTGGAGTCTGGGGTGTTCGGATCACCGTTTTACATTACTTCGGATGGTCAGCGGTTCTGGGGGCAGGACCGGCTGGAAGATCTGGATATTCACCTGGCGGACCTTAAGGGGTGAGCAATGGGCAGGAGGGGGCCGCAACCGATCTTTGTGCGCAGTTTCGGCCAAGGGTCGCGCCGGGTGATGGCACGGTGAGCGAAGGCTTGGCGCGGCGGTTGTTTCAGCGCGCGCCTGTCTAATTTGCCCGCTCTTCCGCCCTTGCGGGCGTCCTCGCTTACCCCCGCACCAAGGCCAGGAACTGCTCAATTAAGTTTGGGGTAATGGACCAGTCACACACAAGGCGTGTCGGCAGGAATTCGTCGGGGTCATTGCCGTCTAGCTGCGCATCCCCCCATAAGTCACAGGCAGCACCTGCCGCGTGCAGGCGTCTATGGGCGCTGCGGGGAAAGGCGGTAAACACCATGTTGGCATCGGGTTCGTGCAGGAACGTGGCCCCCGCTGCTGTCAAGCCAGCCACCAATTGAGCACAGTTGGCGTTGGCCTGTTTTGCACAAGTCAGCCACAGATCGTCCTGTAAATAGGCCATCATCTGCGCCGAGAGATAGCGGTGTTTGGACATCAGATGCGCGCCGCGCTTGCGCCGCAGTTCGAATTCCCAGGCTTTTTCGGGGTCAAAGAAGATCACCGCCTCGGCCCCCATCAACCCGTTTTTGGTGCCGCCAAACGAAACGGCATCGACACCCAACCGCCAGGTCATATCCGCAGGCGAGCCATTTGTTGTCACCAAAGCATTGGCAAAACGCGCGCCATCCAGATGCACCGGCAGGCCAAATTCCTTGGCCACTCCGGTCAGGGCACGCAATTCATCCAGCGAATAGACCGATCCGCGCTCGGTTACTTGGGTGATCGACACCGGACCACGCTGCGGCCCGTGCACGCCGCGAGTATTTTCGCCCGCGATGGACCTGCGCAGGGCCTGCGCCGTCATCTTGTCGCCACCCGGCACCAGCGTCAGCTTGGCACCGCCGGTATAGAATTCGGGCCCGTTGCATTCGTCTTCGTGGATATGGGCCACGGGCGTGCAGAAAATCGTCTGCCAGGGTTGGGTCAGGGTGGCCAGCGCCAGTGAATTTGCGGCGGTACCGGTGGTCACCAGATAGATCGCCGCCTCGGGGGCCTCGAATATGTCACGCAGGCGGTTGCGGACAATGCCCATCTGCGGATCGTCGCCATAGCCCATGGCGTACCCGGTATTGACATCATTCAGCGCCTGCATCACCTGCGGATGCACCGGGCCGGAATTGTCTGAGGCAAAATACATCAGGCTGGCTCCTCGATAATATGGTCTTCCCAGTCTTCTTCGGGCGTGTCGAATTCCGATACGGTAATGCCGCGCACCGAAACGCCTGCCTCATGCACCGACTCCGGATTGCCAGAGATCAGCGGGTGCCAGTCGTATAGTGGCTTGCCCTCCCACAGCAGACGATAGGCGCAGGTGGCGGGCATCCAATAGGCGTGGCTGTCCAGATTGTCGGGGCGCAGCACGATGCAGTCGGGCACGAACTGGTGCCGGATATCGTATTGCGCGCAATGGCAAGTTTCGTCGTCCAAAAGGCGGCAGGCAACACGGGTCAGGGCGACCTCGCCAGTGTCTTCGTCTTCCAGCTTGTTCAGGCAGCATTTGCCGCAGCCATCGCACAGGGCTTCCCATTCTTTCTGGGTCAGCCGGGTCAGAGGTTTGCGATGCCAGAAGCGACGACCAAGGCCGTCGCGATCAATGGGGTCTGATGTCATAGGGTGCCCAGAATGGCGCGGGCGCGGGTGCAATCGGCGTCCATCTGGGTGATCAGCGCCTCTAGGCTGTCGAATGTTTCTTCGGCGCGCAGATAGTCCACCAGACCAACCGACAGGGTCGCGCCGTAAAGATCACCTGAAAAGTCAAAGATAAATGTTTCCAGATTGGGCTGGTTTTCGCCAAACATCGGGCGCACCCCTATCGAGGCGGCACCATGATAACTGCCCTGATGTGGCCCATCCAGCACATCGACCAATACCGCATAGACGCCGAATTTTGGCGGGTGCAGGCCTTCGATGGACATGTTGGTGGTGGGAAAGCCCATTTGCCGCCCGCGCTGTTCGCCGCCGATCACCAGACCTTCGATCCGGTGCCAGTGCCCCAGCATTGCGGCAGCATCGCGGGGGCGGGCATCGGACAGCGCCAGACGGATCGCGGTGGATGACACGATATCGCCAGCGCCTTCGATCAGCGGCGCGATGGTGACGCCAAACCCCATGTCCTTACCAAAGCGGATCAGATCCTGCGCAGACCCGCTGCGCCCTTTGCCAAAGCAGAAATCAGCACCAACAATCACGTGGGTCAGGCCCAGCCCATCCGTGATGACAGTGCGGGCAAATTCTTTGGGGCTTAGCCCGGCGAGGGCGGCGTTGAAATTCAGCTCGTACAGCCGCTGAACCCCCAGTTTTTCCAGTCGGCTGGCGCGGGCCTCGCGGCTCATCAGGCGAAACGGCGGGGCGTTGGGGGCAAAATATTCCCGCGGATGCGGCTCAAACGTCATCACGCCCAAAGGGGCGTCGGGGGCCACGCTGCGGGCCAGGTCAATGACCGATTGATGGCCCAGATGCACGCCGTCGAAATTGCCAATCGCGGCACTGGCGCCACGATCGAGTGGTTCGACAAACTGAAAATCCCGGATGATCCGCATGGGCGCCTGCCTAGCGGCGATAGGCGGCGGATTCAAGCACTCTGTGGCTGGGAAGGAAAACTGCGCAAAATGCACAGCCTGCGGTGCGGCGCATCCCCCGTAGGGGGTGCATTTTGTGCAGCTTGCGTCAGTCGAATTTGCGGCTGGGCGCCAGCACCGTGGCNTCGCCGACCAGCACCTTCTTGCCGTCGACCGCACAATGGCAATCCAGCCGCACGCGACGTTTGGACATGTCGATGTCGATCACCTTGACCTCGGTATAAACTGTGTCCCCCGGGCGAACTGGCGCCAGGAATTTCAGCGACTGGCCCATATAAACCGTGCCATGCCCCGGCAACTGTTCACCGATCACGGCCGAGATCAACCCGGCGGTCAGCATCCCATGCGCAATGCGCCCCTCAAAGATCGTATCGCGGGCATAGTCGTCGTCCAGATGTACCGGATTGCGATCCGTTGATACCTGCGCGAACATTTCGATATCTTCGTCCGTCACCACTTTGCGCAGGTGACGGGACATGCCCATTTCGATGTCTTCGATACAGATTGTGCCGCGCGGCAGGTTATCCAACATGGTGCCCTCTTCGATCATCGGTCAGGTAACAATCACTCTATTTCTGACCCCGTTGAGGTAACTTTATTACTTTGCAGATGCAGAAAATCAAGCCCCCATTTTTTTATCTCAGCTGACCAATCGAAAAATTCGGGCTTCGGTTTTCTTTTGCAATGTAGGCGTTTAGCGCATTCTGGTCTGGCTGATGCGTGGTTTTCGTCTCAGCTGCGGCCAAACCGCCCGTTATGAACAGAGAATCAATATCCTCGCCCATCGCCCCGGCAATGTCGGTCTGGATGCCGTCACCAATGGCCAGAATCGCCTCGGAGGGCGTATCGTGGCCCAATTCCATCAGCCGCCGCCGGGCCAGATCATAGATCGGCGGGTGCGGTTTGCCGAAATACAGGCTCTCGCCGCCCATCTCGGTATAAAGCCGGGCCAGGGCGCCAGCGCACCATTCGCGGGTTTCGCCGCGATCCACAACGATATCAGGATTGGCGCACAGCAGCTTCAGCCCCTTTTGTTTGGCATAAAGGAACTGCGGGCGGTTCACGTCCGGGTCGGCCATCGGATCAAACGGGCCGCAACAGACAATACCAGTCGCCTGATCCAATGGCACACGGGTGATGGTGACCGGCGTGTCGACCACGCTGAGCGGCTCAAAGAATTCCGCGTCGCGGTCTTCTTCCCCCATGAACCACACGTTTTCCCCAACCGCCCCACGCAGCATCGCGGACCGCGCGCTGTCGCCCGAGGTGGCGATGGTGTCCCAGGCATCATCCGGCACACCAAACACTTTCAGTTGCGCCGCAACCCCGGCGCGGGGTTTGGGCGAATTGGTGACCAGCACCACGATGCCGCCCCCGGCACGATAGGCCTGCAAAGCCGCCACCGCATCGGGCAGGGCGCGCACACCGTCATGTACGCAGCCCCACAGGTCGACGAACAGGGTCTGATAGCGGTCAGAGACCTCGGATAGCGCGGTGATGATCTGGGTCATGGCATCCTCAAACAATCGCGGGACAGATTTGTTTTTGCGCATGGTTGCGCGTATCCGGCATCCCAAACACGAAAAAGGGGCGCTCGCAAGCACCCCTTTGTTGTCAAATGTGTCAGCTGGTTCAGACCTTGAGGTTCGGAATAATCTGCTTTTTGCGGCTCATGACACCGGGCAGGACGACGGAATCGCCGGTGGCCGTAACACCAAAGCTTTTGCTGGCGACGGCGCGGGTCAGGTCGTTGGGCAGCAGCAGCGTGGCCTCTTCGTTCAGGATGTCGACGACAAACAGAAGCACCTGATCCACGCCGTCTTCGGCAGCAACGCCGGGCATGGTGGCCATCAGGCTGTCGGCGCGGTCCAGCACAACGCCGGGGGCAGTGGTTTCCAGAACCGAGACGCGGAACCCAGTGCCGTCAACGGTGTATTCCTTGCTGTCCATGCGCAGCAATTCGGCATCGCTGAACGACGATACATCCGATTTGGCGGCGAACATATCGGCGGCATATTCGGCCACGTCGATTTCCAGATCCGCGGCCAGTGCGTCGGCCACGGCACGGTCATGGTCGGTGGTGGTGGGCGAGCGGTATTCCAGCGTGTCGGACAGGATGCAGGTCAGCATCGCGCCTTTGATGCCGTCGGGCATTTTGGCCATATCGTCACCAATCAGGTCATACATGATGGTGGCGGTGCAGGCGACAGGGCGGATGGTGATGTCGATCGGGCCCTTGGTTTCCAACCCGCCCACCAGCTTGTGGTGGTCGATGATCGCCTGCACGTCGGCGCCGTTGATATTGGCGGGCAGTTCGGCCGGGTTGTTGGTGTCCACGATCACGCAAGCCGCGTCATCGGCCACGTCGGCGATGATTTCGGGTTTGTCCAGCATCCAGCGGTCCAGCATGAACGCCGCTTCGGTGTTCGGCTCGCCCAGCAGTTTTGCCTCGGCGGGGATGCCTTTGACCTCACTCAGATACCAGGCCCAGATGATGGGCGATCCGGTGGAATCGGTGTCGGGGGATTTATGTCCAAAAACTTGGGTGGTCATTACAGGTGTCCTGTCTGAGGAGGGGTATTTTCGCGCCTTATAGGAGTGTCGATGCCGGATGTCACCACCCCGCATCCCCCTGTGACCGAAGGTCTGGGCCGAGTCTGAGTCGAGTCGGGGCAAGGGGGGGCGAATGGGCCTCGGGTGCCTATATGTCAGCCCGTTTCAGCGTGTACCCCTTGGCCTTCAGCAGGTTCAGAAGACCGGCCCGGCCCGGCAGGTGGGCAGCCCCCACCGCCACAACCAGCGTGTTGCCTTTGGTGCGTTCTATCACCGGTACCCACGCCCGGTTGCGTCGGTCAAGGATCAGGGCATCGAACTGACGCAGCAGCCGGGCCACTTCTTTGCGGGGGATGTCGATATCGCGGTACATGATCCATTCCTGAATGATGCGCCCCTCAGCAAGTGAGCCGTTGAAATAGGACTCCGTCAGGGTGACCATCAGGTCGTCAAAATTCATCTCGCTTGCCAGATCCAGCTGCAACAGGCGCAGCTGGTCGCGCATCGGCTGCATCGACAGGGCGCGAAACCCGTCGGTAACATCTTCAAGCGACCCGATCGCCACGCGGTTGCGGATTGCCATACGCTCAATCCGGTCGTCCAGCCCGGCATAAGACAGGATCCCCCGCCCGCCGCATCCCGACCGGCCAAGATAGATCGACAATACCCAAGGCTGCAGTTTGGCGGTTTCCCGGGCCGTCAGGCCAATACCCCCGGCGGCGAGGCTAAGCGATCGCCAGTCATCCTTTGGCATCATTTCCGGCAGGCTTTGACCTTTTTTCAGAAACACCAGCGAAGGGTTTTTCTTAAGCTTGCTGAGCAAGGTCGTGGATTGGCCGGAGGTCACTTCCAACAGCACAGCATCGGCGCTGGCGATGACTGGTTGCAGGGTGCGCATCATCGCATTCATGCGCGAGTCGCCGGAATGCTGGGTGCCGACAACATGAATCTTGCGGTTGCCTTTGCTTGCCACCCAGTGGTTGCCATAGGCAAAGGGCACCTTGGCCACTTCGGTTTTCAGGCGCTCCTGATACTGCGGTGTCAGGCGGTCGCGCATGTTGCTGCCGGTGCATCTGGCCTGCGCGGTTGCCGCGATCAGGCACAGCAGAAGGGTCATCAACAGACGAATCATGGCGTTGCCTTGCAATCAAAGGGTGTTTGCCGTGTTACGGGCGCAGAGGATGGCCAACAAGGTTGTTTTGATTGGCGGCTGTTCTGGCAGCACAATCGCGCCTAGCATGACATTATGGAACGAGAGCAGGATATCTATCCCCCCGTCAAGGCGCTGCTGCAGCGTCAGGGCTATGAGGTGAAGGGCGAGGTTGGCGCGGCGGACGTGGTGGCGCGCCGGGAGGGCGAGCCGCCGGTGATAGTTGAACTGAAGCTGCGGTTTTCGCTTAGCCTGTTTCATCAGGCGGTGACGCGGCTGTCGGTGACGGATCAGGTTTATATCGCGGTGCCCCGCCCCACCGGCAAAACCGCGCGACGGGCGCTAAAGGACAATCTGGCGCTGTGTCGGCGTTTGGGGCTGGGGCTGATCACGGTGACTGCCAACGCCCGGGCCGAGGTGCAATGCGATCCCGGCCCCTACGCGCCGCGCAAATCGAAAAAGCGCACCGCCCGCTTGCTGCGCGAATTTGACCGGCTTGAGGGCGACCCCAACGCGGGCGGCGCCACCCGCCACGGGATTGTCACCGCCTATCGGCAAGAGGCGCTGCGCTGTGCGGCGCATCTGGCGCAACATGGCCCCACCAAAGGTGCCGATGTGGCCCGCGCCACCACCGTGCCCACGGCCACGCGGATCATGGCGGCCAACCATTATGGCTGGTTTGACCGGGTCTCGACCGGGATATATGCGCTGACGGATGCAGGGCAGGCGGGGCTGAAACACTGGGCCTATAGCTGGGAAGACGGGTAGGGGTCACAGCCTGATAAGCGGGTCTGCTCGGATGGCGGTTGTGGGGAACCTCCGGGCCTGCGCATTGATCAGCCAAATTGGCGCTCTCGGCCCACTGCCGACCTTGGAGGTCATTGCGGCTTACGGCGGCTAGGAGCCCACTTTAATCAATGCTGCGCAAGGGACAGACGTCAGCTTTAAGGCACAGCGTAAGATTTCCCTCGAATTAATTTTTTACCTGACTAAAGTCAGGTAAATGAAGATAGAAGATATTACCCGCGTAAGAAAATTTGGCCGTTCCGTCGCTGTTGAGGTAGGCG
>JGI24025J20009_10000398_pt1 | contig 33772 bp, 32 predicted proteins | sample Cruoilmetagenom3_FD_20009 | JGI IMG/M metagenome (IMG submission 20009) | reverse complement strand
TTGACCAATATTATTTTTACCCTTTACGAATCGAGCGTTTTGATGAAGAGGGTAAGTTGAAAATGATAGAGGTGCGTATTGCCCAGCAGGAAAATAAAGCGCTGCCTAACGGTGAAGGTTTCGCGAGCAACCTGGTTGTTTATTATGATGCGGAGCTTGATTTAATGAGCTACAGCTTGCACGACGCGCATTTAATGCAGGAATGGACAGAAGAAGATTTGGCTGCCTTTACACCCGATTTTATGCGTCGGCGCTGGTTGAAATATCCCCAGCAAAGCCAGTCGATGGTTAACTCACCGGAAGAATATTATTTGCGCCCCTCTCTGCTAGCCGAACGCTTTCCCAGCGAGCGTTCGATGACGGTTAGCCCTGCTATCGCCGCGCGTATTGCCGCGCAGAATAAAGCGGGTCATCTTGTATTTGGTAGTGTTGAAAAAAAGAATTGATTAGAAGCTCCTTAAGCTTTAGATAAGCCCGTTGTATTTGTGAGTAAATCCTTGTAAACCAGTTTGGGCCGACCCCGGCGGATAGCCGTCTCACTTGACCGGAGCGGTAGCAAGAGGTCTATACTGAACCCGATTTAATCATAAATACTCGGGGTGTAATTGATGACTGACTTTTCCCCAGAAATAGAGCTTCTTGTCGGTCAGTTCGATACTGCCGTGAGTGCGCATTTGGATTTAATGCGGCGAGTATTGCGTTGCGCTGTGCTGGGAGTCTCCCCCGGTGATGATGTTCTGTCTCTTCAAGCACATACTCTGTGCAGCTTCGGCACCTGGTTTAGTGAAAATAAAGTGCACTTTGCAGAGCGCAATTTTCAGGCTGTTGACAAGATAGAAAGCGTACATCAGGCCATGCACGGTGCTATTCGCTCAATTTGCAGTGATATTTTGGAAAATAAGCCTGGGCAGAGTGACTGTTTTGATGCCTTGGAGCAAGCACAGTCTGAGCTGATTGAGCGTCTGGCTGATTTTAAAACCCAGCTACTAGCCACGTCAGGACGACAGGATCCGCTAACTGATTTGCCCCTGCGCTATGGTCTGGAAGATGACTTTGCCCAGGCGCTGAAAATCTGCGACCGCAATAAAATGCTGCTCTATGTGGTGATGATTGATGTCGATCACTTCAAAGCAGTCAATGACAACTATGGTCATTCCATTGGTGATGTGGCATTGCGCTTCCTTGCTGATACCTTAAAAACCATGGTGCGTAGTAATGAACATCTCTACCGCTACGGGGGGGAGGAGTTTCTCCTACTAATGCAGGCTGATAGCCATGAGTCGATGAAAATACCCGCACAGCGTTTGCTTGAAGTAGTGCGCAATATGCGAGTACCCATTCCCGACGGAGACCCGATAGCCTTAACGGTTACCCTGGGCCTGGCCTGCGTGAGGCGTGGTGAAGGTTTGGACACGGTTGTTGAACGTGCTGACAAAGCGCTCTACGCGGGTAAAGCAGCGGGACGGGATCGTTATATTTTTGCCGATAATTAATTAGCGGCGATCCAGCTAAAAATGAACCACCGTCAAATACTATTTATTAAATAGCCCTGTTTTAAACGGGCCGGTCACCTTTTAAAGAAACTCTATGCAGCAAGCGTCGATAACCATTGTAGTCGTTGATGGGGTAGTGGTGGGTAGAGCGGTTATCCCACAGTACTACCATGCCCTCGCTCCAACGCAGGCGACACTGAAACTCGGGTTTGCGGGCATGTAGATAAAGCTGGTTTAACAGCGGCTCGCTTTCCTCTTCTGTGCAGTCTTCAAAACGTAATGTATGGGCTTCGTGGGCGAAGAGGGTAAGCTCCCCGGTTTCTGGGTGGGTGCGCACTACCGGGTGAAGATTGGTAAATACCTCCGGTGCGGAAGTGTCGCCACAATCTGCCAGGCGTGGCATACGGGTTTTTGACACCGCCGCTTTGCCCGAGGTGAAATAAGCTTTGCGCCCGTCGATCTGGTCTTTTATTTCTTGATCAAGACTTTCGTAGGCGGTTTGCATATTGCAGAAAATCGTATCGCCGCCAACCGGGGGTAGCTCCAGCGCGTAGAGGCTGGCACCTGCTGCCGGGGTTTCCAGGTAGGTGGTATCGGCGTGCCACACACCGCCAAAGTTGATGGTTTCGTCGGGTAATTTCAGCACGGGGGCGACCAGCGGGTTGCTCTCAATACCGTTCAGAAAAGGGTATTTGTTCACCTCGCCAAACTGGCGAGTAAAAGCCAGTTGCTCATCGGGCGTAAGCGTTTGATCAAGAAAATAAATCATCTTACGGTCGAGCCAAACTTTGCGAAGGTCGGTCAGGGTGTTGAGGGGAATCGGTTGGGAGAGGTCAAGTCCCGTTATTTTACTGCCAATAAAAGGTGTTAATGGTTCAACATCAAAATGTGTGTTCATCGACTTCTCCCAATGCCATAAATGGCTGTTTAGCGATTTCTGCTGTTTACATTGCGCTTAATTTATCGACCACCCGTTGGCCAAAGGCATCGGTGCCGATCACTTTCTCGTCACTACCGTCCCGTGCTAAATCGGGGGTGGTGTAGCCATCGGCAAACACACCCTGCATGGCGGCCCATATTTGATTGGCCTCGTCGACCATGCCAAAGCTGTACTCCAGCATCATCGCCACCGAGCCGATCATCGAATAGGGGTTGGCAATATTTTGCCCGGCGATATCAGGGGCGGAACCGTGGGATGGCTCGTAGTAAGCTTTGCCGTCGCCAATGCAGGCAGAGGGCATTAAGCCCAGCGAGCCAATTAACCCGCCGCCCTGATCGCTGAGAATATCGCCAAACATGTTCTCCATCACCATCACGTCAAACTGGCCGGGGTTAAGGCACAGATGGGTGGCGGCGGCATCGACTAGCATATTAACCACCTCAACCTCGGGGTAGTCAGTGGCGACCTCATCGAGTACTTCATTCCACAGCACACTCGATTTCAGGATGTTGCTCTTGTGAATATTGTGCAGCACCTTCTTGCGCTTCATGGCTTGTTCAAAGCCTGTTTTGACCACCTGGCGAATTTGTATTTCGTCGTAGCGCAGGGTTTCCTCGGCGAAACGAATATTGTTGTCGTCAACACCGATGACCTTTTTGCCGAAGTAGAGACCGCCAAGCAGCTCGCGGATCATCAGTATGTCGATACCCTCGCCAATCACTTCTGGTTTTAACGGTGAAAGATGGGCCAGCGCTTTGGGTAGCAATACCGGGCGAAAGTTGGCGTAGGTGTTATAGCGCGCCCGCAGGGGTAAAACTGCACCGCGCTCGGGCTGCATATCAACCGGGATTTTCATCGCTTCGGCGTGTGCCAAACCCACCGGGCCTTTTAATATCGCATCAGCCGCATCGCAAACCGCCTGGGTCTGCTCGGGAAAGGGGTGGCCGTAGTCAAAATAGGCGGCGGCACCAAAGGGACTCTCGGTGAGCTCAAAGTGCACGCCACTGCGTTGCTCAACCAATGCGAGCACTTTTAAAGCTTCTGCCATTATTTCGGGGCCGATACCGTCGCCGGTGAGGATGGCAATTTTGTGTGTTGTCATAGTTTTTAATGGCACGTTTTAAAGTTGGCCAGCATTGTAGCGAATCGCCCAAGCCTGGGATAGCGTATGAAATAAAGGCCGTGGCTGGTTATGTTGTACCCGCAAGCGATGAAACTAATGATACGCCAAGCGCCCCCTGAGAGAGTTTGATCCATGTCATCAAGCTCTTTTGCATTGGCGTGATTATGTGGAGAACGTTAATGGGTAGTGAGCCAGGTTTGATTCATAGCCCTCATTTACGGGCTGACTACGCTGCGGGCGGGTGAAGGGCGGGTGAAGGGCGGGTGTAGAGAGAGCGACGCGAAAGGTAAGAGCGATAAGGGTCATAAATCTGAAAAACAACGCTCAAAAAAAGCCGCTAGTGGCGGCACGGAGTTTGTTGGGGTGTTACAGCGCCAGCATGTTTTTCAAGGCATCGATAGACTGCTGGCCCTTCTGCTTTTTCACTTCGGGGGGCAGTTCGTCGCCAAAGCCCTCGCGCTCAATATCTTCCGCCGGCAATTCGCCGAGAAAGCGGCTGGGCTCGGTTTTCGATATTTCACCATATTGCTTGCGCCGCGAGGCCAGGGTCATGGTCAGGGTTTCGCGGGCGCGGGTAATGCCCACATAGGCGAGGCGGCGCTCTTCCTCAACCGTGTCTTGTTCGATGCTGGAGCGGTGGGGCAGTATTTCCTCCTCCATGCCGATGAGATAAACATGGGGGAACTCCAGCCCTTTGGCCGCATGCAGGGTCATTAGCTGCACTTTGTCGTCCGCCGACTCCTCTTCCTGACGGTCGAGCTGATCGCGCAAAATAAGCCGCGAAATAGCGTTTTGCACCGGGTTTTCACAGTCCGGGTCTTCCATTTCACTTTCAACAGCCCGCTCTAATTGGGTGACTAGAAACTGTACATTTTTCATGCGTTTTTCGGCCACCGCGCCACTGCTGGCGTTTTGGTGGAGCCAGCTCTCGTAGTCGATATCGTCGATCATTTCGCGCACGGCTTTGATCGGGTCGTCGCGTTCACAGCGTTCGCCAATTTTTTCCATCCAGTGCTTAAAGCGTTGGAGTTTTTCGAGGTGCTGGCCATTGAGTTCCGATTGCAGGCCGATTTCATCAATCGCCGCAAACAGGGAAATTTCGCGCCGGTTGGCGTAGGTGCCAAGTTTTTCGAGGGTCGAGGGGCCAATTTGGCGGCGCGGGGTATTAATCACTCGCAACAGGGCATTGTTGTCGTCGGGGTTAGCCAGCAGACGCAGATAGGCCATGATGTCTTTAATCTCAGCACGGGCGTAAAACGAAGTGCCGCCGCTGAGGTGATAGGGAATGGTCTGGCTCTGTAGCTTTATCTCCAGCAGACGGGCCTGGTAATTACCGCGATAGAGCACGGCGAAATCCCGGTAAAAACAAGAGCGGCGGGCGTGGGTGGCAATAATATCGTTGACCACGCGCTCTAGCTCGGCCTCTTCGTCACCGCAGCGAATCACGCGCAGCGGGTCGCCAAAGCCAAGGTCACTCCACAGGGCTTTTTCAAAGGCATGGGGGTTGTTGGCGATCAGCGTGTTGGCGGCGCGCAATATGCGGGCGGTGGAACGGTAGTTTTGCTCCAGTTTGACCACTTCGAGATGGGGAAAGTCGACCTGCAGTTGTTCGAGGTTTTCTGGCCGCGCACCGCGCCAGGCGTAAATTGACTGATCGTCGTCACCCACCACGGTTAGTGCCTGGCGCTCGCCCGCTAGCATTTTGACCAGCTCGTACTGGGACATATTGGTGTCCTGGTACTCGTCCACCAGCAGGTACTGAATGCGTTGCTGCCACTTGCCCAACACCTCGGGGTGGTCGCGAAACAACTGCACTGGCAGCAGAATGAGATCGTCAAAATCCACCGCATTGTAGGCTTTCAGCGCTTGTTGGTAGCGCTCATAAAGTAGCCCCAGCGCTTGCTCGCCATCACTCTCGGCGTGGGACATCGCCTGCGAGGGTGATTGCAGTTCGTTCTTCCAGGTAGAGATTTGTTGCTGGGCGATGTTGATTAAATCCGGGTCGATCTCGGTTTTGTTAATCATCAACTCTTTGATTAGCGTGCGGCTGTCTTCGGCATCAAAAATGGAAAAGCCACTTTTATAGCCCAGATGCACCAGCTCGCGGCGAATAATATTCAGCCCCAGGTTGTGAAAGGTCGAGATCGTCAAGCCTCGCGCCGCCCGGCCCTTAACCAGCGTGCCGACCCGCGCCTTCATCTCCCGCGCCGCCTTGTTGGTAAAAGTTACCGCCGCAATATGGCGGCCCGCCACCCCGCATTTGTCAATTAAATAAGCGATTTTGCGGGTGATTACACTCGTCTTACCACTGCCCGCACCGGCGAGCACCAGCAAAGGCCCGTCGATATAGTACACCGCTTTTTGTTGCTGGGGGTTGAGTGTTGACAAGGGAGGAGGCCTGGGCTGTGTTCAAAGGGCGGCGCATTGTAGCAGTAGATGGAGCCTGATCGAGCTTAAAACTGTCCTCTAATTCTCGGCATAAAGATGTTTCTGAAAGCCAACAAAGGTCTCGCGAATAAGCGCCGGAGAACCAAACTCAGCCGTCGCGTCACTAATCGTATTGTATTTAAGTTCAATCAGCGTACGCATTTTTGTGGCGGCCAATTCCTGCACCCCATCGGCTACATATTTGTCGAGAATAAAGTCGATAAACTCCTGCTGCTTGTAGTCACCAAATTCCCTGACAATAGCCGGCTTAGCCTGCTGCGCGCGTTCTAAGCGGGTGCGTGTTTCGATTGCATAGGCGACAAAAGCGAGCACGTCGTACACATCGCTATCTCTGGCATCGATCAGCTCTTTCATACTGTCGAGCTTTTCCGTGTCGTAGCCAGCTTCACTCAAATCGCGCAATAGCTTGTCACGGGTTGTGGGGTCGCTCCATATTTCCCGCAACTGGTCTTCATTGGTGAAGAACTGTGGCAAATCATCGAACATACGCTCTATAAATTCTTTCGCGGTAATCGGTTTGCCATCGGGGCTCCAATACATGACAGACGCTATATGCTGTATTTGACGGGTTTTGCCATCGCTAAGCTTTATAGTGATCTTTTCGGGGCGTGGCTCTAAATCATCGCTGTCCGTTTTGTCGTCGTTACTTCCCTTTGACTGAGCGCTTGTAGAGTCAGTGTTTACGCCCGGCTCGCCGGGCTCTTCCGGTATTGGCTCGCCATCCCACTCGGGGTCGGCAAAGTTGTGGTGGGCTTTCACAAAGTCGAAGACGGTAAAATAATCTTTGCCCTCGTATACACGCGTACCCCGGCCAACGATCTGCTTGAATTCAATCATGTTATTGCAGGGGCGCATCAATACAATATTGCGCACGTTGCGAGCATCGACTCCGGTGGAGAGCTTGCGAGAGGTGGTGAGAATGGTGGGAATAGTCTTTTCGTTATCCTGAAAAATTTTCAGGTCGTTTTCACCGGCAGCACCATCGTTAGCCGTGACACGCACACAATAACTACTGTTAGTCGTCCAGCCTTTTTGCACCGCATACTGATTGATCATATCGCGCACCATGCCCGCGTGTTCCTGAGTGGCGCAGAAAACCAGGGTTTTGTGCTGGGGGTTGATGCGATCCATCCAGTAGTGAACGCGTTTTTCTTCACGCTTGGGGATGGTGATAATGCGGTTGAAATCGCCCTCCTTGTATAAGCGCCCTGGCTCGGGCTCGCCCCTCACCACCTGGCCATCGTTGGGCGTGTAAATATACTCATCCATCGTGCCGACGATGGGATAGACCTTAAACGGCGTTAAAAACCCATCATTGATACCTTCTTTTAAAGTATAGCTATAGACCGGCTCACCAAAGTAACTGTAGGTATCAACGTTATTTTTGCGCTTGGGTGTGGCAGTTAAACCCAATTGCACCGCCGGGCTAAAATAATTGAGCACATCGCGCCAGGCGCTTTCATCGTTAGCACCGCCACGGTGGCACTCATCGATGACAATAAAGTCGAAGAAGTCTTCAGGGTAGTCGCCAAAATAAGGGACAGCATTACCCTCCTTATCAGTGCCGCTCATAAAAGTCTGGAAAATAGTGAAGAAAATAGCGGCATTCTTGGGCACAGTCCGCAGGCCGGAATCTCTTAGTTTCGATGGCTCGAGGGTATTTATTTTAGCGTCATTATTACGCTCATTGAGCTTGCGGATTTCATCGGGAGCAATACGTAGTAGAGCATCCTCCGGGAAAGCTGAAAAATCGTTATATGCCTGGTTCGCCAATATATTCCTATCGGCTAAAAATAGGATGCGTGGTCTGCGTTTCTCTACATCTAATGCCGTAGCCGATTTTAACCGCCAGCGGCTATAAAACAGCTTCCAGGCAATTTGGAAGGCTATTGCCGTCTTCCCTGCCCCTGTTGCCAAAGTTAGCAGGATACGCTTCTCGCCTTGTGCGATCGCGTCTAGCGCATTGTTAATCGCATTTTCCTGATAGTAGCGCGGTCGCCAGTCACCCTTGAATTCAAAGGGCACCTGGGCAAAACGCTCGCGCCAGGCGGTCGTAAAATTCGGCTCTTGCTCGGCAAAGGTCAGCGCCCAGAGCCGTTCGGGGGAGAGGTAATTATCCACCAGCTTCTCTTCGCCGGTGAGCATATCCATCTGATAAATATCGTGGCCATTGGTGGCGTAAGCCAGCCGGCACTGCAAGCGCGTGGCGTAATCTTTGGCCTGGCGTACCCCCTCGGTATAACTCAGGCTTTCTCTTTTGGCCTCCACCGCGGCCAGCTTGCGGCCGCGATATACCAACACATAATCACTATCGACTGCATTGCTGCGTTTGCCACCGCTAATAATCCGGCCCGGGCAAATCACCTCGCGGCGAATAAAACTCTCTGCCACCACGCCCCAACCATCCTGCCTCAGCTTGGGGTCGATCAGGTTAGCGCGGGTATCGGCTTCTTTCATCATCTGCAATCTACATCCTTTTGCTATTACTGCCCGGTCAAGACTGAATCAAAAACCTGCTTGAGGAGTCTGGAAACGTCTTCAGACCTCTTGTGGAGCGCAAATTTAAAACCAGACTCCACAAAATAGTTTGAGGAGTTTGCAGACTCCTCAAACTATTTTGTGGAGTCTGCATGTGTATATACGCTCCTTAATGTGCTTTAAGGAGTCTGCAAACTCCTCTAAACAACTTGAAGAGTCCCACTCGCAATCTAAACTACTCAAGCTTTCGTGAATATCTCACGCCCTTCCGCCAAATTTAACAACTCCGGGAAACACAATACAGCCGCTCTACGGCCACTGCTCGCTTGTAACTCCATCAATACCCCGGCTTCTTTCAGCTGCCTAAGCAACCCAGGGGTGGTTTTTTCATGAATGCCATATTCATCATTGAAACGACTAACCAAGTCAGTTGTTTTAAAAATGGGCCGACTAAATAAGGCATCTAATAAATACACCGAGTATTGTGAGTGAGTAATCTCATGAATGCGCAATTTCATCGCACCGTATAGCGCCATAATGGCTTTTACACGCACACTGTTTTGCCTGGCTTGCACGGTAATGGCCTTCAAGAAAAAAGCGATCCAACCATTCCAGTCACCCTCTTGAGAGATATTACCCAAGCGCTGGTAATACTCATCACGGTTGGCCTCAAGGTATTCACTCAAATAAAACATGGGCTGAGACAGCGCTTTTTTCTGATATAAAAACAGTGGAATCAGCAAACGCCCTATACGACCGTTGCCGTCTTTAAAGGGATGCAGAAGCTCAAACTGGGCGTGTACCACTGCCGTCTGTAACAAAAAGTCACTGTCGTCCCCGTCGATATAATGCTCCCAGGCCAACAGATGGTCGTTCAGCTGTAGAGGCGAGGGCGGCACAAAGCTGGCCTCATGAATTGTACAACCGGCCCTGCCAATCCAGTTTTGATCAACCCGAAACTCCCCCGGTGTTTTATCTTGCCCGCGCACGCTGTTGAGTAAAATCCGGTGCAATTCACGGATAAACGACAGGCGAATCGGGTAGTCCTGCAAATGTTCGCTGGCCCGAAACAGCGCCGAGCGGTAATTAGATATCTCCTGAATATCCTCCGATTTAGCCCCCTCCTTTAACAGTCCCGCCTCGTGTTCTAGTACCTCATCTACTGTTGCCTGGGTGCCCTCTATTCGGGAAGAGAGTACCGCCTCGCGGGTGGTCAACGGCGACAGCATTACCTCTGGGTTGGGAATACCCTGTAATAGCCCATCGTAGCGGGCCAACTCGGCATTGGCATCGCCGACCAGGCCGAGCAGCAAACGGTAGTCCAGATCTTGCAGTGGTAGTTGATGGGGTTGGTAAGGGTTCATGCAGCCGCTCCTTTAGCCTCGGCTGGTTTTTCAGAATGGGTGAGTTGGCCGGTGAAGGCTAAGTGCAGGATGGATTTTTTTAGTTCGTCTAGAGCATTTAGTTTCATAGAGTAAATTTGCTCTAATTCATTAACGCTCTCTGTCAAACCATCAAGGGTATCAACCCACCTCTTCTGCTCTCTTAGACATGATGGGTAATTGATTGATATTTTCTTTAAAAGACTAGCCTTAATTCCAGTTGCTGTAGCACCGGTACCTTTTTCGTGAATTTTTTTCTGTATAGGTTGAGACATGAGCAAGTACTTCAAAAAACCACTATTAATAACTGACCTGTCTGGTTGCATAGTAATAATTCTCTGAGCAAAAACAACTTTTTCATCAGTATCTAATTGCGCGACATTAGCGAGTGGGGCCTCTGTCGTAAATAGAATGTCGCCTTTTAAAGGAACCCCTCTTGTCATCCACGTATCATATGAGTCAGGTGATACGAATTCTTGTGGATCAGGTTTTAAAAAACCCATACGAACGTTTTTTGCCGTGATTAAACGCAATCCGCTTTCAGTTTTCTTAGGCGTCTTCCCCCGATAGTCAATGAACTTGACATGATCGAATAGCTCCGATTCAGTCCATCCCTCCCCACGCTGGCTAAACACTTGCTGCAAATAGCTTTCAAACAGTTCACGGGCGTTACGCAGGTTTTGTTCGGTTTTGGCGCGGGCCTGTTCGATGTCGGCAAAGGCCTGGTCGAGGATGTCGACGATGCGTTTTTGTTCGGGGATTGGGGGGAATGGTAATTTTATAGTTCCTAACCTACTCAAGGCCAACTTTGGCATTGCTGCAACACGGGTATTTAAGCCTGCTTGCTCTACGAAATAGTCAGTTTGTGTAAAATAATAAACATACTTATTAAATGCGCATTTATTGAGCACTAATTTACAGGCATTTTCTGTTAAATTCGCACCAGATAATACTTTCGGAACAATTCCAGCCTTACCAATAGTGCCTGCAATACTTATATAAAGGTCAACAGAATCAATTGTATAGCTCTTTATTTGTTCATGTGCAAATTCTGGCACGTAACGTATGTTGTCCAGATTTATCGTGCCATCGTCACTAAAGTCAGCAACCCGAATATAAGGAAACCCAGTATTTTCAAATACCAACTTCTCCCCCTTGGGGACTCTCTTTCCTCCTTTAATTTTGGCGATTTCGCTCAATGGTTTTATTTGCCATGCAATTGGTATTTCTTGAACCATCACAGCAACTCCTGAATCTTACCCAAAATCTCTTCACTCTCTTTATCCAGCGCAATAATCTCTTCGATAATGGCTTTGGGTTCGCGCAGGGGTGCTTCCTCTTCGGCGTTGGGGTTTTTAACGGAAAGATCCCCTTCGACAAACTCAGGGACCGGTACCGTCCACGACTTATCAGAATCCTCAAAGCCTTTTTGCAGGGCGACAAACTCTTTTAAATCATTGTCATTGAGCGGGTTGGTTTTGCCCAGGCTGCGGCCGGGGTCGAGCTGGTAGTACCAGATTTTTTGGGTCGGCTCGCCTTTGGTGAAGAACAGCACCACGGTTTTTACCCCGGCCCCGAGAAAGGTTTTGGCGGGGCAGTCGAGCACGCTGTGCAGGTTGCAGTTTTCGAGCAGCTCTTTACGTAGGGCAATGGCGGCGTTGTCGCTGTTACTGAGGAAGGTGTTTTTAATAATGATGGCGGCGCGGCCACCGGGTTTGAGGGTTTTTATAAAGTGCTGCAAAAACAGGAAGGCGGTTTCGCCGGTTTTAATGGGGAAGTTCTGCTGCACCTCTTTGCGCTCTTTACCACCAAAGGGTGGGTTGGCGAGGATGATGTCGTGCTGGTTGCTGGGCTGTATGTCGGCCAGGTTTTCGCTGAGGGTGTTGGTGTGAATCACGTTGGGCGCTTCGATGCCGTGCAGAATCATATTCATAATGGCGATAACGTAGGCCAGTGATTTTTTCTCTTTGGCGTAGAAAGTGCTTTCTTGCAGGGTTTGCAGGTCGCTGGTGGAGAGCTGTTTTTTAGCGGCCCCACCCTGGCGCAGGTAGTCGTAGGCTTCGCACAGAAACCCGGCGGAACCGGCGGCACCGTCGTAAATGGTTTCGCCAATTTGTGGTTGTACTACGTCGATCATGGCGCGAATCAGTGGCCGTGGGGTGTAGTACTCGCCGCCGTTACGCCCGGCGTTGCCCATATTTTTGATTTTGGTTTCGTAGAGATGGCTGAGTTCGTGTTTCTCTTCCTGTGAGCGAAAGCGCAGCTGGTCGACTTTTTCAAGGGCGTCGCGCAGGGAGTAGCCGCTCTGTATTTTGTTTTTGATCTCGCCAAATATTTCACCAATTTTGTATTCGATGGTGTCGGGGCTGTCGGCGCGCTGTTTAAAGCCTTTCAGGTAGGGGAATAGCTCACCATCGACATAGTCCATAAGATCATCGCCGGTGAGGGCATTGTTGTGGTCAAACTCACCGTTGGCATCTTTGGGGGCGGCCCAGCTACCCCAGCGATGTTGTTTGTCGATGATGTGCTGGTATGGCTCGCCCATTAGCTCGGCTGCGAGCGATTTTTCGTGTTCTAAATCGTCAAGGTATTTGAGGAAGAGCATCCACGAGGTTTGCTCGGTGTAGTCCAGCTCGCTGGAGCAGCCGGCGTCTTTATGCAGAATGTCGTCGATGTTTTTGAAGGTTTGTTCAAACATGGGTGGGGCGGTTTCCGTTGTAAGGTCGTGCATAGGTAGCGGGATAGTATACAAGCCGGTGGCCTGGTGATGTGATCGCCAATCCACTAACCAATAAACACTATGAAAAGCCGTTCGGTAGTCGCTAAGTATTGATACTTCGCAAGCTATTTTAAGTGTCGCTGAGGGTCTTGGCGGCCATGCAATACGCGGATAATTGCTACCGTGTCCGTTGTGACTGTGTAAAACAGGATGTGGCTTTCAATAACCAGGCTTCTGGCGCAGGGTAAGAGGTCTAAGCGCTCGACGCCCATTAGCGGTTGTTCCGTGATTGACCAGAACTGAGCTTTAATGTTTTCTAGATAGCGACCGGATTGGGCTTGCCCCCACTGTCGAAGTCCGTATTGGTAGATACCTTTAAGGTCTGCTTTGGCTGCAGGCGCAATAATGAGTGGGTGTGCTGGCATTCGGCTCAGGCCTTAATATCGTCAAATAAGGCATCCAGAGCCGTTTTTGATTCAATCGCAATGCCCTCGCCACGGTCTAGCTGATCGGTGCCAATTTTTAGTTGTTCGCGTAAGCGCGCCAGCTTCACTTCATGAATCCAGTCTTCGTGGGTATCCATAAAGCGTAATGCTTCGCGGATGACTTCGCTGGCATTGTTATAGAGGCCGCTTTCAACTTTGGCTTTAATACGTGACTCTAATTCGCTAGTTAGGGATACATGCATGATGACCTCCAGGGGCAGACATTTATACAGATCATGCTAGGTTGAGATACAAAGATTGTCAATGTTTGTACGGGTGTTAGAGGCGGCTCGGAAGTTGGCTTCCCGGGATCTTGTAAATTGACGAAAGACCTGTTTTCGGACTATATTTGGTCCTGATGAGAGGTGTTTATGAAATTATCAGATCAAATAAAACCGATTAGCTACTTGAAAGCCCATGCCGCTGAAGTCGTGCGTAATCTGTCGACCCAGATGGAGCCGCTGGTGATTACTCAAAACGGTGAGGCCAAGGCTGTCATGCAGGACATCAAAAGCTATGAGCAAACCCAGGAGACTATGGCGCTTTTGAAGGTGCTGGCCCTGGGTCAGCGTCAGATCGACGAAGGAAAAGTTCAGCCAGCCGGTGATGTTGTTGCCAAGCTTCGTAATCGGGACAAAAATCGTTAGTGAGCTATCAGGTTTACTGACTGACGATGCCGCTTACGATCTTGCGGATTTGTACGAGTATATTGAATCCCATGATGGGCCAGAAAAGGCAGACTATGTTCTGGACAAAATAGAAGAGACATTTTCTAGTCTTACCGACAATCCAGAGCGTGGGGCTTATCCAGGCGAGTTGTTGGCTGTTGGCTTACGCGAATATCGAGAAATCTATTTCAAGCCTTACCGAATTATCTATCGAATTATTGCGCAGCATGTCTATGTCATGGTGATCACTGATGGTCGTCGTGACATGCAAGCTCTTTTGCAGCGTCGCCTACTCCAAGCCTAAACTGTCGTCATGTCTGAGTTTGGTGCTCACAATATCGCGTTAGTTTCGGTTACCCAGTAAATCGATATGTGACATCGCATGCGACGGTGGACGACGAATATTTTAACCGCCTTCGCTAAGTTTGAGCGTGAAATGGTCGGCCAACGTGTTAAAGAAAAGCACGCACCGCTTTGGATAATGGATACTGGCAAGGTGTCTCATAAGGCCTGTAGCGCTGGGTGTGGCCAATAAAAAACCCAAGCCCTTCGGCTTGAGGTTTGTTATTGGTGGGGCGGCGGGAATGGGCCGCTCTCGGGCTCCTGCTCTTTGCGGCAGACGCACTTCCTGCGCGCCACCCGCGTCCGTCAGTCCGCTGCTATCGCCGCTCCCGGGGGGGTAAGGCCTAAGGTAGATGAAGCGCTGGACGCATAAGGACGGTTCCAGTCAGATGGTGCTCTACTGTTTCTTAGGCAGCGAGTGCGTAGGTGCCTTCTAAAATGTTTAATTGTTCTGTCTTCAAGGATACTTATTTTTCTTTAGTGTCTGCTGTGTTGGGCAGAGCAGGCTAATTGGTACGGCAAACAATTTGTCACCAAAGGGCAAAATGTTTTCGCCATCGTAAAACACCACGCCAGCAGAAAATTGTTTACCGCAGGCATTTTTTAATTTTTTTAAACCTTTAAAGTCGCTTTGTGTCACGGAGGCGGCGGCTTTAATTTCTATCCCCGCCATTTGTTGACCCTGTTCGATAATAATGTCTACTTCTATCTTATCTTTATTACGGAAGTGGTAGAACTTTAGTTCTTCATCGTGCCAGTCGGCATATTTTCGTATCTCCTGGTAGATAAAGGTTTCCAGTAATTGGCCTAATAGTGCTTTATCTTGCCAAAGAGTTTGGCTATTGACGCCCATTAGGGAGCAGGCCAGCCCTGTATCGGCTAGGTGCATTTTAGGCGTTTTTATTAATCGGCTAAGCCGATTGCTGTGCCAGGGTTGTAGTTGTTCGATTAAAAATATTTGTTCCAGCAAGGTTAAGTATTCTCGAATCGTTGGGCGGCTAATCGAAAAAGGAGAGGCTAAATCGGCCGCATTAAATAGTCGTGCAGTTTGGCTTGCTGCTAAGGTGAGTAGCTTTGGCAATGTGTCCAGATTACGAATGCTCGCTATATCCTGTACGTCTCGCTGGATAATGGTGGTGATGTAATTTCGATGCCAGGAATTACGACGTTTTGCATTATTGCGAGTAATGGCTGCGGGGTAACCGCCCATACAAATTAGTTTAGCTAGTGACTCACCTAATCGTACGTGGTTTCGTTTGTTTGTTGCGTCGCTAAAATTAGCGTTGAATAACTGCTGAAGGAAGGTGGGTTTAAGTCCGGCAATTTCTGTTTGGGCGAGAGGCCGCAAATGAATAATTTCCATGCGTCCCGCCAAGGAGTCGGCGAGCTGCGGAAGCAATAGTACATTGGCAGAGCCGGTGAGGATAAAACGACCAGGTTTTCGGTTTTGATCGACGCTGGCTTTAATGGCGGTGAAGAGCTCCGGCGTGCGTTGAATTTCATCCAGAATGGTATGTTCCGGTAGGCTTTGTACAAAACCTATAGGGTCAGCTTTGGCTGCTTGGAGCTCATTATCATCATCAAAGGTAATATAGTGGTACCCCAGTTCCCCGCCAACCGATTGAGCCAGTGTCGTTTTTCCACACTGGCGAGAACCATGGATAAGTACCACAGGCGTGTCTTGTAGTGACTCGTGTAAGATTTCTTGTGTAAATCGATGGTATAGGGCGTTAGTCATGATGTTGATTGCTTATTGGGGCCAAAAGTGATGCGGCTAAGTGTAAATTGCTAATCGTCTAGTTGAAAGTTTTGTTTCGTCTAATTGAAAATCTATTATCGTCTATGTGAAAGTTATATTTCATCGATTGGCTTATGGTTCCCCAATTTCCCCCTGTATTTATTGGTGGGGGTGGCGGGAATGGGGCCGCTCTCGGCCATGGCCCAGGCCAGCTTCTCGACCTTCCCGGTCTCACCTTCTCCCTGGCCTTCGCGGCAGACGCACTTCCTGTGTGCCACCCGTGCGCAAATGCATTCAAACCTGCAGCTCAACCAATAAAAAACCCCCACCACTATCGTGGTGAGGGTTGTTTGTTGGTGGGGCGGCGTCACTCAACTTCCTTGCTTAATGTGTTGATTAATAACGGAATAATAATCTGTTGTTTTTGAGATACCCCCACCGATACCCCCAAATGATTTTATTTACGACTAAACAACAAAGGCGATCACTATGTCTACGCATACAGTCTTGCAATTCAAGCACGCCATCGAGTCTATCGACTCACTTTCACAGCTCGGATTTTCTCGCATTAGCTCCATTGCCAAGCTCGCCCTCATGGCTTTGGAGTCGCCGGAACAATACCCATGAACACCCGCAGATATTAGGAACGCACTCAAAGCTATTGCCGATACGGCCTGCGATTTTGAAAACTGTATCAACTCAGAAGCAGAGGCGATGAACTGCGACCACAAAAGTGATGACCACGTTAACCAGTGGACACCGGAAAGCGCATCAACAGCGAGGGTACCATCATGAGTATTGTGTCAATTGAGAAAGGCGAAGGAGCTCGGAGGGGTGGCATTTGAAGTGCGACCCCCACCGGAGCAGGCGTGGATGTTCAGCATGAGAATATTATGAAGATGATTCGTACAAGCCTAAGCGACTCCGAGGGATTTGGCTTGGTGAGACTTGAAGCCTGACCAAGATCAGAGGGGCAACATGGCGGCGGCGTTAATAGACCGCATTATGCCGCCAGTTTTTGAGTGGCTTGGTGTAGGGGCCAAGCGAGAGCGCACCACCTTCTGACAGATTATTTTGCAAGGGGGTAACTTCGCTAGCTAGTCGCGTTTTACGACCCCCATTTTTACATCTATGACTTGCCATTTTTATCGCAAAAAAGCATAAAAACCGGCTTTTCCGACAGGTGCCACTTCTCAAAACGTGCGATTAACCCCTTTATTCTCAGTATATTCGTGTTTTTCGCACAGAGAGGTGGTGTCGGACAGCTGCTCGGAATAATTTTTCTCTCGCCGCGATCTACGCTCCCCCTGGCTGGTATTGGAGGCGGGATAGTACCTTGGCCCGAGGTGCTACATTAGCTTGTCTTGGCATTAATGATTTCGAGGAGTTTGGAGGGGTCGCGTTTCAAGCGCGACCCTTTGAAACTGCCGGTGGCACCCAGAACAGAGATTTGGCGTTACTTAACGGACAGCAAGCCACCCCCCCTCATGACCTACATGCGCGGCAGTGGTGTTTTGAATGTTGCTTTTCGGTGAGCAGCTGACCGCTAGGTTAGGCTGCTGTGGCCCAGCCGTCCTTTGTTTCTTCTAGCTTCATTCCGTTGGCATAAATATCCCTGTTAAATTGCCCAAGCCCTTCAATAAGACCACGAACAGAAGAGTTGCCGGTGACATACTCCTGATAAAGCATTCTCAGAACGCGCTCTGCTGGCTTGGTTATTCTGCCCCGGTGGTTTTCCCAGCCTCGAACAGAGTTTTCACTAACGCCAAGCAAGCTGGCTAGCTGCGTCGGCACACCTTTCGCTAAGTCTCGTACACCTTTACAGCTTTGGTTTTACGCTATCTACTTGTTTACCTCTACCCGGCATGGTGTCTCAGCCAAAGAGCTGCAACGCCAGTTAGGTGTCACCTATAAGACCGCTTGGCGCATGGGTCACGAAATCCGCGAGCACATGGCCGATGTTGATGGCGAAGAACCTCTATCCGGTCACGTCGAAGCTGACGAAGCCTACGTTGGCGGTAAGCGCGAAGGTAAACGTGGTCGCGGTGCTGAGGGTAAAACCATTGTCTTTGGCATGGTCGAGCGTGACGGTGATCTTATGGTTAAGGTCGTACCAGATGCCAAAACTAAAACCATTCAGCCCATCATCGAAGAAGGCTCTACCATGCACACTGATGAATGGTGGGCCTACAAGGGCTTAAAGCGCGCTGGTTATGAGCATCAAACGGTTGAACATGGCGCTGGCGAATATGCCAATGGCAATTGCCACGTTAATACAATTGAGGGTTACTGGTCATTCCTGAAAAACGGTATTCGCAGCACTCACATACACGTATCAGGCAACCACTTGGAGAAATACGCTAAAGAGTTTGAGTTCCGCTTTAACTCTCGCTCGAACTCTTCTGAGATGTTTCCTGAGTTGATTTCGACTTACCCTGAACAAGAGAGTCAATAGTTTTTTCTAGACGCTCCTTATCCGCAGGAGCTTCTTTTTCGTGCTCTTTGATAAAACCTTCTAGATTGTCTTCTTGCCTTGCTTTTTTGAGATTCATTTTTTTTCAAATTTATTCTCTATGAACAAAGTCGCGCCAACAACTAAAAGCGTATCCCAGATATTAATCAACAACGCTTTTGCCTCCATGGGGTCTTTAACAACTTTAGAGATATACACATACAAAAGCGAAACCAGCGACCCCGCAGCCGCGATCACCAGGATTACAAAAATTACGAATAGCACCCAATGAGAACGTGACTTAACTGTATTCCAGTTTTTTCTTAGCGTGTGCTCGCTAGCTCTCTCCGCATCGTTATAGTCGGCTTCACCTAACTTCTCGACAGTTTTTACACCACCCTGCAATTCTTCAGGTGGTGTTTTCTCTAATCTATCCTTAAGGCTTTCGTCACGCGGCGGCGTCAATGTATTCTGCAATCTTTGTCTGGAAATGTTTTTTTATAAGACCGGTGTCAATAACCTCGCCAGCACCAAGTCCATTGCGGTATGTTTCTGTCCAAGGAGTACCGTCCTCGTGTGTTTTACCACGAAGCGCCCAAGCCCTGACGTGACGGTATACGACCCAAACCTTATCAAGGATCATATTTGCGTCAATATCAGCTATATTAATCTCTGGTGTTGTTAATTCAAAACTTTCTAAATCAAATTCGGTAGCCAATTGATCAATGGGGTTTTTACCAAAATGTTTGAATTCGTTATATAGCGATGGGATAACAGGGCCGTGCTGCCAAGCCTCTATTTGCTCATCGAATAGTTCTCTATCTGATACGGCCAACACCCATCCATACCCAATATAAACCAGCTTTAGTAGCTTAAGCTGTGTTATATGTATTTCTTCCCTATCAGCTCTTTTGAGAAAATAATTAGCAATGTGCGAAGGTTTATACGTTTGATCTGACATAATTCAACCTCCCTCTATGGCGTTAATGAAAAACCTATAACAAACTGTTTTATATGCTTTTTATTTAGTTATCAACAGGTTATAAACAGTATGTGCCTGAAAGTATAGCAAAAGTTATCTGCCTTAGGTGAAATAAATACGTTTGTAGTTGTTGCTTTATTGGGTTTGTCAAGCGAGTATTAATTCCCGTATGTCAAGGGGGTAAACGCGTTATTCTATACGCGGCACAAACCCCTATCTCTAGCAAAATATCATTAGCCACTGGTTAAATATACAGTATTCAGGGTTATTTGTTACGTATGCTAAAGGGATAGACGCGCTAATTAATTATCAACTATGCCTCTGCGCTGTAATTAGCTAGTCATTGATCGACTACCTCAACATCAACCACCTCAACATCAACCGCTCGCATAATCTATCCATGCTTGCTGTGTGAACTCGTTAAAACACACACCCTATGGTTATATAATAAGGCTTACTATTTGAGTAAGCGGCGAACCCTCTAAAACAGCCCTTTTGGTGACTCATAGAGTTGCGATGACAGGCAGCTACTTACTAAAAGAGTCACCATATCACTACTTATAGAGTCGCCACTACTTACTCAAAGCGTAACGGGTATTCCTTTAACGTACATTCTCCAGGCTGAACTTTCTTGGTGGTGTTTGGGTGGCGCTGGCATCGAGCTTACCTCCGCACTCATTTATTGGTTGCCATGTTAGGGCGTATAGGGCGCACCTCGCGCCAGGGTTGGAAAAACGCCCCTCTCGTGTACGCACAATTAACCTCGCGGCCAAAAGCTCCTTCACTGCGCTGCTTATGGTTGCCTCTCGTTTCCACCCCCACTTTTTCAAAACAGAAAATGCCGTAGTTAAATCTCCGTTGTTACCTCCTCGATACTGGTAGCAAAGCCAAAGAAGCAGCGATTGCGATTTCGTGGACAACTTAATGAAATCTTCATGCTCCATCACAATCCTTGGTACACCTGCAAAGCTGCTAAGTTGAATGCTGCTTTTTGGTTTTCGTGCCACATCACACCCCCTCCTGTTCGCTGTAAAGGCTTGTCAGGCGAACCACTTCACCCCCCTTCACTGGTTCGTTCCCACGTCGAGCCCTCAAGCTATTCGCCACCATAATGGCTTTCCAGGCATCTTGGGCTGAACGTATCTGGTATCGGTAATGTGTGCCGATACCATCAGGATTGGGTTCAGGTATCCGTTTAAGCCGAATATCGGCAGCCTTTTCCAATAAGTTGGGGTAGTTTCTACCGCTGGATAGGTGACAACGTCTTAAAATGTCATTCTCAGTAACACCGTGTGGATTGGAGATAATGAGCATGTAGGCGCGTTCAGTTTTTGTTTGTCTTCTGCGCATCGGTGGGCGAGAACTACTTCCGCCAGATCCTCTGCTACAATGGCGCTGATCATTTTGAAGGCTGTTCTCTTGGCGGGGGGCGGCCTTTTTCTTTTTCATGGTTTGCCCCTATGCCGCTGAATCAGTGGGAGTGGAAGCAGCAATACGCCCTTCGATCCATTCACGGATTTTGCTTTCTTGCCAGGCGCTTGCTCTGCCACCTTCGACCAATTTAATTGGCGCTGGAAACTCTCCTTTTGCTATGAGCTGGTGTGCGCGACTTCTACACAAGCCCACCAGGGGCTGTACATCCTTCCAGCGAAGTAGGCGGTCTATTGGTTGTAGAGTTTGGTGAAGGGTTTTGTTCTGTTCCTTATCGGTAAGGGGGTGGGTGTTGGTAGCCATCTTTCTGCCTTGGTGTCCGTGAGTGGATGAGTATTTTCACACCAAGAGAGATCTTGGATAATGGCAGTTTTTTAAATATTCTTAGGGAAAAGTGTCAAGTTCTGCCTCGAAAAAGTAACGTAGCTCGTCCATTGTTCCGCTCTCTATATGAGCTTCATACGCTGGAGGCACAAAAGGCCAGCATTCCTCCCATTTATGATCCTTTGCTGCTCTGCTTACTTCTGAATCTGTGATGTTCGAGCTATATGCCGTAGACGTGGCTATGGTGACGATCTTTCCATACGACTTCTCAGTTTGCTGTTTAAAAGCACAGGTCAAGGCTCTTATAAAAAAGGTGCGATTGCTTCCTTTGGCACCAATATTACTTCGGTAGAAGCCAGGAGAATAATCCGAATCGTCAACAGCGGCTCTTAGCGCATCTAGCACATCATTTATGTGAGGTATTGTTAATGAGCTATCATCACCATATGCCAATTCAAGGTGATTGGAATATAAATAGTCAAACTCTAAATCGGAAAAATTATTTGGCATCTTGTCTAATGCTAGCGATAGTTCTGTGAGAGATTCTAATGTGTCGGTTTTCCATTTGGTTGCGTCCCCTAATGTGACACAGCGAGCCAAATCATCGGGTATTGATAACCATAAAACATAAGCAAACCAAATTTGTCCATGAAAATTAGTGGCATCAAAAGTAGATACTTTTTCCCATGCGTATTTCATATCTAAAGAAGTAAACAGGTCGAAATACCTTTGGTAATTGCTCAGTGACTTTTGGCGCTCGACTCGTGATTGGTGACTCATGTCATAGTGGGCAACGCCATCTGGGCCGACACCCCATTCACGTGAAAAGTTTTCAGCAACCACTAGCGCGCCGTCACTCACCCATTTCGGAAAATCATCGCGTAAAACAAATTTACACTTATCCATTATGCTCATTACACACCCCCGTGCGACCCAATAATAAAACCCAAGCCAAGGACAGTGGGTAGCTGCCCCTTTCGATCCGCGTGATCTAGGCTGGGTTATTCGTCCAAGCCGGTGCCAAATTTGCCTGGTATTACGTTAGTGGAATTTGACTGAACTCTTAATTGATCGAGATAGTCAGCCCAGCCTTGCATCATTTCCCGGCGTTTATCCAGGTGGGCGGTACGGTTGTAGGCTCTACCGTGAACATCCTTTACCGCGTGGGCGAGCTGGTGTTCTATCCAGTCCACTCGGTAGCCAAGCACTTCATCAAGGATTGTTCTGGCCATTGCTCTAAAGCCATGTCCGGTCATTTGTTCTTTGGGTATGCCTAAGCGCCGAAAGGCGGCGAGCACGGCGTTATTGCTCATAGGCCGTTTGTCGGATCGAGCGCTGGGGAAAACATATTGCCCGTGGCCGGTGAGGGGGTAAATTTCCCGTAGTGCTTCTATGGCCTGAGTGCTCAGTGGAACAATGTGGTCAGCTTTGGTTTTCATCTTGTGGCCGGGGATTTTCCATTCTGCGGCTTCAATGTCGAGCTCATCCCATTCGGCGTGTCTGAGTTCCCCCGGTCGCACAAAGGTGAGTGGAGCCAGCTTGAGGGCTGTTCGAACAATGGGAGAACCTTGGTAGCCATCGAGTACCAGAAGCAAGGGGCCAACCTCTTTTGGCTCTGTGACCGCTGCCAGGTGTGCCTTGACGGGGGTGGCGAGGGCTTCTCTGAGGTCTTGTGAGGGGTCGCGGTTTGCGCGTCCGGTGGCGACGGCATAGCGAAAGACTTGCCCGGCCACTTGTTTGACTCGCTTGGCAGTTTCGAGTGCTCCACGGCTTTCTATCCGGCGTAGGGCGGCAAGTAGCTCGGGTGAGTCAATGTCGGCAATAGGTCGAGTACCCAGCCAGGGGAATAGGTTGGAAACCAACATCCATTCGACCTTGTCTCCGTGAACCTTCGACCATGATGGTTTTTTCATAGATAGCCATTCGAAGCCTACCGCCTCAAAGGAGTCTTCGGCTATGCCGTGCTGTGCGCGCTTCTTAGCCTTTTTATGGTCGCCGGGGTCAATACCTTGGGTTATTAGCTCTTTGGCTTCAAGTCGCTCCTCGCGGGCTTTCTTGAGAGAGATTAGAGGGTAGGTTCCAATAGAAAGCGTCTTCTCTTTGCCATTGAAGTGGTACTTGAGCCGCCAGAGTTTTGTTCCATTTGGTTTGACCACGAAGAAAAGGCCACCACCATCAGATCGCTTGTAGGGTTTATCCCTAATATCGGCTTTTTTTACCTCGCCCTGGGTTAGCTTATTATTGGCCATTTTGGGGGTATCAGGTTTCTTGGGTGGGGTGATACCCCTAAATATACCCCCTTTTGACTTTGTTGGGCAATGACCAGTAACATCCATTAACGGCCAGACCCTTTGTTTTACTTGGGGTCTGGTCATTAATGGATGTTAAAAGACATTTAATTGGTGGAGGCGGCGGGAATTGAACCCGCGTCCGTCAGTCCGCTGCTATCGGCTCTACATGCTTAGTTCGGTCTATTATATTTAACCTCTCACTGCCCGGCCGGCAGGGCATGTGAAATGGCGATTCTGGTTTAGGTTTTAGCGAGTCACCCCCAGACGTGGGTCATCGCGATCTTATGAGTTATGACACCTGAGTGCTTCGCCGCTACCCTGGGTTTTGAGGCCCGGGGGTAGATGAAGCGCTGGACGCATAAGCACGGCTCCAGTCAGATGGCGCTCTACTGGTGTTTAGGCAGCGAGTGCGTAGTTGTCGTCGTTGGCAACTATAAGGTTTGCGACTTTGGATTAACGAGATTGGTCACCATCTCGGCATGCACCTCAAGTTTTGTAACCGGCGTCGAATCCAAAACGCCCCCAAAAGCTTGAATGTGTTGTGGCCTCTATTCCTTGTTGGCCCAGGTTATATATGGGGCCAACGCGGGTTATTTAAAGTCCACGGCGGGATTTTAACACAGTTTATGTGGTGTCAGGCTGCTAGAGGTGTTTCTTTAGCTTGAATGGCTGAGAATGCGTTGCTTCTGACGCTGCCAGTCGCGATTCTTGTCATCCTGGCGCTTGTCGTACTCGGCCTTGCCTTTGGCGAGGGCAACTTCGCATTTCACCAGGTGGCCCTTCCAGTACAGGGCGGTGCAAATGCAGGTGTAGCCCTTTTGCTGTACAGCGGCTTCTATTTTGTCGAGCTCGCGTCGGTGCAATAAGAGCTTGCGGCTGCGGTTGGGCTCGGTGACAAAGTGGGTGGAGGCGGTGGGCAGAGGTTGAATATTGGCACCAAATAGCAGTGCCTCGCCATTTTGAATGTGCACGTAGCTGTCGGTGAGTTGAATTTTCTTCTCACGAATACTCTTTACTTCCCAGCCCATTAACGCGATGCCGGCTTCAAATTTTTGGTCAATTTGATAGTCGTGACGAGCGCGTTTGTTAACGACGATGATGTTGGAGTTGGATTTGTTCTTGGGTTTTTTTGCCATAGCGCGATTATACGGTGTGGCGCGGGCGCTGCCTATGGCTGGCAAGCTTTGTCTTTGCTGGGAAGGGTGTTGCGGTTTTGTGCGGGCCGGGCAGGGGGTACAATGGTGGCCTTGTCATACAAATGAGTTCCGTCTTGAGTCAGACACAGTCTTATCCGGCGTGGAGTAGTCGCTGGGTGTTTATTATGGCGGCCACCGGTTCTGCGGTTGGGCTCGGCAATATCTGGAAGTTCCCCTATATCACCGGCGAAAATGGCGGCGGTGCGTTTGTGCTGGTGTATCTACTGTGTATTTTATTACTGGGTATTCCGGTGATGGTGGCGGAGGTGATGCTGGGCCGGCGCGGGCGCCAAAGCCCGGTCAATACCATGCGCCACCTCACCCGCGAGGCGGGCTTGCAGGGCTTCTGGAATAGCATCGGCTGGCTCGGCGTGGTGGCGGGTCTATTAATACTTTCCTATTACTCGGTGATTGCGGGCTGGGCGCTGGCCTATATTCCGGAGATGGGTAAGGGCACTTTTCAGGGCGCAGGCCCTGTAGAGTCCCAGGCTTTTTTCGACGCTTTGTTGGCTGATAAAGGCCGCTTGCTGGCCTGGCAGTCCTTATTTATGTTGATGACGGTTGGCGTGGTCGCCTTTGGTGTGGTTAAAGGCCTTGGCGTTGCGGTGCGTATATTAATGCCGCTGCTGTTTTTACTGCTGTTGGCGATGCTGGTTTTTGCTTATCGTCACGGTGATTTTATCGCCGCTGCTGAGTTTTTATTTCGTCCTGATTTCGCGGCTCTCACCGGCCGCTCTGTGCTGGAGGCTCTGGGCCACTCCTTTTTCACCCTGAGTTTAGGCATGGGTTCCATCATGGCTTACGGTGCCTATATGCCTGCGGATGCCAGCATTGGTAAAACAGTGTTGGCGGTTGCCTTTTTGGACACGCTGGTTGCGTTGATGGCGGGCATGGCTATTTTCCCCATAGTTTTTGCCAACCCAAGTATTAATCCGGCGGCAGGGCCGGAATTGTTATTTGTCAGTTTGCCGGTGGCCTTTGGTGCCATGCCCGGCGGTTTGGCGGTTGGCATGCTGTTTTTTATTCTGGTGACTATTGCCGCCTGGAGTTCTGCCATCTCTTTAATCGAGCCGGGTGTTGCTTGGTTGATTGAAAAACGTGGCTTTAACCGCTTTTCGGCCAATGTATTACTTGGGTTTGTTGCCTGGGTTTTGGGTATGGGTACGGTACTGTCGTTCAATGACTGGTCGGGTTTTACGCTGGGTGGTTTTACCTTCTTTGGTGCGATGGACTTTTTGACCTCACGGGTATTGTTACCGCTCACCGGTTTGTTTATCGCTATTTTTGTTGGCTGGATAATGCCGCGAATGACGGTGAAAAGTGAGCTTAATGGTGAAGGTTCGTTGATGTATCCCCCCTGGTTATGGGTACTACGTTACATCTGCCCGCCAGCTATTGGGGTGGTGCTGTTGGTCGGTCTCTACGACACGTTCGCAGCGGCTAGTTAGGGGACGATATGAAAACAACCTCCATTCAGCGAAGTGCCCTGGTGCTGCACTCGGCGCAGGCAATGTTTGATTTGGTGAATGATATTGAAGCCTATCCCCAGTATATGGATGGTTGCAGCGGAGCTGAGGTGATGTCGCAAGATGAGAAAGAAATTATTGCCCGCCTTGATTTACGCAAAGCGGGTATTAGCCACAGCTTTACCACGCGCAATCATTTGTCGGCACCCCAGTTGGTAGAAATGACTTTGGTCGATGGGCCTTTTAGTTACTTTCAGGGCGTATGGCAGTTTAAAGCCCTGCAGGAAAACGCCTCGAAAGTCAGTCTCGATCTGGAATTCGCGTTTAAAAGTGGCATGTTGAATAAGGCGGCAGGAAAGTTGTTTACCCGAGTGGCCGATAATTTGGTGGCGGCACTGGTGCAGCGTGCCGATGCTGTACTTTCTACTACTAATAATTAGTTGGTCTGAGGTCGTGTAAAAAATTATGTTAGAAGAAGTGTCCGAACCCTCGTTAGAAACCATCGCGGTTGAAGTGGCTTATGCGCTGCCCGACAAGCAAAAAATTATTAGCCTGCAGGTGTCGCCCGGTACTACGGCGCGGCAGGCTGTGCGCGAGTCAAATATTGTCGCGGTGTTTCCCGAGATTGACGTCGATACTGCGACTCTGGGTATTTTTAGTCATGCTCTGGGTACTAAAGGTATGCCTTCTGCAGAAGAGTATGTGTTGAAGCCTATGGACAGGGTGGAGATTTATCGCCCGCTGATCGCCGACCCTAAAGAGGTGCGTAAACAGCGCGCCGCCAAAGCGCGGGAAGAGCGGGCGGCACAAAAAGCCCAGCAAAAGGCTGGGCAATAGTTTGAGTAATAATTCGAATTTACAAAGCGGGTCGCTTGAGCCGATTTATTGAGTAGGCGTGGTGGTGTTGGCTTCTAGCTCGGCGGGTGATGGCAGCGCTTGTACTTCAACTGCATCACTTGCTTGTGCCCCGTCGGTTGCGGAGGCTTTTAAGTCACTCGGCAGGTAATCGCCACTAAAATGGGTGAGGATATTGCCGTCAAAAAAGACGGCGATTTTTTCGCGCATCTCTTTCTGGCCGGGGCGTTTAATACTGTAATAGTAATCCCAGCGATCCTGGTCAAAGGTATCCATCAATAGGGGGGTGCCCAAAATATAACGCACCTGCGAGCGGGTCATGCCGGGGCGCAACTGGTCGACCATTTCCTGGTTGACGATATTGCCCTGTTGCACTGTCACCTTGTGAATGTCGGGGTATTTGAAGTAGGAGCAGCCGTTTAAGAGGGCGGCGGTAACAATTAGGAGGGCCAGGGGAAAGCGGCTTGGCATTTGGGGTTCCAGTCTGTGAATCGAACGGGGATAATACCCTATTCACCAAATCTGTGAGAAGAGGTCATCAATGTCTCAGGGTAATCAAGAACTGAAAAAAGCGGGTTTGAAGGTGACTCACCCTCGTATCAAAATCTTGCAAATTATGGAGAGCGAAAAACAGCGGCATTTAAGTGCCGACGATGTGTTTCGCTGCCTCCATGAAAAAGGTGAGGACGTGGGCATCGCCACGGTCTATCGCGTACTCACACAATTTGAAACGGCGGGGCTGATCCAGCGCCACAGTTTTGATTCGGGGCCGGCGTTATATGAGCTCAATAGAGGCGAGCATCACGACCACATGATTTGTGTCGACAGTGGTGAAGTGTCAGAATTTCACAGCGAGGAGATCGAGGCTCTACAGCGCCGCATTGCCGCTGAAAAAGGTTATGAGCTGATAGGCCATAGTTTGGTGCTCTACGTAAAGCCAAAGCAATAGACAATAGTTGTTTTTCATTGCCAGTGTGCTTGTTGCTACTGGCTGAAAAAGTTAACAGGGGTGTTGTTTAGCACCCGCGAATGAGGAGAAAAAAGTGGAAGACATTAGTTTACAGTCGCGCATTGACGTGCTCAGCGAAGAGCAGGTGATGATTCAGGATAGTGCTGTCGCGTTTATCGCCCAGGACGAAGAGCTTAAAAAGGTGCGTGAAAACCGTTTCACACAACCGGGTTACGACGCTCAGACCTGGGCCGAAATGGCCGAAGCCGGTTGGTTGGGCTTTTTGGTGCCCGAAGAATACGACGGTATTGGCCTCGCCTTTTCTGATATCAGCCTGGTGTTGATCCAGCTGGGTAAAGGTTTAGTACCTGCACCGTTTTCTGCCACCGCCGTACTAGCGGCGCGCACCCTTGTTAAAAGTGATAACGAGGCTTTCAAAAAAGCCCGCCTGCCCGCCTTGATTAGCGGCGAGTGGAAGCCAGCAATTGCCTGGCAGGAAACGCGGGCAACGCTAGATGTTAAAGCAGAGAACGTCACCTGTGCCGATGGCAAATTAAACGGTCAAAAGTTATTTGTGCCCGATGCCGGTGGTGCCGATGCCTTTATCGTTTCTGCCGCGACAGCCGAGGGCACTGCCCTGTATGCGGTTGAAAAAGACGCCAGCGGCCTGAGCATAGAATACGCCCAGCGTGTCGACGGTGGTTTTTATGCCACCCTGACTTTTGACAACGTTGCCGCCGGTGAGCAAGTCGCCAGCGCCGCCGTTGCTGAGCAAGCCCTGGCTGGGGCCTTGGACGAAGCGCGCGTTGCCGCCAGTGCCGAGCTACTGGGTGTGATGACCCGAGCTTTGGAAATTACCGTTGATTATCTCACCCAGCGGGTGCAGTTCGACAAGCCCATTGGCAGTTTTCAGTCTCTGCAACACAAGGCGGTCGACCTGTTTGTACTGTCTGAAATCTCTCGCTCTGTGCTGTTGCAAACCACCGCCCTGTTCGACGGCGATGCGTCCGATAAAGAACGTGCCATTGCCGCCAGCCAGCTTAAAGCGCGCTGTGGTGATGCCGCCCTGCAAATCACCAAAGATGCCATTCAGTTACACGGCGGCATTGGTTATACCGATGAATGTAATATCGGTCTTTATCTGAAAAAAGCTATGTACCTCTCCTCCCTGTGGGGCAACCCCACCGCCCACCGTGGCCGTTATGCTGCTCTCGTTTTATAAAGGGGCCTTATAAAGCGGTTTTACAAACTGCAGGTTTCAGCTTGAGTTAACGACACAATATTCGTTTTGAGGAGAGAAAATGACTGATTACAACGCAATGGCGGATGACGACTTCCGCAAAATGCTCAACGACTGGTTGATAGAAAATTACCCCGACGAGCTGCGCTTCCCGGCTGAACGTATGCACTGGGATCAGTGCGGCGACTGGTACATGACCCTGGCTAAAAAGGGCTGGCTGGCGCCGGGCTGGCCAGCGGAACACGGTGGTATGGGGCTCGATGCCAACAAGCTGTTGATTTTGATGGAAGAGTTTGAAGGCTACGGTGTTGGCCGCACGCCGGATCAGGGCATGACTATGATCGGGCCGCTGTTAATTCAGTACGGCACCGACGAGCAGCGCGCACATTATTTGCCAAAGATTCTCAACGGCGAAAATATCTGGTGTCAGGGTTATTCCGAGCCGGGTGCCGGTTCTGACCTCGCCAGCCTGCGCACCGCTGCCGTGCGCGATGGTGATGATTACATTATCAACGGCCATAAGATCTGGACCACCCTGGCGATGGACGCCAACATGATTTTCACCCTGGTGCGTACCAATAAAGAGGGTAAGAAGCAGCAGGGTATTACCTTTTTGTTGATCCCTCTCGACAGCCCCGGTATTACCGTGCGCGGCATCGACAACCTCGGCATGCACGATGAATTTGCCGAAGTATTTTTTGACGATGTGCGCGTCCCCGTTGCCAACGTGGTGGGTAAAGAGGACGACGGCTGGACCATCGCCAAGGCCTTACTCGGTCACGAACGTATCTTTATCGGCAGCCCAAAGATGGCTTCGCTAGCGATGAATCGGCTCAAAGCGCTGGCCGAAAGTGCTGACATGTTTAGCGACCCTCTTTTTGTCGAGCGCTACACCGTGCTCAAGCTGGAGATTGAAGATCTGGCTGCGGCTTACCTGCGCTTTGTCGAAGTGCTCAAGCGCGGCGGCAAAATTGGTGCTGAAGTATCGATGTTGAAGATCTGGAATACCGAGACCCAGCAGCGCATTACCGATTTGATGCTCGACGTGGCGGGTGAAAACTGTGGCGTCTCTGATGCTATCCCCACGGGTGATACGGCGGTCAGTGCGCCGGGTGAATTTATTGGCGCACGCCCGACCACTATCTATGGCGGTAGCAATCAAATTCAACGCAATATTTTGGCGAAAGCCGTATTGAAACTGCCGAGCTGATTACTCGATAAATAGCGGCGGGTGCACAATCGCCCCGCCGTTTCTAACAGCTTATCTTAAAAACAACAGGTGGTTAAAAATGGACGATCAGGCTTTTCGGCTCCATGTTCGTGAGTGGCTTGAGGCAAACTTCCCCAAAGAAATGCGTTTCCCGCCTCGGCGTTTGAATTTTGATCAGGCCATGGGCTGGCAAAAAACCCTCAACGAACAGGGTTGGGTGGCACCGGGTTGGCCGACTGAACACGGCGGTATGGGCCTTAGTCCCTACCAACAAATTATCTTCTCGGAAGAGCTCGACCGCGTGGGTGCTTTTATTATTCCCAGTTTTGGCGTCACCATGTTGGGGCCGCTGCTATTGGGCTATGGCACCGATGAGCAGCGCGCGGAATACCTGCCGAAGATTCTCTCCGGTGAACATATTTGGTGCCAGGGCTATTCCGAGCCGGGTGCTGGCTCCGATCTCGCCAGTCTGCGCATGTCGGCTGAAATAGATGGCGATGACTACATCGTCAATGGTCAGAAAATTTGGACCACCATGGCGCAACAAGCCAATATGGTCTTTCTGCTGGTGCGCACCGATAAAGAGGCGAAGAAGCAAAAAGGCATTAGCTTCTTATTAGTGCCCATGGATACCCCCGGTATTACCGTGCGTGAAATCGACAATATCGGCGGTTATTCGGAGTTTGCCGAAGTCTTTTTCGATAACGTGCGAGTGCCACGTACGAACATGGTCGGCGCAGTCAATCAGGGCTGGACCATGGCGAAAGCCCTGCTGGGTGCGGAGCGTATTTTGCTCGGCAGCCCCAAACTGGCGAAGTTTCCTTTGCAGCGCTTGCAGGCAATGGCGAGTGAGTTCGGTTTGTTTGAAGACCCCGTCTTCAAAGAGCGTTTCACCAAATTACACATGGATGTTGAAGATTCGGTGGCGGTCTACATACGCATGCTAGAAGTGATGCGTCGTGGTGAGCAGCTGGGCCCGGAAATATCTATCTTAAAGCTGGCAGTGACGGAGATGTTTCAGCAAGTGGCAGATTTAATCCTCGATGCCTCTGCTGAGTTCGCTGGTACGGAGTCAGTGATTCCCCTTTCTGACGGCACATCCTACAAGCCCGTCAACACTTACTATCTGTCGCGGCCCTCTACTATCTATGGCGGTAGCAGTCAGGTGCAGCGTAATATTCTAGCAAAGGCGATTTTACAATTGCCTGGCTAGAATGTTGAATTAGGAGGTTGGATTGCGTGTTTAACCTTATTCTGCTGCTACCTCAGAGAGGTTGCAGCAGAATAAGGCTAGCTTTTGTTGATGTTTTTGGGCGCGTTTAAACGAAAATGCTTATTAAGATATTAGTGCAGATCTTAGTACAGGGTGCTACTTGATAGGCTGCTATCTAAAAAAGCGCTGGTGACGACAAAAAAGGTGTTGCAATCTTTCGGTGGTCTATAACGGCGATAACGGCCGCAGAAGTAAGCAAAAAACTGATTATCAACCAGCTGATATGTGTTTTCCTCTGCCAGTTGAAGTGCCAGTTAGGGTGCCAGTGCAGTAAAGAACGTAAATCGTGCTTGAATGACATGTAAATACCCTCCAGGTTTCTTGGGTGGTGTTTCATAGCCTAAGATGCAGTTTGCATCACATCGAAGGATAGTGAGAATTAATGAAATACCCAATGATTTAGTCTTATGTGGCATAGTCTTTCCAGTTATTTAAGGTACGCTTGGCTGCAATAAAGAGTAGGGTGAGTTTGCAATGCTTGTTGTGTTTCCTCTGTATTCTGAGGGCAGACACCTACCCGGTTGGTAGGCCTTTTCGCTGACATTCTTCTCGTTGAGCAGAGGTGGGAAGCCTGCAATATCTTCGCCTAAAAAGGTGTTGGCGTGGATAGAAAGGGCGTGTTCACCTGGGCTATTTGAATAAGCTCTGCCAGGGCTATGGTTAAGACCACAAGGCCAGCCGTAACACTGGCAGCAAGTCGTCTTTTACAAATCTGAGTTTCGCAGTTCGTAGACATAATCTTTATCTTCCTAAGTCGGTTTTCTACTACCAGCATGAGAGGCTCTCATCTGGCTTGGAAGGAAGACTACGCCTCAGCCTGCTTTGTGTAAATTCACGCAAAGTGCAAACAAGCTGTGCAATAATGCACGAATGAATGATTGGGATGATTTGCGCTATTTCCTCGCTGTAGCGAGAAGTGGCACGGTTTCTGGGGCAGCAGTGGAGCTGGGTGTTAATCACTCAACAGTTTCGCGCCGCATAAATGCCTACGAAAAGAAACATGATGTGCGTTTATTCGAACGACTGGCTCAGGGTTATGAAATGACCCAGGCGGCGGAGAACATCTATCGTTACGCCCTCGAAATTGAAGAACGCACCCATATTGTCGAGCGCGAGCTGTTTGGTCGCGATACGCGCTTACAGGGCCGGCTTTGTATCACGGCTTATCACAGTACGGTCAATGATCTGCTCATACCGTCGCTTGACAACTTTTGCGATCGCTACCCTGAAATTGATCTTGAGCTTTCTGTCACCGCCGATGTACGGGATTTGTCGGCGCGAGAGGCCGACATTGCCATTCGCGGCACGCCACAACCGCCGGATCACCTGGTGGGTAAAAAGGTGGCGGATTTGGATGCGGCTATTTATACCTCAGAGAATTATCAAAAGCGTCAATTGCGCCGCCCTGACATCATACTTTGGCGTGATGAGATCGTGTTGCCCGAATGGGTAGTGCAGCACTTCCCCGATGCTCGCGTGGTTTTGCGCGTCGATGATGTCAGCGCAATGCGCGCTGCTGTAAAGGCGGGTCTTGGCATGGCTCGCTTGCCCACCTGGGTGGCCGATGTTTACCCCGGTTTGTTTAGACTCAAGCTTGATGTGGCAGCCATGGGCTGGGGTCTGTGGGTGTTGGTTCATGCCGATCTACGCTCCACGGCCCGAGTGCGAGTGTGTCGTGATTTCCTCATCGAAACATTGGAGAAACAGCGTGACCTTATCGAAGGCCGCTGTTCCACTTATTTATGAGTGAGTAAGATAGGCCCACCAGCTTTGATAAACGCCACCCCGAAAAACCGTAAACCACGCCCTACAAACGACAGCTAGAATAAATGCATTGCGGGCATTGAATGCGTGGTGAATCTTCCGTGCTTACTGTTAATATAAAGCGACAACAATTGCGCTGCGTTAATGCGGCCTAATTGTTTGCGAGCACAATAAAAAGGTAATTTTCTCAAGCAGGGTGCAGTATGGATCTGGATTTAATCGAGCAGGGCGGCCCTGTCGTTATTGTTTTAATCGGCCTCTCAGTCGTTGGCCTGAGCCTGGTTTTCTTCAAGCTCTTTCATTACCGTCATTATTCAATGGGCAAAATTCGCAATATAGAAGGGGCTGTTGATCTGTGGGTCGAGGGTGATAAGCAGCAGGCCCTCGATAAACTGAGTCATGATCCCGGCCCCTATGCGGTTATGCTCGGGCAAGGTATTCGCTGGCTCAATAAAGGCGACAAAGATCAAAGCGCTGTTCGCGAAGAATTAAACCGTCAGGGCCAGCAAATCATTTCCCGTGT
>JGI24025J20009_10000397_pt1 | contig 33785 bp, 31 predicted proteins | sample Cruoilmetagenom3_FD_20009 | JGI IMG/M metagenome (IMG submission 20009) | reverse complement strand
ATATTGATCAGTCTAACGACCTACAAAGCGGAAGAAGCTGGTGGGATCGTAGAACTGGTTAATCCGAGAAATACATCAAAACAATGTTCGGTTTGCGGCTGCATCCAGTCGATGCCGCTCTCGCAGAGGATGTATCGATGTCCTGACTGCGGGGCGGTCATGGGACGGGATCACAACGCCGCAATCAACATCAAAAACCGATATGTACGGGCGGACTGCCCGGAATTAACGCCTGTGGAGATGGTTGCATGAGCAACCGCTATGAATCAGGAAGCCCCGCTACTTGTAGCGGGGAGGAAGTCACCGTTTCGCAGCGTTTAAAACACGTCCCTAAAACGGAATCCCCCAGAACGGATGCCACTTCTCCACCTCCTTTTCGATCGGGAGTTCGCCTTCCATCGCCGATCTCAACCTGAATTCGAGATTGCTATCCCTCTTCCTGTCAGCCAGCGGAGCAAACGGATAGAAAGTCCCTTCCTTGTAATTATAAATCAAATACACGTCTCCAAAGGCAAAAATCGAGCAGAGAAGTCGTTCCTCGAAGTCATGTTCGATGATTGTCTCGCTTATCAGGTGCGTGGTGGTGACAAGGTCCTCGAAGTCCTCGTCGTTTAAGATGACCCAGTTGTAGTTGTACTCGTCCGTCTGGAACTGGCACATAGTCCCGGTTTCAGAGGCGCTGAGCCTCAAGAGTTCCCGAAGATAGCTCTCCAGTTCAGAGAACCGCGATGATTCGACCGGCTTAAAGCAGATTCCGGATACGCCGCTTGGTTTGAAGCCGAGCGCCTCTAACGATATGTATGCGGTCGAAAGCGCAAACAATGCCTCGATTTTCGGTTTCTTAAGTTTCGTTCTTCCGAGCAGCGTATCAAATAGTTTCATGCCAGTTCCATCTCTCTGGAGATCTTCTCGAGTGCAGCAACCCTCTTCTCAAGAGGGGGGTGCGTGGAGAAGAGTGCCATTATCGAACTCTTGGATATCGCAGGTATGATATAGAATGCGTTCATGCCTTCCGCCTTCCTGAGGTCCTCGGTCGGCACCCGATCCATTGAACCGCTGATCTTCATAAGCGCGCTCACGAGATGGGACGGATGACCTGTGATTATGGCGGCTCCGCGATCTGCAGCGAATTCCCGGTATCGAGAGAGTGCACGTATCAGGATATAACTGATGATCCACACTGCAATCGATGCGATCCATGCAAGCATGATCTGACCGCCTTCGCGCCTGCCCCCGCCAAAGAGTATCAGGTACCTTACAAGGAAAAACGCTATCGTCGAGAAGAAACTCGCGATGGTCAGAACCATCACGTCCCGGTTCTTTACGTGCGTCAGTTCATGTGCAAGCACAGCAGATATCTCGTTCCGGTCGAGTCTCTGCATGAGTGCTGTGGTGACCGCGACCACTGCTTTCTTAGGGCTTCTGCCGGTTGCGAATGCATTCGGAATACTGCTATCAACGACTGCAACCCTTGGCTTTGGCAGGTCTGCCTCGATGCACAGTCTCGAGACGATCTCGTGCAACCCGGGTTCTTCGCTTTCAGTCACGATGCGGGCGCCTGTGCTGTACAAAACCATCTTATCCGAGTAGTAGTACTGTAGAAAGAGCATGACTCCTGCGAAAATAACGATCATGCCGAGAGGGATTCTGAGGTAGGATAATACCGCTATGAATGCGATGTAAACCGCAAAGAGCAGGAACATCGTCAAGAACATCCTCGTTGCTAATCCATAATCACGTTGCCATCTTTTCATTGTCAGTCTCCATTTTTACTCAACCACTGTTCTCGGCGTACATAATCCTTTCGATTCATTGGTGTTTTCAGTTCTGATCGGTAAAGTTCAAATAATTGTGCAGGGAGTCCCCATCCGAAAGGGTGAGAGGAATTGCACGTATTCACATAGAAAAATTTATAAGTTATTGTGTGAAATATGTTATTGTGAAGGTCACAAAAACTACCGTCTTGAAACTCACAACAGATGAAGACAATATGATAGAGAAAACCATCGACAAGTTTACCGAAGGGATGGATTACGCATCTACGGTTGTACACGCAAACCAAAAACCAATGGGTGCGATGAAACTCCAAAAATTAACGTATGCGCACCTACGATCAGAGATTGGGTTAAAATCACAGATGAGTTGCAATGTGGCAAGACAGACAGCAGGAGCGTACAGAACGCTGCAAGCACAGATACGAAAAGGTGAGGCATATTGGCAACTTCTGAAATTTGAACCGACCAACATCAAGTTTTCTTACGGTCGGGATTTTTCGATAAATCATGATGAAATAAGTATTACTACTTTAGACGGTCGGCAAAAATACGGGATTATGAATTACCAATATGCAGAGCAATTTTTCAATGGATCATGGAAGTATCAGGCGTCTGAACTGGTTAAACATAAAGACGGTAATTACTATTTCCATCTGGCTTGCGAAAAAGAGACAGAAGAGCCAGACATAACACAAACATCCAATTTTATGGGTGTCGATGTTGGTATAAATCATTTAGCGGTTATATTTACAACCAAAGGACGGTGTAAATTCTTTACAGGAGGTGAAATAAAGAATATCCGAAACATATACTCGAAACAACGAAAGAGACTCCAGGAAAAAGACACTCGGTCTGCAACAAGGGTGTTGAAACACCAATCAGGACGAGAAAAACGGTTTATGAAGGATGTGAATCATGTTGTTTCGAGACAGGTAATAGAGTCAGCAATCGAGGATAACGTGTCTGTGATAGGTCTGGAAGACCTGACAGGAATCCGGAAAAGAACCAAAGTGCGAAAAAAACAACAGTATAAGCACAGTAGTTGGGCATTCAGAGAATTACAGACTTTCATAGAATATAAAGCGCATGAGGCAGGTATCGCTGTGGTGTATGTTGATCCGCGGTATACTTCACAGACCTGTCCAACATGCTCACATATAAGCAGAAACAACCGAAATGGCAGGTCGTTTCTATGCGAGGTATGTGGTTATGCGCTAAATGCTGATCTTGTTGGCGCAATGAATATAGAAGTGCGAACACGAGCTTTCAGGCATGACCTGGAGGTTCAGGGGCTTGTTGTCGATAGCCCAGACGAGACCAACCATCTCTTCCGAGACGAGTCTCAAGCCCCTTCCGTCAGGGAGGGGTAATTGACATAATGATAAAGCCTCGTAAGAAATGATGAGACTTGATGAAATCCCCTTATCCGGGTACGGGTACGCCTCGTCCACGCCCTCGCCGGTCAACCGGATGATGGCAGACTTCGCTCTCGAGTTCAGGGACGGCATCGACATCAATCTTGGGGTAGGATACGTGAATGAGAGGACGATACCCAGGAAATTGATCGAAGAAGCGCAGAGGGAGGTTCTCGCCCATCCTGAGAAGTACAGGGCGGCACTCAACTACGGCAGCTCAAAGGGATCTGTGAACTTAATCGAGTCGATCAAGCGGTATCACATCGATAACCGGATCGGTGGCATGGATGAAGAGGTACTGGAATCGAAGGAGATCATAATCGGACCGAATGGNGCAACAAGCCTGCTTGATGGAGTATTGCATCTCTTAAAGCCAGGTATCGTGATAACAACCGACCCGATCTATTACATCTACTGCAATCTCCTTGAAAGGGCAGGTTTTCATCTTTTAGCAGTTCCTGAGGATGAGTATGGGATAAGAACCGATCTGCTGCGGAAATCGATCGAAGAACTCGGTGAGGCGAGGCAGGAGATTAGATTTGCCTATATCGTGACGGTCAACAACCCGACAAGCACGATCCTCTCGAACGGGCGCAGGAGGGAACTGGTCCGGATCGTGACCGAACTGTCCCGCGATCTACATAGAAAGATTCCGATAATATTTGACAAGGCGTACGAGGATATGATACACGGTCCTCTTGCAGAATCGCCTGAATCCGGATTTCTCTACGACGATCTCGGAATCGTTTACGAAGTGGGGACACTCTCAAAGGTACTCGCGCCCGCACTTCGGATTGGTTACATGACCGGGGCCCCGGGCGCGTTCATGCGTGCGATGGTTCAGCGTACGAACGATGTGGGGTTCAGTGCGCCGCTCATCACGCAGGAGATCGCAAGTTACATCATGGATCGCCACATAAACGACCAGATCCGGAATGTCAGGGCGGGTTACCGGGAACGGGCGGTCGCGGTCAGGAGATGGATCGATGAGAAGATCGGGGACTTTGTTGTGGACATTCGAGGCGGCAGGGCTGGATTTTACTACTATCTGACCTTTGGGGAAGGGATCATGACCGATGAAGAATCGCCACTCTACAGGTTCCTCTCAAGGACGACGGGGGATCATAATATCGACGGCTCTCCTGGCGAGAGAAAGCCGCGGGTGCTCTATCTTCCTGGCGAGTTCTGCGTCCATCCTGCGGGCGGTATGGCAGAGGTCGGGAGAAGGCAGATGCGGATCTCTTATGGCTTTGAAGAACCCGGCAGGATCGAAGATGCGATTGGGCACCTGCGGGAGGGCGTGGAGTACGTCAAAGGCGATTCGGACATTACATAGCCCTGCCGGCACCACTGCCCAGTCACGACCGCGAACCGCAACATTTAAAAGTGATCGGTTCGTATATCGAATGCCGCCGCATGATGCGGCAGAGGAGGCATTACATGTCACAGAGTAATGGTTTGATAACCGAACGATATGACCCAAAAAGCATGCGTGCGCATGCGTTCCACCTATTTTCATGTGTGACCCTTATAATCACCGGCTGGTACATGGCAAAGCAGTTCAATCTGTGTACGATGGATGCATGGCATCTCATCCCGTATGAGAACGTGCGCTTGTTCCACATGTTCGCCGCGCTCATATTCATCATAGCAGTCTGGATATTCACCATCTACAACCTGCTTACGAGCGGGCATCTCCTTTCGGAGATCTTCTTCATACCTGATGCGATCCAGCTGAAGAATATGATTCTCAGTCTCTTTGGTAAGGCAGAGTATCCACGATACGTCTCCGTCGATCAAGAGACCGGGCACTACAAAAACAAGCTGCACCCGGCAATCAAACTGCTGGTGATACCAGAGAACATCGCTATATTCCTGATCGTGGCAACCGGGGTGATTATGTACGCTCCTGAGTATGTGTTCTGGCATACGTATGTTGAACCTGGGATCCTCTACTACATCGGATACATCTCCCCATGGTTCAACATGTCCCCGATCGGATTTGTGCGCACGGTTCACCTGTGGGCGATGTACTGGTTCATAGTCGAACTCGCGCTGCACTTCGGATTGCTTGGAATGGATCCGAGAACCATGAAGTACTTCAATGCAATCTTCGTGAGCGGCAAGGAAGAGCTGGACAAGTACACCGAGATCGTAAGAGCGCCACACAAAGAGAAGCCAGCTAAGAAGGGACATCATCCACTGGTCGTTCTGAAGTGAAGATAAAGGGAAAGGCATGGATATTCGGGGATGACGTCGATACCGATGCGATAATCCCCGGCAAATACCTGCGCACCACCGATATGCAGGTATTTGCCGATCACGTGCTCGAAGGTATCGATCCCGGATTTGCAAGGAATGTTAGGCGCGGCGATATCATCGTCGCCGGCATGAATTTTGGATGCGGCTCATCAAGAGAGCAAGCAGTACTCGCGATCAAATATGCCGGAGTGGGGTGCGTTGTGGCGGCATCCTTTGCGCGCATCTTCTTTCGAAATGCCATAAACATCGGGCTCCCACTGATCGAGACCGGAACGATGGTTCCCTGCAACGAAGGCGACATGGTTGAGATCGATATCGAAGACGGTACGGTAACCGCGGGAGGTTGCGAGTACACGGGGACGAAGATGCCGGATTTCCTGCTCGAGATCCTGATTGATGGCGGTCTCGTCGCGCACCGCAAGAAACAGTCGGCAAAGGAGCGGTTCGGCAGGCGGTCAGGCGCGTACTCGAAGAGCAGCATCCTCTCGGATAAGGACCACCTGAACCTGATCGTTGACCTGACCGCGCCCGGGGAGTCCGATAAGGTGCTGGATGTGGCGACAGGGAATGGATTTCTTGCGTTTGAGTTCGCAAAACGGGTTTTTAAAGCTAACGTCACCGGCTGCGATATGACCCGGGATATGCTTCTGGTCGCTGAGGGTATACAGAGAGAACGGGGGATCGATAATCTCGATTTCAGGATAATGGACGCGGAATCGCTCGGATTTGAGGACGGGTCGTTTGATATCGTATCATGCAGGTTCGCATTCCACCATTTCACAGATCCCGGAAAGGTGGTATCGGAGATGGTTCGTGTCTGCAAAACCGGCGGGAAGATCGTGCTCGTGGACGGGCTCTCTTCCGAAGACGCTATAAAGAGCGAATACCACAACAGAATCGAGCAACTCCGTGATCCGTCCCATATCCGCCTCTATTCGCAGCCGGAACTGGTCGGGATGCTTAAGGATGCCGGGCTCAAGGTTATTCAGGTGAGAAACTGGGATGCCGACTTCTATTTCGATGAGTGGATGAAGATCGCAGATCCCGGTGAGGAGATCGCCAGGAAGGTCAGGCGTATGATGGCTGATTCGGTCGAGGATGATAAAACCGGTCTCAGGGTTCGATTTGATGATGATGGAAGACTGCTTTTTACGTATTCTACTGTGATTCTGGTGGCTGAGAAAGAGTGATCTTTTGGGGTTTTGGGAGTTTCGTCGTTCACCTTCGAGCCGATTTACCCCGCCCGCTATTTGCAGAGGTTATATCGCGCAAGTTCGGATAGGTGATGCATCATGGATCAATGGATTCTCTGCGCCAGACATTGTAGTCATTTTTTCTTCGCCTTTTTGGTGTTGAGTCTTCGACCACGCAACGAGTATGATATAGCCATGTTGTCGCACCCGCTCAAACCACGCGCATAGCGTTATGCAATGGCGCAACTACATGCACCCAAGCTTACTCGTAACTTCTATTTCGTAGTACTCTTCCAATTTAGTTCTCAGAGTGTCCTGATTTTGATCCGTACTTTGAAGAATCCCAATCAGCTCTTTGAAACAGTCTGAATGTTTCTTGCCTTCCTTCAGCGTAAATATCGGACCTTCGTTTATCGCACATTGAGCATACCCAATCCACCTTTCGAAGGTCGGTGTCGCCTTTGCGCTGAGGGCAACCGCAATTTCCAGTTCATCAGGCGATAAATCACCATCCCCCATTTCGAGGTGGAGGATACTCTCTTCTTTGAGATTCTGGAGATTTGGTTTTTCCAATGCGCTTGTCGTTGGATGGAGGTGGAGATGTTTGAACGCCATTGTACCGCAAGCATTGATGTGGGAACCATCGATTGTTCTGTCGTCTTTACTGAGGTAGGTCTTAGCACTTCTCAATCCTAACCGGTGAGAGCGGATAAGTTTCACCAAACGGGGCGAATACCCCTCTGGATAGTGGACCTTAAAGTAGTATAGCTCGTGTCTAACCGGGTGAATGAAGTAGAGCAAGTACCAGACCAAATCGCGGTCAATTTGGGCTTCTGATAGATTCTGAAACAGTTTATCGAATCCATCTTTCATCCGAGCCACACAGTCCGGAACTAATTTACGTAGGGTGGGAATCGTTATAGAGTTCCAATTACTGGATAGAAGATCGAATTGGTTCTGTTTTTGACATTCGCCTATATCATTCTCTGTTAGCCACTCAATAACCTCTCCATGACTCTTGAATCCCCTCGCCCAGCTACGATACGCTTCCTGACATTCAGCCAAATCACCTGCTATCTGTTCAATAGTCTCATCAACATCAATCTCATCGATATTTGAAGTGTGTGCTTTGGCTGTGGGATTATTAATAAGATTACCCATTGTTCTCACTCCTGACTCTGATTCCCAGTTATAACCTCCATGCTTTATCCGTATCAAGGTCATTCCATTGCGTGTCGCAAGTATATCCCGGACACTGTCGTAGAATGCTCTTTGTTCATCCCGATATGGATATTTCTTATCCGGATCTTTTGCTCGGATTCTGTTGCACTCATCTTTCCAATAGCCTATATCAAACGCAAAAGAAATGTTTTCGGGATAAAAATCAAAAGAAATGGCTCTTGGCTCTGTAAAATGCTACTGTTCATCATATTCGATGATCAGATTTTCCGAGGGGATGAAGAAGTCGCATTGTAATTTCCACCCCGGTGTGGAAAAGTTCTCGTAACCACGAAAGGTAACCAGAGCTTCATGCATTCCTGATAAAACATCATTCATCGATGATTGGTCTGGCACAACCAACCAATCGAACGTTGCTTCAGTATCGACATGCCCAAACCGTTGCTTCAGGATGTTCTTCAGTGCATATTTCTGCTTTAGGGTGTCAGAATCGGTTCGTTTATCATTATTTTTATTGTGATTATTCTCTTGAGTCTTCCCATTATATTCAACTGAATAGCCCAACTTCTCGAAAAATCGCGCCGTCTCTGCCCCGCCAGAATAGTCATCAGAACTCAATTTATGCCCTGTTGCGATTTCGTATGCCAATCCTCGAATGAATTTGGCCGGATATTGTTCACCATCGAGAACGAGGAATGTGGTTCTCGCTGGATGTGTTGGGCGATTCTCTTCAGCATCGTATCTGCGACATGCTTCTTCTATATGGTTTTTCAGAACTTTTGACCAATCTATAGCCATACTGCTGCCCCCTGCCCGGACATAACTCCGTATAACTTAACATCAAACGTTGCGGCATAAAAAGCTCTCGGTCAAAAATATTGGGAAGTCATAATACGGGCTTCGCAGGGAAACGGTTAAAACTTGGTAAGTAGAATAAAAATTGGGTGCGAGTATAGGGGTGTGATAGATGAGATATTTCGTCCGTACCACCTCATTATAACATGGAAAGATATTTGATGAACCGGCAATTATACCTAAAAGACGGTTGTGTGTAACATGCGGAGTAACAAAGAGGCTACCAAAAAATGAAAAGAGAAGACATTAAACCCAATACAATCGTCCGCGGACCCATTTTTCCCGAGCCCGTAGAGGTAATTACGGTTGTGCCGATGGGTGATGCGATCAAACTCATCGGAAAGGGGCTTACAACAGGCAAGGTTCATGAACCGATCCTTAACGCTGAACAACTCGAAACACTTGAGGCAACTCCTGAAAAGGAACCGTTTGACGGCGATCCTTCACATTTTCGCCTTGGTATTGAAGCGTTGAGACTCGGCATGGCTTATGAATACGATCCTTATTTCGCTCTGTCTATCGCACGGGTTGAGCCTCTTCCTCACCAGCTGGAGGCGGTCTATGATTATTTCCTGACTCTTCCACGCATCCGTTTCCTTCTGGCTGACGACCCTGGGGCAGGAAAGACTATAATGGCAGGGCTTCTCCTGAAAGAGATGAAAATTCGTGGTCTTGTTGAAAGAACGCTTATCGTGACACCTGCGAATCTTTCATTCCAGTGGCAGCGTGAGATGTTGGATAAATTCCACGAGAACTTTGAGATTATCCGTAGCGACGTTCTCCGCGCCACTTACGGATCAAACCCCTGGCAGGAGAAGAATCAGGTCATTACGTCGATTTCATGGGTTTCCCGTATTGAGGATGCAAAAGAAAGCCTTCTCTCGTCTCACTGGGATCTGATCATCGTGGATGAAGCGCACAAGATGAGCGCTTATAGCAGGGATAAAAAGACGTTGATGTACCGTTTAGGTGAGAACCTGTCATCGATGACCGATCACTATCTGTTGATGACGGCAACACCGCACAAGGGGGACCCTAAGAATTTCTGTCTCTTTCTGGAACTGCTGGATAGAGACGTTTATGGTGATGTGGCGAGCCTTGAAGAGGCTATGCGGCGTAATCATGCTCCTTTTTATCTGCGACGTACTAAAGACGCCTTAGTTACTTTCCCCGATCCGGATACGGGCGTGGTTAAGAAACTCTTCACAAACCGCGAAGTACGGACTGTGGAATTTAAGATCGATGACGAAGAGTACGATTTCTATGATGCACTGACTCGTTATGTGGAGGATCAATCAATAAAAGCATCACAGGACGATTCTCCGCGGGGGCGGGCGCTGGGCTTCACGATGGCTATGCTTCAGCGGCGATTTGCGTCCAGTGTTTATGCAGTGCGCCGCAGCCTTGAACGGATGCGCGATAAACGTCAGAAGATTCTCGAAGATCCGGAAGCGTACCGGCAGGGGCAGATAACAAAACGTCTCCCTGATGACTTTGAAGACAGGACGAACAAAGAGCAGCAGGAAATAATCGATGAGCTGGAAGGTGTGGTGGCGTCTGTTGATCCGGGCGCACTGAAGGAAGATATTATGCAACTCACCAGACTCGCGGACCGTGCTATGGTACTGGAAGAGAGGGAAGTGGAATCCAAACTCATCAAACTAAAAGAAGTGATCACTGAACAGGGAATCTTTGAAGATCCCCGAATGAAACTTCTCATCTTTACCGAACATAAAGACACTCTCGACTATCTGGTTGAAAAATTGCAGGTGTGGGGTCTAAATGTGACTCAGATCCACGGAGGTATGAAGATTGGGAATCAGGATACTTATGGAACCCGCCTTCATGCTGAGCGAGCGTTCTGGGATGATGTACAGATTATGGTGGCAACAGAAGCTGCCGGAGAAGGTATTAACCTCCAGTTCTGCTGGTTTATGATCAATTATGATATCCCGTGGAATCCGATGAGGCTGGAGCAGCGCATGGGGCGAATCCATCGTTATGGTCAGGAGAATGACTGTTTAATCTTCAACTTCGTTTCTACCAACACGAGGGAAGGACGCGTTCTGCAGAAACTCTTCGACCGCCTGAGACAGATCGAAGCAGATCTGGATCCAAAAAGAACCGGAAAAATATTCAACGTTCTTGGGGATGTGTTTCCTTCAAACCAGCTGGAACGAATGTTACGGAAGATGTATGCCCGCAGCCTCACGGAGGAAGCTATCAAAGACCGCATAGTTGAGCAGGTGGACACAGAACGCTTCCAGAGGATAACAGCCTCTGCACTGGAGGGGCTTGCCACGCGGGAACTGAACCTTGCGGCTTTGATTGGCAGAAGGGCGGAAGCAAAAGAGCGGCGGTTGGTTCCGGAGGTTATCGAGGATTTCTTTGTTCATGCTGCACCTCTTGCTGCCATCAACCCAAAGGGAGCGAGAGGGAAGGCGCATATTTATCACATCGGACGCATTCCACGGACGCTCTGGAAGATCGGAGAGCGGCTGGAGCATCGTTTTGGAAGACTGGGGCATGAGTATAAACAGATCGTATTTGACAAGGAGTATCTGAAAGGTAATCCGACTCTTGAGTGGGTAACTCCAGGACATCCTCTGTTTGAATGTGTGCGTGAAGAAGTGTTGCAGCGTGTGCAGAACGACCTGCGGCGAGGTACGGTCTTCTATGACCTCCACCGCAAAGAACCTGCCCGACTGGATGTTCTCTCAGCCACTGTTCGAGATGGGCGTGGGAAGGTTCTGCACCGCCGTCTTTTCGTGGTCGAGACTGCCATGAACGGAATGATGACGGTCAGACAACCTACCATCTTTCTGGATATGGTTCCTGCGTCGGGCAACACAGACATCCACATCCCGGATGATACCGGACTTCCGGATCGCGACCGGATCGAACATGCACTCGTCAGAGATGCGCTCCAGCCCTTACTTGAAGAAGTAACCACAGAACGCGAGAAAGAGATTGAAACGATCTCGTGCCATATAGAGATCAGTCTGAGCGCCATCATTGATCGGATACAGTGCCAATTCGCAGAACTTGTTTCCGCAAAGGAATCCGGTTCAACAGAGCCGGGTCTTGACGGACGAATCAAACAGTTCGAGGATCGTCTCTTTGAGTTGAACGGTCGTCTGGAGGGGCGTCAGGAAGAACTGCAACATGAACGTCACTGCACCATTGCCGATATCAGACATCATGGCAGGGCATGGGTACTGCCACACCCGGAGCGCACCTCGCCAGAGATTGCGCCTATGGTTCGCAATGACGAGATCGAGAAGACTGCGGTTCAGGCGGTTGTTGCTTACGAAGAGGCGAGGGGCTGGGAGGTGGAAAGCGTGGAGGCTGATAACCGTGGTTTTGACCTCATATCCCGCAAGCCACATCCGGAAGACCCACAGACCGCCATCGAAGTCCGGTTCATCGAGGTCAAGGGACGAGCAACTGTGGGTGAGGTTGCACTTACCACCAACGAGTACAAGACAGCCGAGCGATTGAAGGAGGACTACTGGCTTTACGTTGTGTTCAACTGTTCAACAGAACCCGAGGTTCACACTGTTCGGAATCCTACGCGGCTTGGATGGGAGCCACTCGTTACGATTGAGCATTACCATGTGGGTGCGGATGAGATACTGGAGGCAGAAAAATAATGGCAAAACGCATACATGAGATCCGCGATCCTATCCACAATTTTATCCGTCTCGATTCCGGCGAACGCGAGGTGCTTGATTCCAGTCCATTTCAGCGGCTCCGTTATATTCATCAGCTTGCTTTAACGTATCTTGTGTATCCTGGAGCAACACATCGAAGATTCGAGCATTCTCTGGGTGTGATGGAACTTGCCGGACGGGTTTATGATATTGTGACTGAGCCTGATAATATCCACGAATCCATCAGAACAATTGTTCCCCTGCACATTTCACACGAGCACCAGTACTGGCGCCGTGTTCTTCGTATGGCAGCCCTGTGTCATGATGTGGGGCATTTGCCGTTTTCCCATGCGGCTGAGAAAGACCTGCTTCCCGACGGCTGGGATCATGAACGCCTCACAATAGAGATTATCCAAAGCTGCGAGATGGAATCCATCTGGAAGGGTCTTAAAATCCAACCGGACGATGTTGCCAAATTGGCGGTCGGTCCCAAGAAATACAAGGATGCCACTTTCAATGATTGGGAGATCATCCTTTCCGAGATAATCGTTGGCGATGCATTTGGCGTGGATCGAATGGATTACCTGTTGCGTGACTCCCATCATGCCGGTGTCGCTTATGGGAAGTTCGACTACTACCGACTCATAGATACAATCCGTATCCTGCCAAGAGAGCATGAAGATTCTACAGAACCCGCTCTGGGCATAGAAGAGGGGGGTTTGCATTCGGCTGAATCAATGCTCCTTGCCAGATATTTCATGTATATGCAGCTTTATTTCCACCATGTTCGGCGGATTTATGATATTCACCTGAAAGACTTCCTTAAGGCATGGCTTTCCGACGGATACTTACCTGTTGCACTTGATGATCATCTCCAGCTAACTGACAACGAGGTGACCACAGAGTTGCAGAAGGCAGCAAGAGATGAAAATCATCCCGGACACGATCCTGCAAGACGTATCGTTAATCGAGAACATTTCAGATTGTTGTATCATCGAAATCCTGACGATCTTCGCAAAAATCCCGATGCTGCCGAGGCAATCTTCGATGCCGCATGCAAGAAGTTTGGAGGGGGAAATGTGCGGCATGACTCATACGAACAGAAAAAGAGCGTTCTCGACTTTCCCATACTCGACAATGATGGTCGCATAGTGTCATCTCAAGCAAAATCTGTTACATTAAAGAACGTTCCCATCGTTGCAGTAGACTATATCTTTATCAGCCCCAAATATCGTAAGACTGCCGAAGACTGGCTGAAACAAAACCGTGAGACTATAATTACCCAGAAAGAGGAGGATGAATTATGAAGAGACGACAGCGTGATGCAGTGCTGCTATCGGTGATAGAGAATCTTGGCGCAGAAGGAAGCTGGTGCGGCGAGACCCACATCCAGAAGGCGACATACTTTGTTCAGGAACTGCTCAAAGTCCCACTGGAATTTGATTTTATCCTGTACAAACATGGACCGTTCTCGTTTGATCTGAGCGAGGAGATTACAGCGATGCAAGCAGATTATCTTCTTGGATTAGAGTCGCGCCCCTACCCTTACGGACCCAGTATCGTTTTTGGGGAGAGTAGCGAAATGATCAAAGAGCAGTTCCCAAAGACTCTGGAAAAGTACAATCCAGCCGTGGAATTCGTTGCAGACAAGTTTGGAGATAAAGGGGTGGCTGAGCTTGAGCGCATATCCACGGCACTGTATGTGACGCTCACAGGAGTTGTGGGTGGCAGCGTTGAGTCACGTGCGCAGCGCATCCACGAACTTAAGCCGCATGTTGATATCGGTGAAGCCCGCGATGCTGTGAAGATTGTGGATGGGATCATCGAAGAGGCATACGAAGTACAGGTAACATGAACCAGTGCCCCAAACGCTTAATCGAGGTGGATCTCTCCATCAAGAAGATCAGCGCACGCGCCCGCTGGCATCACTCCGACGGGCAGTTGGAAGGACATCGAGTCGATGTGGATTAGATGGAAAACGTGAGGTTAAGTATTATTTGCCGGAGCAAAAAAACATCTCTGAAAATGCACAGAAGGTGACCTGACATGCCCATCCCAGTCGAATATGCTAACAGACAATTGTACCATTTTACACACATCGAGAATCTTCCTGGAATTCTTGAATATGGTATCCTTTCCACAAATGAGAGACGGCATCGCGGGATTGCACATAAAAATGTTGCTTATGACAATATCCAAGATCGCAGATCTGTGATGGAGGTTCTTTGTGGATGCGGTGGGGTCGTCCATGATTATGTTCCGCTCTACTTTTGTAAACGGTCGCCAATGCTCTATGCAATCCTCCAGAGCGGAATTATTGATCAAAAACAGATCATATATCTTGAATTTCCAATCCAGATTATTGAGCAATATCAAAGCGTTTTCACGGATGCATCTGCAAACACCTTACCACCACCAAGGTTCTATGACGATGCCTCGAAACTAACGGTCATCGATTGGGAAGCCATCGATACATGGAAGTGGGGGCAGCAACACGACACCGGGGAAATCCCGGTCACTCAGAAAAAACAGGCGGAAGTTCTCATTCACAAAGTTCTGCCGATAGACTCATTGAAGAGGATTGTTGCGTATGATCAGCATTGTGTGGCGAAAGCAGAACAAATATTCAAGGAACATGGTGTTGGCATCCCGACAATTGTCTCAGGGGGACGTGGTTACTATTATTAGTGGGAATTGTCAGGTTCATAAGGGCTCGTACCATAACATAAATATTAGAATAGCGATTACGGATGGAGGGTAATATATGATCAAATTCACCAGCGGAGATATGTTTAAAATCGATACCGACATCCGCGTCAACACAGTAAATTGTGTAGGTGTGATGGGGGCTGGAGTTGCACTGACGTTTAAGAATAAATATCCGGGTATGTTCAAGGATTACCAGAAAGAATGCAAGAAGGGTAATTTGAATCCAGGTAAAATACATATCTGGACCGATCTTTCCGGCGAATGTATCATCAATTTCCCAACAAAAAAACACTGGAGAAAACCTTCTAAATACGAGTACATTGAAGCAGGACTATCTGATCTGCGTAAATATCTGCTTAATAAAGGTCAGATACGGGTGACCTTACCAGCACTTGGCTGTGATCGTGGAGGATTGGATTGGAAACGCGTCAAAGAAATGATCGAGGAACGTCTTAGTGGACTTGATGCGACCATCTTTGTCTTTGAACCTATGGATAAATCCAGAAATGTATATGGCGATGAAGCTCTTCAGGGGTCCGAAGAGGAGTTGATCCGTAAGGGTGTGAACATTGTCCAGTCTGATAGTGACTTGTTTCCTCCAGCATTACGTGAAAAAATGATATCTTCTTTATATGTTAAAGGCAACGACCAGATTCTAAAACGTCCGATATTGACTTTCATGAGTTCAAGGAAACCGGAGGAGCGCGAGGTTAACGCCGCTCTTACATGTTTGGAACTTGTGGCTCGTCCCGGACTCAGTATAATGGTTGGCTATGAGCCTCGTCTAAGTCGGCCCATAATACGGCGGGCACTGAAGCTTGGTTCGGATGTTATCATATCATTCCCAGAAGGAATCCTCAATTTCAGTGTACGCAGAGATCTTAAAAATGTCTGGGCTGACGAACGCATAGCAGTAGTGACTCAGGCAGCACCCCGTCAGAAATGGAACCGCAGCAGTGCACACAGCGATGCACTAAAAGCGAAATATTTGAGTCTGGCTCTTGCCAACGTGGCTTTGATAACGGATCAAGACCCTACGTGGCTGCCAGATCTCGCAAAAACCATCAGCAGTCCCTTATTCTACATTAATTATGGGGAGTTAGAATCCATGCCTTCCGAATCACTTGGAATGGTTAATGCAAAACCTGTGGGAGAAAACGCACAAACAAGTGATTCACACGTTGTACCAATTCTGGAATCTCTCGGAGTAAATGTCTCAGAACCTCAATCACCTATTATAAAATCCTCAACCCTAACGGCTTTTAGTGAAGAAACAAAGCCGCATTCTTTTGAAACGGCTTCTGAAAGGATGAATAAAGAAAAGAGTTGTATATAACGTTCTTGATAAGTTACCAGAAGGAGGAAATAGTACGAACCAGTACCCCAAACGCTTAATCGAGGTAGATCTCCCCATCAAGAAGATCAGCGCACACGCCCGCCGCGAAAAAAGCATCAGACATGGACACATCTCGACGCTTCACATCTGGTGGGCACGGCGCCCGCTTGCTGCGTGCCGGGCTGTGATCTGTGCCGCGCTCTGGATCGATCCTGCTGACCCGCTCTGCCCTGACGGGTTCAGAGAGAAGGCAGCAGGGATCATGCAGAAGTTCTGGGACCCGATGGGCTTGCAGACCCGGGATTTCGATGACCCACTGGAACTTCGCCGCGCTCTCCTTGATTTCATTGCCGATTTTGCCAACTGGGACAACTCAACAAAGAAGGAGTATCTGGATGCCAGCCGGGCGCTGACACAGGCAGCACACGTTGCACTGGGCGGCGTGCCCGGAACAAAGCCGCTCGTGGTGGACCCGTTTGCCGGAGGCGGGGCAATTCCGCTTGAGGCGCTGCGGGTGGGTGCGGATGCCTTTGCAAGCGACCTGAATCCTGTGGCAGTACTCCTCAACAAGGTCGTGCTCGAATACATCCCCCGATACGGGCAGCAGCTTGCAGATGAGGTGCGTAAGTGGGGCGAGTGGATCAAGCAGGAGGCAGAGAAGGAACTGGTAGAATTCTATCCAATAGATGCCGATGGTTCAACACCTATTGGCTATTTGTGGGCAAGAACAATTATTTGCGAGGGGCCAAAATGTGGGCAAGAAATGCCCATTATAAAAAATCAAATATTAAGTTCCCGTAAAGGTGCTGAGGCGGCAGTTACTATCAGCTACGAAAAAGGAAAACTTCGCACGAATGTTGTATTCGGCAAGGATGCAACACTTGTAAAAGGCGGAACATCTAAACGCACCTCAGTAACATGCCCAGCTTGTAGGTATACCACTCCACGGAAACGTGTCGAGTTTCAAGCAAATAATAGGGGATTTGGATTTCATATGCTTGCAGTAGTTATTCGTCGGCCAGATGGAACTCGAGGATATCGTCAACCTACCGTACAAGACCATTCCCTTCTCAATAAAGCTGATAACGTTGTTGCAGAGTGGAAATTAAAAGAATTTGGGGGAATTTCTGCAATTCCAAAAGAAGAACTTCCATATCTTAGAAGTATTTTTAATGTTAGGGTGTACGCTATTGATCAATGGCACAAACTCTTTCATAGTCGGCAACTTCTGTCTGCACTGGTCTTTACAAACACCGTCAGAAAAGCTGCCAAAGAAATTCAAACAACTTATTCGGACAAGACCTTTGCACAAGCAATTATAGAGTCTGTGTCTCTGTCTGTATCCAATGCATTGCAATACCAGTGTAATATTGCCACGTATTTGACAGAAGGGATCAAGTCTGCATTCATACAAGGACAAAGCCTTCCAATGAAAATGGATTTCATTGAAGCTAATCCTTTAATGGATACTCTTGCTGGAGGTTATATGTATTCTTTGTCCCAACACGTCTCGGGGTTAGAATACGCGGCATCATTTCAATATGTGGCTGGAAGTGTTCAGCAATTGTCTGCTTTACAAAGTGTTTTGCCTGATGGCTCAGTCGACCTACTCGCAACTGATCCCCCCTACTATGATGTCGTTCCATACGCCGATTGCTCGGACTTTTTCTACGTATGGTTACGTCGGATGCTTCATGATTTAACGACGTTTCCAAGCATAGATAATCTGACTCCAAAAGATGAAGAAATAGTTCAGCTGGCTGAACGTAATGAACGCTATCAAACCAGAACGAAAAATTGGTACGAAGATAAAATGCGCGATTCACTTTCATTGGCTAGAGTTGCTGTTAGACATGGTGGGGGTGCCGTTATTATTTTTGCTCATAAGGATACCTCAGCTTGGGAAGCACTACTTCAATCTGTTCTTGATGGTGGTTGGGTTATTACGGGTTCTTGGCCTATTGATACGGAAAAATCATCAAGGCTTCGAGCTAACGAATCTGCAGTTTTGACAAGTTCGATACACCTTTTCTGCCGCCCCCGCCAGAACCCCGACAGCATCGGCGAGTGGAGTGACGTGATCCATGAACTCCCCGGGCGCATCCACGAATGGATGCCGCGCCTTGTCGAAGAAGATATCGTTGGCGCAGACGCTATCTTCTCCTGCCTCGGTCCGGCAATGGAGATATTCTCCAGATATTCGAGCGTAGAGAAAGCAAGCGGTGAGCCGGTAACGCTCAAGGAGTACATGGAATACGTCTGGGCGGCTGTCACAAACGAAGCACTCGACACAATCTTTGCGGGGGCTGATGCCACTGGTTTTGAGGAGGATGCACGCCTCACTGCTATGTGGCTGTGGACGCTTTCTGCCAGTGCAAATGGTAACGGCAATGGCGGCACACAGGCAGACGCGAGCGCATCTGGCAAAGCTCCCGGAGCAGGTGGCTTTGCTCTGGAATACGACGCTGCCCGCAAGATCGCTCAGGGGTTGGGAGCGCATCTGGAGAATCTCCCCCATCTCGTTGAGATCAAGAAAGGCAAAGCTCGGCTGCTGCCTGTGGAGGAGCGCAGACAGTATCTCTTTGGTAAAGACGATATCCTTGTCCCAATAGGCAGTAAGAAGGAAAAGACAAAACAGACAGCACTCTTCGGCGAGCCTGCCGATGCAGAGGAAGAGACCGACATCAGAGGAGACCAAAAAATGCATCCAGCGATAGGAACGACTGTTCTGGATCGCATCCATCAGGCGATGCTCCTCTTCGGCGAGGGTCGCAGTGATGCTCTGAAGCGTTTTCTGGTGGATGATGGTGCCGGACAGGACGATCGGTTCTGGCGGCTGGCTGAACCGCTCCACAAGCTATATCCAGGCGGAACCAGCGAGAAACGTTGGATTGAGGGTGTATTAGCAAGAAAGAAGGGGTTGGGGCTCTGATGACAGATCGTATCGCTGAAGACTGGCAGGCAGCATTCATGCAGACGGTGCAGAGGTACGAGAACGCAATCGCACTCAAAGATGCTGCGATGGATGAACGGCTGGGCGACTGGACAACAGAACTTACGGCGGTCGTGGTTGCAACCTGTAATTCCGTGGGCTGGCAGGCGTCTGCAATAGGTCACAAGCTCGTGATGCTTCCGGTCTCCCAGTTCGAATATCTTGGTCTGGATGTGATGGCGTTTGCGGATGGTAAGAAACGATGGCGGTATCCTGTTGCGGTATTTGAACTGGAGAACCGGATGGATGATGATCGCATCGCCTACTCGTTATGGAAGGTGATGTGTGTTCGTGCGGATCTGAGGGTTGTATTCTGCTATCGTCGGAGTTCGGATGCGGGCTCTGCTCTGATCAGGTTTCTTCGCGATGAGGTGGTTCATGCGATGGATCTTGCAGCCTGTTGCGAAACTGGAAGGAGAGACACTTGTGGTCATCGGAAGTCGTGATGATTCTGCGACCTTTCCGTATGGCTTCTTCAAGTGGTGGAAACTGGATACAAATACCGGAACGTTTCGGTTAAACTGATAATGGATTAAGATAGAAAAATGATTGGGGCTCTAAAATGATTGCAGAACAGGTGAAATTTGACCGGACGCAGGTGTCCGAACTTGAGCGATTATTTGAAAAAGAGGGACTAAAATGACACTCAAACCGTGGTACAATGTCGTAAAACCGAGAGAAGACCTGAGGGAAGGAAAGCCTCTGGATGCCTCCGAGTTTGCTGTGCATCTGGATCAGATACGGAATGAGAGGGCTCCGGAGTATTACCAGCACCCAGAGCGTTTCTTTGAACGGACATATCTGACGAAAGGACTTGAAAGTTTATCTGCTGAAGTCATCCGCCGCCTTTCAGGAATACGAGTCGAGACCTCCGCAGTCTTTAACATGGCGACCCAGTTCGGTGGCGGTAAGACCCATGCTCTGGCTTTGCTGTACCATCTTGCCCGCGGTGGTCCGGAAGCAGCGTCATGGATTGGAGTTAATAATATTCTCGAACGAGCAGGCGTTAATGCAGTCCCTGAGGCAGCAACAGCAGTCTTCGTCGGTACCGAATTCGATTCAATCAGAGGACGCGGCGGAAAGGACGGTGAACCGTTGCGAAAAACTCCATGGGGCGAGATTGCATGGCAGCTCGGCGGACTCGAATCCTTCAAGATCGTGGAAGAACATGACAAACGATCGATCGCGCCGGGAAATGATGTGATCCGGGATCTGCTGCCAAAAGACCGTCCGTGTTTGATCCTGATGGATGAAGTGATGAACTACGTCAGCCGATTCCGAGAGGAGGGCATGGTGACACAGTTTTACGACTTTCTGCAGAATCTATCAGAAGAGGCACGGGGTCAGGACAGAGTTGTTCTCGTGGTCTCGATACCTGCCTCTGAGTTAGAGATGACTTCAGAAGACTTTTCGGATTACAAACGTTTCGAAATGTTGTTAGACCGGGTTGGCAAGGCAGTGGTGATGTCAGCAGAAGATGAAACCTCTGAAATCATCCGGAGGCGACTCTTTGAATGGACGGGAGTGCCAGACGATGCTGAAGCGACCATCGTAGCTCATGCAGACTGGATAGTAGATCATCGCAGTCAGGTAGATTTCCCCGTAGATCGTGCCAAAGAGGCTTTTCGTGCATCGTATCCGTTCCATCCCACAGTACTGTCCGTCTTTGAACGTAAATGGCGGAGTCTGCCCCACTTCCAGCAAACAAGAGGCATCTTACGGTTACTTGCGCTGTGGGTGTCAAAAGCGTATCAGGATGGTTACAAAGGATCACATAGCGACCTGCTGATCACGTTTGGTTCTGCGCCTCTGGACGATCCCAACTTCAGGGCAGCCATCTTTGAACAACTTGGCGAATCCCGACTGGAAACAGCTGTAACCACAGACATCTGCGGAAAGCCAGACGCACATTCTATAATGCTCGATGAAGAAGCCGCAGACTCCATCAAGGGAGCCCGCCTGCATCGAAAGGTTGCGACCACAATATTCTTTGAGTCCAATGGTGGGCAGGAAAGAACCGAAGCTACACTCTCCGAGATTCGTCTGGCTGCTTTTGAACCGGAAATGGATATCGGGAATATCGAGACTGTACTTGAAACGCTTGGAGAATCCTGTTACTACCTCGAGGTTGGAAGAAGCCGCTATCGCTTTACTCAGCGAGTTCAACTAAATAAAATGCTGGCAGATCGTTTATCTGTCATCCAAGATCCGAAGATCGAGGAACTGGTACGCGCCGAGATCCAGAAGGTATTTTCAAAATGCGAGATCGAAAGGGTCTTCTTCCCTGAAAAGAGCGGGGACATTCCAGATAGGGCAGCATTAATACTGGTTATCCTCCCGCCAGAGCTATCACTAACTGATGAGAAGAGAACCAGCGAGTTCATCGAGTCATTTACACGAGAGTACGGAACTTCTGCTCGCACATTCAAGAGTGCCCTGATCTGGATTGTCCCGGATTCGTCTACCGCACTCGATGAAGAAGCTCGGAAACTACTGGCATGGAAAGACATCGATGATGAGAAAGAGGAGCTTCGTCTGGATGACACACAAAAACGCAGACTTGGCGAGAATCTTAAAAAATCAAGTCGTGATATCAAGGAAACCGTCTGGAGAACATACAAACACGTCATGTTTCTTGGAAAGGATAATCAGATACAGCACATTGACCTTGGGATGGTTCATTCCAGTGCCGCGAGCTCGATGGTTGATTTGATTCTCAATCGCCTGCGTCAGGAGGATCTCGTAAAGGATAGCATTAGCCCGAACTTCATAGTCAGGCACTGGTCTCCTGCCTTCAAAGAATGGAGTACAAAATCAATACGCGATACCATCTTTGCTTCACCACAGTTTCCACGACTGCTGGATGCCGAATCAATCAAAGGCACAATTGCACGGGGTGTTTCGGATAAAATTATCGCGTATGGGGGTAAGTCCAGAGATGGGAGCTATGAACCGTTCTATTATGGCGAAGGTATACTCGAAAACGAGATCGAATTATCTGATGACCTGTTCATCATAACAGCTGATGAGGCAGAGAAACACATCGAACCACCAGTACTCACATCATTGGACATCTCGCCTCCTGAAGGACATGTCGAACCCGGCAATGAAACGAGATTTACAGTCAAAGGATTCGATCAGCACAATCACGAGATCGCTTTAGAATATGTTGAATGGGTTGCTGCCGGTGGGACGATTGATGCGACTGGTGTTTTTCTGGCGGGTCAGGACGAAGGTAGATTTGTTGTTACAACAAAGATCGGCGAGATCGAGGGCTCTGCTGAAGCTATTATCTCTAAGTCGCCACCACCCCCGCCCCCACCGCCAGTATATGCGACGAAACTTTCATGGAGTGGAGAGATACCATCGCAAAAATGGATGAATTTCTACACGAAGGTTCTATCTAGGTTTGCCAGCGGCAAGGGTCTTAAATTGGTACTGAGTGTGGAAGCATCTCTGGAAGGAGGAGTTCCGGATCAGAAAATCGAGGAGGTAAAGATCGCTCTTCGGGAGCTTGGTCTGGATGATGATGTTTCGGCTGAATGATATTCTGCTTCACCCACGATACAGCCGATACCCACATCTCTGCATTCCCCCTCATCATCCACCCGCTCGAACCCGTGCCGATAATCCCGAAGAATACACTCCGCCACATCCACCATCTCCGCCAGCACACCAGCATCCAGCGGTGCCACCCCCGAACTCACATATTCACCACCATCCAGCTCATACCACCGCGGTTTTGGCTTTGACAGCAGCTCCAGACTCAGCCTCCGCACCGTGTATTCAGGATACAGGTGTTTGAACCCGTGCGCATACAAGAGCAGTTGTCTCGAACGCTCGCCCGGTCCAGGCTCACCCCCGCCTCTCTCACTTCACGACCTCACTCGCATTCGTGATCACCGGATCTGCACCCAGCACAGAAAGCTGCGCCGCAATCTCGTTTGCGTCGTGATGCCCCTAACTACTGTGATCGCGTGACGAAGCGCGCAATCTCACAAAACATAATCACAATGAGCTCATCATACCAGAATGAGATCGATCCGACCTATACCGCGCCAACCACCCATCCAGGACACTACCGGATGCCTTCCTCGGTCTTTCCGATTCAGACACCCGGCGTATCCACAAACGTAAGCTATCTCTGCCCCTACTGGCTCACAAAGTCGCTCGGCTTTGGAATCCCTGGCTTCAAGCCCTTCCGCGTCCTGATCTGTGAAACGATCTCAGGAAGCAGGTTCTTTGGAAGCGACTCAAAGCCTGCAAACTCGGTGCTCCAGAGCGCTCTCCCTTCGGTTGCCGACCTGATATCGCCTGCAAACCCGAACAACTCTGCGACCGGCGTCTTCGCCTCGATGTCTGTGACATCGCCTTCCTGTGTCATGTTCAGTATCGCGCCTCTCCGCCCCTGGATCTCTGATATCGCGCCGCCCATGTGGTCCTGCGGCACCTGGATAAAGACCTTCTGGAACGGTTCGAGCAGCGTCACGTCTGACATCAGGATCCCTGCCTGAATCGCCTGCCTGACTGCCGGGATCACCTGCGCGGGACCGCGGTGCACGGCATCCTCGTGGAGCTTGACATCGACCAGTCTCAGCTTGACGCCCTGACACGGCTCCCTTGACATCGGTCCGGCAGTGGTCGCCTCCTCGAATCCCTCGATGATCAGTTCCATCGTCTCGCGGAGATACTGGACACCCTTGGTCATATCGAGAAGGATGTTCGATTCCGAGATTGCAGCGATACTCTTTGCCTCATCCTTGTTCATGCCGACCTCCATCAGCTTATCCCGCCGCTCAATCTTGTCCATCCGCATGCTGATCTCGCCGGATTTGATCAGGTCGATGACCTCCGGTTCGAGAGGCGAAACCTCGATGTAGAACCGGTTATGCCTGTTCGGTGACTTACCTTCGACCGGTCCTGCACGCCCTGTCACTGTCTCGCGGTACGCCACGATCGGCTCGGAAGTGGTGATCTCGACACCCTTATCCCGCTCGATCCGGTGGGCTACGACCTCGAGATGCAGTTCGCCCATCCCTGCGAGCAGGTGTTCGCCGGTCTCCTCGTCGATCTTGACCTGCAGCGTCGGATCCTCCTTTGAGACCTGCCTTAAAACCTCGACCAGTTTCGGGAGGTCTCGCATGTGCTTTGCCTCGACTGCAACCGTAACCACTGGCTCGCTTGCGTGTGTGATCGTCTCGAACGGATACATCTCTGAAAGCGTCGTTGCAGTGCTCCCGACGATCGCATTCTTTAGTCCCGTCACCGCTACAATATTCCCTGCCGGGATCTTCTCGACCTCAACCCGATCCGGTCCCATGAAGACCCCGACCTGCTGGATCCGGTCGGTGTTTGATGCGCCTGATATGTACAGTTCCTGACCGCGGACGATCGTTCCGCTGAAGAGCCTGCCTGTCGCAATCTCGCCGGCATGGGGATCTCTCGTGATCTTCGTGACCATGAGCGCGGTATCGCCATCCGGATCGCACGAAGCCATCTGCTTCCCGATCTCGGAATCCGCATCGCCGTGCCAGATCACAGGAACCCGCCGCTTCTGGGCTACGAGCGGGTCTGGCAGATGCTTGATGATCATATCGTTTAATACTTCATGGAGCGGGCACCTCGCTGCAAGCTCCTTCATATTATTATCTTTACAATAATTATATACATCTTTGAAACCTATATTGCTCTTCTGCATGTAGGTAACGCTTATCGCCCAGTTGTACAACGCTGATCCGAATGCCACGGTTCCGTTTGCCGCATCGAGCCGCCACTCTTTGTATTTCTCCTCGCTCATCCCTTTGATGAGTTTATTCACATTATCGATCACTTTCCCGAGTTTGATCTGCATCGTCTCAGGATCGACCTGGAGTTCGTTGATCAACCGGTCGACCTTGTTCACGAAGAGAACCGGCGTGACATTCTCCTTGAGTGCCTGCCGGAGCACGGTCTCTGTCTGCGGCATCGCGCCTTCGACCGCATCGACCACGACGACCGCACCATCAACAGCGCGCATCGCTCGTGTAACGTCGCCTCCGAAGTCCACGTGACCGGGAGTGTCTATGAGATTGATCAGGTATTCCTCACCCTCAAACTCGTGCACCATCGAGACGTTTGCAGCATCGATGGTGATGCCTCGCTCCTGCTCCTCCTCATCCGAATCCATGAAGAGCTGCGTGCCTGCAAGTTCCTTCGAGATCATGCCAGCGCCCGCAAGCAGATTATCCGTGAGTGTGGTTTTGCCGTGATCGATATGCGCAACTATACCGATGTTTCTGATGTTTTCGGGTTGACTCATCAGGTCCCGAACACGTTCGACCATTTTTTTCTTTACGCCCATATATTGTACCTCTAATTAAAATTATTAGATCGCAAACACTTATTGATTTCTGTAGTCTTAAGGATTGTCACGCATCAACAGCATCCGTATCGCGAGATGCGCAGCATTCGTGCCGTTATCGATTCCGACACAGGCTACCGGAACTCCCACCGGCATCTGCACAATCGAGAGCAGCGCATCAAGCCCACCGAGTTTCTTGCTAACCGGAACCCCGATAACCGGCTTATCCGTCCTTGCAGCAACAACACCGGGCAGTGCTGCCGATAATCCAGCAATCGCAATAAATACCCGCGCATCACTCTCCCTGATATAATCGTCCAGTTTTTCAGGATTTCGATGCGCAGAGATAACTTGAAGATTGTAGTCGTAACCACCCCTTTTCAGAACCCCGATTACCTGATCCGCGATATCCATATCGGATTCTGACCCCAGAATTATCGCAATTCCTGGCATTATGGCAGGTTTCCTTCGCCGCTCAGTTCATGCTGGCGTTCGATGTTCATCCGGATCAAGATCTCATAGATCTGCTTGATCGAACCGATATCGAGATTCAGTTCGGTTGCGTAATCGATGGCTCGATTCAAGACGACCTGTTCCTGCATATTGTCCTCGATACTCTTCCCATCCACTTTTTTTAACTCCAGAACCGTGCCTGCAAGTTCGGTACGGTCTGCGATCGATTTCAGTATCTGCTTATCGATTGTTTCAATTTTTTCTCTGATGTCCAACAGTTCCATGTTATCACCTCGTGTGTATTATCCTTGTTGATACTCTTTTTAGTATATCTCTGCCGTGCGCATGAAGTTTTGGCTCTTTGACAATCCGCGAGTACAAGCATCTCATAGATGATTCCTGCCTGTGTGGTATTGAGTGCTTAGGGATCACGAATGCCACGTTTGAACGAATTGCACAAATGCTAAAATGGAATACATTTGTGTCATTCGTCCGGGACGCGTGAGTTCGTGATAAAAACGGTAATAAGAATACTGAATCCGGGTAAAAATTCTCCAAAACAAATGCGGAGTGATTATATGGGTGATCGATTTGACGAAGTTTTGGAACACTCTCACGCGAGATATCGCTCAAGCCGCCGAAGGTTAAAATTTTCGTCCAGAGATTGGACAATAAATGTGACATCGATATTGGCAGCAATCAACTGAAAATCTACTTTTTTCCCTGGTGTTTTTCTTTTGAGCAGAGATTTACGCTGTAAAATCTCATGGATTATTGAAAAAGTATTTTCATCATAAAAATTGGCTACCACCCAATCCCCAACAGCAGGATAATCCACCGGGGAAGCCGCGTTGTATATTATTTTCCAAATTAATTCAGCGATAACATCATTCTCACCATTGTTTATCGTATAGCTGTCTTTATGAACAGCAATCACTCTTGCTATCTCCAGTCCCTCCAAATTACCAGGATCAACAGTATTCTGGAACCATTTGTCAAAACATAGTTTTTCTATAGTAGATGAAATGTTTTTCATGGGTACCTTGGACACCTAACGTTGTGCATGACCGTCTTTGGAAAGACGTGCGAAGCGCGGCTTTCCAAAGTACGTGTCGATGCATCTTGTTAGGCCCTCTCCATTACATAGAATACGTACCCATAGCTGTCTTCTGAGCAGCCAAAGACTCGGATCTCTTCTATGGTCTCGGCTGCAAAGGCTCTGACATCTTTGTCTGGATGGTCAAGAAGGCCTTGGGCTCGGGGTTCCAGTATGTCGTAGTACCCCTCGACCCACGTCTCTCTCGGTAGAGTATGCGTAGCGAGGACGCTGTAGCCAGCGTCCTCCGCTACGGCCCTATTTTCATCGGCACTGCGCATATCCGGATAGCCAGCGTTGAAGAACTGGCGCACATCAGCAGGGACGTCGGATCGCAACCACGACAGCTCGCTGACAACTGCGAAACCGCCCGGTTTCACAGCGGAGTACCATGTCTTGAGCGCATTGGGAAATCCAATATTGTAAGCTGCCCCCTCAGACCATAGCAGGTCAATTTGCTGAAACGTGTTTGGAATGTCTGCCATGTCCATACAGTGTGTTTGAACAAGGTGCTCAATTCCGGCCTCCTTGGCGCGTTGGACGAGGCTGGCCAAGAACGGTTGGTAGGAATCAACTGCATGCACTATCATTTGGAGCTGGTTTGCCAGCGCCAAGGTGTGTCGTCCCGCGCCACACCCTGCGTCCACAATCAATTCATGGGGTGACTGTGGTAGCATATCGAGAACTTTTAGCGTATCAAAATCACTCCCAGGACCCAGTTTCTCCATACCCCCGAAAAGCAGGTCAATAGGATTGGCGTTACTCATTGCATTGTCTCCTTTATCTCTGGCCTAACAAAGAGCGTTTTATCATTCGTCCCGCCCCAGAAACATCTCAAATATTTAGTGTAACTCGGAACCATGCCTGCAAGTTCGGTGCGGTCTGCGACCAATTTCAGTATCTCCTTATCGATTGTTTCAATTTTTTCTCTGACATCTGGAAGTTCCATGCTATCGCCTCGTTTGTATTATCCTTGTTGATACTCTATTTTAGCATATCTCTGCCGTACGCATGAAGTTTTGCTCTGCCACAGCCACATCTGGACGCGGGATTAGGGGTCGGTCGTTCACCCCAAGTATTAACACTTTGGCGCGCCGATTATAGCTTATGACTGACCCCCAGATCCCTTCGCTCATCGCCGCATTCGGAGCCGGAGTCTTAAGCGTGCTGTCGCCGTGCGTGCTCCCGCTGTTGCCAGCGATCATGGCGTACTCCTCCGAACAGGGTAAACTGCGCCCTCTGGCGATTGTAGCCGGACTCTGCATCTCCTTCACAGCAATGGGTGTGATATTCTCGGCATTCGGCTCTACCGTCTATGCGTATCGCGGATATATGGAGGCGATCGCCGAGATCATGATCATCGCGCTTGGGATTGTCATGCTATTCGACCTGCCAGTGTTTGACAGGTTAAGCGCACTTGCACCACAACTTACGCCGCAGAGTACCCAGGGGGAGGGTCTTTTCGGGGGTCTGCTGCTCGGGCTGTCGCTCGGAATCGTCTGGATTCCGTGCATCGGACCGCTGATCGGTAGCGTCCTTGCGACGGTCATACCCGAAGGCGACATTCTGTACGGCGGGACTGTGCTGTTCATCTATTCGCTCGGGCTTGCAATCCCGATGCTTGGAATCGCGTATGCAACCAGCACACTGACCGGGCACGTGAGAGGACTGTCACGGCACAGCATGATCATCAGAAGAATCGCAGGGGGCGTGCTGATCCTGGTCGGGCTCGGGATGGTGCTCGGGGTGTATAACCTCTTCTGGGGGTGGGCTGTGGATGCCATCTACACGATCCGATCGGATCTGTCAGGGATTATAGATCCTCTGACCTGATGCGGAGGGGCGGAACTTGAAAAAATGGATAATTACCATGGCAATTGTCCCTATCGCCGTGTTATCGCTGCTATTCGTGTTTCATGGCATATTCGACCCGGTCCGTGATATCCCGGATCCGTATTACCGGGACACAGGACACAATGTCACCAATAGATCCGAACTGATACATATCCTGCCGCTCCTCACGGGCGCATATCAGGAAGATTATTTCGACTGCTCAGAGATGTCTGCTTTCATGGAGTGGTATCTCGAAGGGCACGGTGTCGATACCGTGATCGTCACCGGAGAGCGGAATCAGCCACACAATATCTCTGCAGGGGGATTCGAGTACGAAAACGGTGCTGGAGATCATGCGTGGATCGTATCGAATGTAGCAGGGGAGAGATTTCTAATCGAGCCGACTCTTGCACGCGTCGTTCCAAAATCACTTGAGAGATACTATCTCGCTGATAAAACATACAATGATATTTATGATGCCGTGGGATCCAGCAGGTCTGTTGAGGAGTATGACTGGTGGGCTGTGGTGGATATCGGTTCTCCGGTGCCGTTTAAAACCCCGGTTTCATTGCCTGCCTCAACAGAGCTGGAAATAGAGATATTCGATCGGGTAAATAATGAGCGTGCGGATAATGGACTTCCGGCTCTGGAACAGAACGATGAGCTCGCAGAAGTTGCTCGCGTGTATAGCAGCGATCTCGCAGCGCGCAGAGACTCCAGTAATGATGTCGATGAGGACAATGATGACGGTGATGACGAGTTGGGTGACTTATTAAAGAAAAGCGGGATATATTATTTCGATATCTCTATCGAACAGACGCTTTCGGTCCCGGGACCGGTCTACGACTACGAAGAGCTCTTACAAACATGCCTTGACGCATGGGCGCATGGCGAATCCGGAGAAGATATTGAAGCATCGGATCTCGAGGAATCCGGGATAGGCGTGGCGGTCGACCCTGCTGGGAACGTATATGTAACCCAGGTCTCAATCAGGAAAATCCACTGCGGTTACAAGGGCGCGCCCTGCTGCAAGGAGCAAGGTTATTATCTATGGTGCTATAAACCATGGGAATGCAATCGAGGAATATGCGAATAATAAACAGGTAGGCTTATCATGGCGATCCGGGACATAAAACCAACTCGATCCGAACTCATAGAACTGAAAAAGAAGATCAAACTCGCAGGGAGCGGGCACAAGCTGCTGAAGATGAAGCGCGACGGTCTCATTCTGGAGTTTTTTGAGTTGCTTCACAGGGCGAAGAATGTTAGATCCGAACTCGATTCCGCTTATGCGCTTGCGAACGAGAAGATGGGGCTTGCAAAGGCAGTAGAGGGTGCGGTTGCAATAAAATCGATCGCATTCGCACTCAAGGATGTTCCGCATATCGAACTCGAGAGCAAGAACGTGATGGGTGTGGTGGTTCCGAAGATCGAATCCTCCCGGGTACGAAAAGATATCTGCGAGCGTGGTTACGGCATTATAGGGACGAGTTCATGCCTCGATGAGGCGGTCGAGGCGCATGAGACACTCGTTGAAAAGATAATCGTTGCTGCCGAGATCGAGACCGCGATAAAGAAGCTGCTCGATGACATCGAACAGACCAAGCGGAGGGTCAACGCGCTTGAGTTCAAGGTAATTCCGGAACTAACCGAGGCAGAGCGGTTCATCAAACTGCGCCTCGAAGAGATGGAGCGCGAAAACACCTTCCGGCTGAAGCGGATCAAGGCATGATCGATGCGAACGACCCTGAACTCAGAGGGGGGCTGCTCAAGTGGGTATGGCTCATCTCGATCGCCATGCTCGTACTTGGATATATCCTTATGTTTCTTCTGATTACTGGCAGACTCGAACTCAGGTGATCTTCACTTCCACGGTATCCTCTGCGATCCTGCCGCTTGCATCCGTGACACCAAGCGTGATGCTGTGCGTGCCATTCGAGAGTTCCGGTTCAAACGAACTTGCATCCCCGATCTGCCCGGCTATATCAGACCGCCAGTCATACCTGATAGGTGGGATGCCGCCGTTCACCGCGCACGAGAAACGACCGTCCTCCGTCGATATCGATGAGTCGATCGTATATATGCGCTCGTAACAATCTGCTCCGTCCTCATTGAACCATACCCGACCGCTGCCGAGTTTGAGCGTAGATCCTTCCTTCGAATGCTTAACCCATGTTGTGTTATTCTGCTGGAACAGATACAGCATATCCCCTGACGGTATGATCTGTCTCTTGATCATCCAGATTTCATCAGCTGACCTGCTCGCAAACGATTCCCAGCGCGAGTCTGCGGCATCATAACGGTACACCATTCGGTCACCAAAGATGTCTTTGCCGACACGCGCCTCATAGACGAGCCAGAGATCGGTCTTACGATCATAGCAGCTCGTGTACCGATCATCGAACCATATAAGATCACCATCGAGTATCGCAGGCTCGGTTTCAGGTTCGGCGCGGTTGCTGGTCGGCTCAAGCTCAGGTTCTGCTGGCGGCAGTGACTCACCAGTATCCTGCTCGCCGGACTCACCGGATTCGTTGCCCGCATCCGGCTCCTCCTCATCGAAGACGTCCCAGACCGACGCACTTTCCGGCGCGGGAGTCGGGGCTACGTAGTTTTCATTCCCGCCCTGCCGCGATAACCGATCTTTAATCCCGAACCCCAGGACCACAGAGGCTACAAGGACCAGGATCAGAATAAACGCGGTTCCCTTCGTCATTTTTAATTCTTTCTTCATCGTCTACCCCCAGTACCTTATATCACTGTGATCTGTATCGTATTAACCTTATTGGACGGACTCACCCCTGCCCTGCCCTTACCCCTTCTGGTAGACGACCTCGCCCCCGTACTCGATCCTCCGTATCCTGTGGTACGGGATGCTGGAGCTGTTTTCGAGCGTGAAGAACGAATTGCCAAGACTTGCGATCTCAGAGCCCCTGATGATCCGGGTATCGTTGGGTGCGCCCCTGTGCAGGTAGTAGATCGTGCATTCGTGCATCTGGTAGCCGCGCCACTTGATCTCATTCAAGACGTCTCTCGGACGTTTCGACCGGACATTTATTGCAGGCACACCAATCGCTTTATCCCCCATACCGTATATTCAATTCTACGATAACGGAGCAGACACCATGCTGTCAGAGATACAGGAATTCATAACCACACATTACGTGGATCCGATCGTGAACGATGCCGGGTACAACATAGTAAACACCCTCACATGGGCTGTGATACTCGGCATCTGCCTGATCGGCATATTCAAGGTGTTTAAGCATCTGCGTATCACGGTAGACCAGCGTTTCGCAGCAGGGGTGGTCTGCTATGTCCTCTTCGGCTCGAGTCTCCGTGTCCTTGAGGATGCCGATATCTTTGCACCGCCGCTTCAGTACCTGTTCATAACGCCTATTATCTATTTTGTGGTCTTCTTCGTAACACTGGCGGCTCTTCTGCTATCGATTAAGATCTATGGCAGCCGGTATCACGTGCCGTTTGCAGCCATCGGACTCGGTCTCGCGTCCGCGAATATTGGCGTACTGCTCTGCAGCGAAGACATCACGCATCCGGAGGCAGCACTGCTCATCGCGGTGCTCACGGCCATTTCCACTGCATCGATCTATATCGGCGCAGGGTTTGCAAAGATCAAATTCTTGCGCGACCGGTTCAATATAATGCTTCTCGGATCGCACCTCTTCGACGCATCCTCGACCATGGTCGGCATCGACCGTCTCGGTTATCATGGCAAGCATGTGGTCGAGAACTATCTGGTCGATCTCACTGGCACCGGAGCAGTGATGTACCCACTCAAACTGATCGTCTTCATCCCGCTGCTCTACCTGATCGACAGTGAGTTTGATGAGATCGAACTGCGCGATCTGTTGAAACTCGTGATTCTCGTGCTCGGACTCTCCCCTGCATGCAGGAACACGATCCGGATTCTCTTTGGGGTGTGATTGGGATGCTTAAGAAGTGCACAGTACTTGTAACGGTGATCTTTGTGGTCTCGGTGATATCCGGATACCTGTATGCGGTCTCGAATCCGTATGAATCCGCAAGGGTTATGCAGGAACTATCCGGCGAACTCGGCTGGATCACGGATCTGAATCCGATTCTGCTTTCATTTGTCATATTCCTGAACAATGCATTCAAGAGTTTTCTTGCAATCGTGCTTGGGGTGCTCGTGATCGTTCCGATCATGTTCATCGTGTTGAACGGATACATTCTCGGCATCGTTATATGCGAGTCTGCACGCATAGAAGGTCCTCTGTATGTTGCAGCAGCGATCCTGCCGCACGGCATAATCGAACTTCCGATGGTCCTCGTAAGCGCTGCTCTCGGAACGCGTATTGGAATGATGGTGCTGCTCCGGATAAGCGGTAAGATACCCACTGAAGAGATTCTATCCGCGCTTAAGTGGTCGATATCCTACTATTTCAGATGGATTCTCCCACTCCTGTTCGTAGCAGCCGTGATCGAGACGTTCATCACGCCTGCCGTGCTGTGGATTCTGGGATGATGGAAACTTCTTATGCCAAAAATGACACTGTCTAAAAATCAAGTGATTTATCACCGCGGAGAACGCGGAGGGCGCAGAGTTTCGATACCCTTTCAATCCTCGCTTTGGTTTTCTGGTGCCTCTGCGTTCTCCGCGTGCTCTGCGGTAAAATTTAAGGATATAGTGATTTCACTGGACTTTCCGATTG
>JGI24025J20009_10000395_pt1 | contig 33873 bp, 26 predicted proteins | sample Cruoilmetagenom3_FD_20009 | JGI IMG/M metagenome (IMG submission 20009) | reverse complement strand
ATGAGCGTATTCAAGTGAAACTAAAAGGACTGAGTCCTGTGCAGTACAGAACTCAGTCCTTGATATAAACTTAAACCGTCCAACATTTGGGGGTCAGTTCACTAACGGTTATTAGCGAGCCTTTCTCAATCAAAGCAGGGTTTGACGGGATTATTTAGACCGACCAATCCCCATATAGTCGCCTACTAGGTGATTAATTTGCCGCCGCGTCAACGCATTTCTCGCATCAAATATTGGCATCGCTTGCTGATTGATTTTCGCAATATCCAACTGGTCTTGTGGTGCCCAGCTCATAATAAAAATGGCCTGCGCCTCATTAAGCTGCTGGTAAGGGCTGGCAATCAATTCAAGCAGGGGTTGCTGCGGATAGAGCGCTGCAAGTTCAGGTTGTGCTTTATCACTATAAACCAAAGTACGAATATTATAAGACCATAATAACGCTAATAATGGATGAATGGCGGAGCCCGCCGTACGCCCTGAGCCTGTCTTATAACTACCACCCCAGATCATCACTGTTCTGTTGTCAATAAAACCATTAAAATACTGCCAAAACTTACGGAATATCAGCTCTTTTTGGTCTTCATTGATGTGCATAATCGAGTGCAATAGCGGCATGTCTAAACTGTGAGAGGCGCTTGATTGCTGTAGTTTAGACAACTCAGTCGGTAGCGTGTTACCGCCAAACCCCCAACCTGCTTGTAGGTAACTGCTGCCCACCCGCTCATCTAAGCCCATGATATGGCTCACTTGCTTGATATCCACCTGTTGGCTATCCGCCAAACGTGACATCTCGTTCATAAAGCTCACGCGCGTCGCCAGCATCGCCATAATGCTACTACGGGCAAATTCTATCGTGGCGATATCAGTGTAATGAGCAGCACGCGCATGCTGCATGATAGGCTTCAATACCTCTAGGTGCTGGCTACTGTCGGCTGTTTTTTCACCAAGTAACCACAATGAAGGGTTTAACATCGAGCTATAAGCATCGCCATCTTGTAGGAATACAAATGGTATATAGTATACCCACGCGCGCTGTAGGCGCTGAGCCAGTGCTGTGACACGGCCCAGCTGCTCAATACCGCTCATAATTAGCGGTGTTGCTTGCTGATGACTGTGGTTAAAAGCAGTAATCCAACTATCTTCCGTCCATACTGACTGAATGCTGTTTAAAAATAACCAGTACAGCGCAACGGTTTGCGGCTCATCACTATCACTATCACTATCACTATCACTATCTTCGACAATATCACCGCTGTTATCACAGTTTAGCTTTTCATAGCGCTGTATGAGCTTGTCGGCATTATCTGGCAACGCGTGACTAACAATAATATGCTGTTGCTCGTACATTTGCCATAGCGCTTGTAAATGATGCTCAAAGCCATACTGCTGTATCTGTTGCTTTAACAAAGCGCTATCTGCATACAAATGAATACGCTGACCCAAGCTTGCCAGTACGACCGCACTGGTAATGGCTTCAATACCATGTCCGACGAGTACGCAGACGCTAGCGTTCATAATAGAATTGTTAAGCGGATTCGCTTTAGATTCGTCGTTTTGTTTGTCTGTGACATCAGCGCTCATGCGGTTACCTTTTAATATTATTCACGTATCAGCATCACTACTCAGTATCACTACTAGGAGAGCCGTTTAATGTGCTGTAGCAACTGATCGGTGGAGGTATCAAACCGTCCTTCGTCAACCTCATGCTGCATGGCAGCATGCACAGACTCCGCCATCTGTTTGCCCATCTCAACGCCCCATTGATCAAATGGATTGATATCCCAGACACTGGCCATGACATACACCTTATGCTCATAAAGCGCAATCAGCGCTCCTAAACTGTGTGGGGTGAGCTCATCGATCAGTAATGTAGTCGACGGCTGGTTACCTCGGTAGTACTTATACTTATCTGCCTCAGAATCCGCTTTAGCACAAGCGATATCTGCAACGGCAGTATTACCAAAGGCCAATACTCGGCTTTGTGCCAGACAGTTGGCTAAGGACAATTCATGTTGCTGCTGCAATGGCGCGTTTGGTACCTTATCACTATAACGGCGTACACAAGCGATAAAGTCACAAGAAACCTGCTGTGTGCCTTGGTGTAGCAGTTGATAAAAGGCATGCTGGGCGTTTGAGCCAATCTCACCCCACAGAATTGGGCAAGTATCGTAGTCAATGTGATTGCCGTGCTGGGTAACCGACTTACCGTTACTCTCCATCTCAAGCTGGGTTAAGTAGCTCGGCAAGTAGCTTAAACGACCATCATAAGGCAACACGGTATGAGCATTCACCTGTAAAAAGGTACTGTTCCATACGGCAAGCAAACCTAAAAGCACGGGTAAGTTCTCTGCAAAATCGGCCTCAGCAAAATGCTCATCCATACTGTGAGCACCGCTTAATAGCTCCTTGAACCTAGGTATGCCAATCCGAATGGCAATCGCCAGTCCAATCGCTGACCATAAAGAAAAGCGACCACCGACCCACTCCCAAAGCTGTAACTGATGCTCAGGATGAATACCCCACGCATTCATTTTTTCACTATTGGCCGAAATACCAATGAAGTGCCGACGTAATACGCTGTCTTCAGTACCCGCCCGCAGCTTGGCAGTAGCAAGCAACCAGGATAATGCTGTCTTAGCATTGGATAACGTATCCACCGTACCAAAAGACTTGGATGAGATAATAAATAAGGTCGTCTCAGGATTGAGATGTCTGAGCAGGTTATCAAGCTGGGTGCCATCCATGTTAGAAACAAAATGCACCTCAATCTCTGTATCCGCCCATTCATCTAGGGCCCTAGTCGCCATGAGCGGTCCAAGGTCAGAGCCACCAACTCCAATGTTCACCACATCCGTAACGGCTTTACCTGAAAATCCACGCCACGTACCATGACGAACACGCTCGGACAATCTTGCTACCTGCGCCAAGCTATGATGCACGTCAGCCACTACATCTTGACCCTCGACCTGCAGCGCTGCTGTGTCTGGTAGACGCAGCGCCGTATGGAGCGCCGCACGCTGCTCACTGGTATTTACCATAGCGCCTTGCATAAGCGCCTCAACCCGCACTGACAGCTCACAGCTCACAGCTAGCTGCAATAGACTGTCTAGTACCTGCTCATCGATACACTGTTTACTATAGTCCATATACAGCGCGCCTGCCTGCGTACTAAAGCGCGTAGCACGATTGGCGTCTTGTGCGAACAAGGAGGCCAGTGACCATTGCTGCTTAGCCAGCGTTTGTAATTGCTGCCAGTGTTTAGAGCTGCGAGCGCTGGTAAATCCTTTTTTGTTATCCTTTAACTCATCCATCAGCTACTCTTCATCCGCTAATTGCTGCTCGGCAAAGTAAATAAAGGCTTGCATATAAGAGCGCATATCACCTGCATCATAGCTATCACCGCGCATGGTTGTTACGTTTACGCCATACTTACTAATCAGTGCATCAATGGCATCGGTGAGCTGTATCTCGCCGCCGACTGAGGCAGTCGTATTGGCCAAATAATCAAAGATCTGGTTGCTAAACACATAGCGCCCTACCACTGCCAGCTTTGAGGGTGCCTCTGCTAAGCTGGGCTTTTCGACAAATCCTGCCACTTTAAAGCTGACATTCACATCCGCTTGCTCATCCACATTGCTAGCACCGCTCAGCTTGGCAATACCGTATTTATGAACATCTTCATCTGCTACGTTATCCACCAATATTTGTGAATGGTTATCTTTATGAAAAGCATCGATCATAAAGGCCAAATTATCGGTAGCAGCATCGGTCGTAAATGGATCGAGCACCACATCCGGCAATAACACGGCAAAGTCATGCTCACCAATGATGGGGCGCGCTGCCAGCACCGCATGCCCTAAACCTAACGCTTTACCTTGACGTATCATGGACACCGTCACATCATCTGGTAGCCAATTTAAACTATCCGCCAGCTCGTTTTTGCCTTTATGACGCAGCTGGTTATCCAGCTCAGCATTGACATCAAAGTAGTTTTCAATCGCGCTTTTTTGCGCGTGACCGACCAAGACAATGTGCTTGATACCAGCGGCAATCGCCTCTTCAACCACATAGTGTATGGCAGGACGATTGCCTAATGGCAGCAGCTCTTTGGGCACTGATTTAGACAGTGGCAGCATACGGGTGCCAAAGCCTGCGACAGGAATAACAGCGTGAGTTATTTTTTTCATAGTGTTTAGACTGTTTTAAAGTAATAGTGAGATAAGTTTATATCTTATAAAGCTATACTAAATAGTGGCATAACCATTCGGATTCATACTCTGCCAACGCCAAGTATCTTGACACATATCAGTAATAGAGAGATGTGCTTGCCATCCTAATAATGTTTTCGCTTTATCAGCACTGGCATAACAACTGGCAATATCACCTGCACGGCGATCGACAAACTGATAAGGAATAGGCTTGCCGGTCACCTCAGTAAATGCCTGCAATAACTCTAGTACAGAGGTACCTTTGCCAGTCCCTAGGTTAATCGGTAAGAAACCTACTGAGCCTTTTTTATTTACACTGGTTTTATCTAAACTATTTTTTTCTGGACTTCTTGCTTGCTCTAGATAATTCAACGCAGCCACATGACCTTGAGCCAAATCAGTAACATGAATAAAGTCACGGACACCGGTTCCATCTACAGTAGAATAATCATTACCGAAGATACTGAGCTTATCAAGTTTACCAACGGCTACTTGGGAGATATAAGGCATTAAATTGTTCGGGATATCATTAGGGTCTTCACCAATCTGCCCTGAGGGGTGCGCACCTACTGGATTAAAGTATCTGAGAGCAATTAAATTCCACTCATCATCGGAGACTGCTAGGTCTTCTAAGATATGCTCGACTGCAAGTTTGCTTTGCCCGTAAGGATTGGTACAAGAACGCGGGGCAGTCTCATCGATAGGCAAGGTATCAGGATCGCCGTAGACCGTAGCGGAGGAAGAAAAAACGAGGTTTTTGACATTATGAGCTGCCATGACTTCTAATAAATTAATGGTACCACTGACATTATTGTTATAGTAAAGCAGCGGCTTGGCTACTGATTCGCCAACGGCCTTTAACCCTGCAAAGTGTATGACACCAAAGAAATTATGGGTAGAAAACACTTGTTTCAATGACTCTGTATCGCGGATATCCCCTTTGATGAAGGAGATAGGCTGTCCAATCAGAGTAGAGACACGGTTGATCGCTTCACGGCTACTATTAGATAAGTTATCGTAGACTACGATATCATATCCTGCTTCATGCAATGCGATACAGGTGTGGGAGCCAATATAGCCTGCGCCACCAGTAACTAATATCTTGTTTTTCATAATATTATTTTCAGTACAAAAAAAGACACCCCATTGTAGAGGTGCCTTCTTAATATTTCAATAGAGTTTTGGTAGTTAATCGGCTTTTGCCTATCTTACCAGCCTGTCACTTCTTTTAGCTTGTCGCCAAGCTTAGATGGGTCACGCGTGTATGCAATACCTGCATCTTCAAAGGCTTTGAATTTTTCTTCAGCAGTACCTTGACCACCAGAAATGATCGCGCCAGCATGGCCCATACGCTTACCTTCTGGAGCAGTGACACCTGCGATATAACCAACCACTGGCTTAGTGACATGATCTTTGATGTAAGCAGCAGCTTCCTCTTCAGCCGTACCACCGATCTCACCGATTAAGATAATCGCTTCGGTTTGTGGATCGTCTTGGAACAATTTTAACGCGTCGATCTGGTTCATGCCAGGGATAGGATCACCACCGATACCGATACAAGTAGACTGACCAAAGCCAAGCTTAGTGGTTTGTGCAACGGCTTCATACGTCAATGTACCAGAGCGTGAGATGATACCCACTTTACCTGGCTGATGGATGTGGCCTGGCATGATGCCGATTTTGCATTCGCCTGGCGTGATAACACCTGGGCAGTTAGGACCAACAAGACGCACGTCGCCTGCAGCTTCAAGATAGCGTTTGGCTTTTAGCATATCGAGAGTAGGTACGCCCTCAGTGATCACAACGATCAATTTGACGCCTGCATCGATTGCTTCAACGATAGAGTCTAGTACAAATGGTGCTGGTACATAGATAACTGAAGCGTCAGCTTGAGTGGCTTCCATGGCCTCACTCATAGTGTTGAACACTGGCAAACCTAGGTGCGTTTGACCGCCTTTACCTGGGGTCACGCCGCCAACAACTTTGGTACCGTATTCGATGGCTTGTTCAGAATGGAACGTACCGTTTTTACCAGTGAAACCTTGTACCAATACTTTGGTATCTTTATCGATTAATACACTCATTATTTTTTCCTTTATTCGGTTGTCTTGTGATAGCAACTTAATGGCGTATCGATCATTTATGAATGACGATTCATTTTTTGCCAAAAATTTGCTATTACGCTTTGACTACTAGGCTTAAGCAACTATTTTTATAGATTTACGCTTTAACAGCATCGACAATTTTTTGAGCTGCATCAGACAGGCCTTGAGCTGAAATCAATTTCAGACCAGACTCTTCTAGAATTTGCGCGCCTTTCTCAGCGTTGTTACCTTCTAAACGGACAACAACAGGTACTTTTACGTCAACTTCTTTGATAGCAGCAATAATGGCTTCTGCAATCATGTCACAACGTACGATACCACCGAAGATGTTGATAAGAACGCCTTCAACGCTGCTGTCTTCTAAGATAATTTTGAACGCTTCAACAACGCGATCTTTAGTTGCCCCGCCGCCAACGTCCAAGAAGTTAGCAGGCTTGCCGCCGTACAATTTGATGATGTCCATCGTCGCCATTGCAAGACCAGCGCCGTTTACCATACAACCGATATTACCTTCTAGAGCAACATAGTTTAGGTCAAACTCAGCCGCTTTAAGCTCACGCTCATTTTCTTGGGTCTTGTCTTGTAGCGCTGCGATTTTTGGCAGACGATAAAGGGCGTTTGAGTCGATACCGATTTTGCCATCAACACAAACAATCTCGCCATTTTCACGAACGGCTAACGGGTTGATTTCCATTAGCGCAAAGTCGTTTTCGACAAAGGCTTTATAAGCGCCAGTCATTAACTTAACGAACTGGTTGATTTGCTTACCTTCTAAGCCTAGCTTGAACGCGACATCACGCGCTTGGAATGGCATCAAACCAACTAAAGGATCAACATTTACTTTAAAGATTTTTTCTGGCGTGTTGTGCGCCACTTCTTCGATATCCACACCACCTTCAGTCGATGCCATGAAAGTCACGCGACGAGTCGCACGATCAACCACTGCGCCAAGATATAGCTCAGTTTGTACTGGGTACATATCTTCTGCAACCAATACGAAGTTCACTGGCTGACCATCAGCGTCTGTTTGGAAAGTTACTAGGTTAGTACCGATAAGCTCTTCAGCAACTTGCTTCGCTTCTTCACGAGTTTTAACCAGTTTTACACCACCAGCTTTACCACGACCACCTGCATGTACTTGCGCTTTGATAACCGCAATATCAGTTGGCGTTTTATCAAAAGCCGCTGCAGCTTCGTCGCCATTATGGGCAATGATGCCTTCTTGAATAGGCAATCCGTAGCTTTTTAATAGCTCTTTTGCTTGATACTCATGTAAATTCATTGATTGTATCCTTTATTTTTTACAATTAATAAAAAGTGAAAACAAATGCGCCGTCTATACATGCTAGCTATACATCTGGCGCACTTATGACCGTAGCGATGACTTTGATAGCGACGCTACGATCAGGTTATAAGTCGGTACTTATTACAATAACTACTTATTTCTTACGCTTTTTACGCTGGATGGCGTGAATAGCACGGCCATCTGCAGATAGTGCGGCTTCATGCACGGCTTCTGAAATGGTTGGATGGGCAAACGTCATAAGCTGTAAATCTTCGATACTAGAGACAAACTCCATCGCGATCATACCTTGATGGACGATGTCACCTGCGCCCGCAGAGATAGCGTGCATACCTAATAGGCGATCTGTCTTGGCATCGGCAACGACTTTGATAGAACCTTGCGCTTCGCTTTGAGCGAGTGCACGGCCGTTAGCCGCTAAGTTAAACGAGCCTGTTTTAACTTCATAGCCAGCATCGCTAGCTTCTTGCTCAGTCAAACCAACCCATGCAATCTCTGGATGCGTATAGATAACGTTGATGATCGTATCATAATTCACTTGGGCTTTTTCGCCATGAATACGTTCAACCGCCATCATGCCCTCTTCCATCGCTTTATGCGCAAGCATCGGACCACGTACCAAATCACCAATGGCGTAAACACCATCAAGGTTGGTTTTGCATTGATCATTCACATCGATAAGACCACGTTCAGTCAACGTGATACCACTGTCATCGCCAAGCAGTTTTTCAGAATAAGCACGGCGGCCAACACAAACGATCAGCTTATCAAAGCTCTCCTCGCTCGACTCACCTTTATTTTCGCTAGTGACAACCACTTGATCGCCTTTGACTTCAGCGTTGGTGACTTTGGTATCGACACGGATATCGAGACCTTGCTTTTTCAGCATTTTGCCAGCTTCTTTTGAGATGTCTTTGTCAGCGGCGGCCAAGAAGCTTGGAAGCGCTTCATATACAACAACTTCCGCCCCTAAACGACGCCATACTGAACCAAGCTCAAGACCGATCACGCCCGCACCGATCACGCCTAAACGCTTAGGTACTTCTGTGAAATCAAGCGCGCCTGTAGAGTCAACGATGCGATCGCCGTCAGTTTTGGCCACAGGAATCTCGATTGGTACAGAACCTGCCGCTAAAATCACGTTTTTAGCAGTGATGGTGGTTTCGCTTTCGTCTTCTAGAGCGGTAAACTTCACTTTTTTGTCAGTGCCTTTACCGTCAACCAATGTGCCCCAGCCTTGTAGCCAGTCAACGCCATTGCCTTTTAATAACGCTGCAACGCCGCCAGTCAATTGCTTAACAATACCTTCTTTACGCGCAATCATCTGCTCGATATCAATGGCGACATCGCCTGTGCTGATACCATGTTCAGCAAGGTCATGCTTAGTCGCTTCATAACGATGCGAGCTGTCAAGTAGGGCTTTTGATGGGATACAGCCAACGTTCAAACAAGTACCGCCAAGTGCAGGCTCGCCTTTATAAACACGTTTTTCGATACAAGCAACGCTCATACCCAACTGACCTGCACGGATAGCCGCTTCATAACCACCAGGACCGCCGCCGATGACGACTAGATCATAATTGTCTTTCATAGTACATTCCTATTTCAAATTTTACTTATTATTGACACTGAGGTTTGTCTCATTCATGAATAGATAATCTCTGCAGTTAGTAGTTAATACACTACCTTAGCAAGAGACGCTTTTTCATTCAAAAATGACTACCCACAACAGTGACCAAATTAATTTAATACGCCAACTAACTCATTGACTGTTAAATGGCTAGAACTCACACCTATACCAAAGTTAAAAAGCTTGTATCAGCGATTGCCAATACAAGCTTAACAGCTTACAGGTCTAGTAGTAACATGGCTGGATCTTCAACCAGCTCTTTGATCGTTACTAGGAACTGTACGGCTTCTTTACCATCAATCATACGATGGTCATAAGAGAGTGCAAGATACATCATTGGTAAGATTTCAACTTTACCATCGACTGCCATTGGGCGGTCATTGATAGCATGCATCCCTAGAATAGCCGTTTGGGGTGGATTCAAGATAGGCGTTGACATCAATGAGCCAAATACACCGCCGTTTGAAATGGTGAATGTGCCACCAGTCATATCTTCTAGTCCAAGCTTGCCTTTTTGCGCCAAGCCACCAAGCTCACGGATACGGCTTTCGACATCTGCCATGCTCATGCGATCGGTATCACGCAATACAGGAACTACTAAGCCGCGATCTGATGATACGGCAACACCGATGTCATAAAAACCATGATAAACAATGTCATCGCCGTCTAGTGAAGCATTCACTGCTGGGAAGCGTTTTAGTGCTTCTGTCGCCGCTTTCACAAACAATGACATAAAGCCTAGACGGACGCCATGACGCTTCTCAAACTGCTCTTTGTACTTAGCACGCATGTCCATCAATGGCTTCATGTTAACTTCGTTAAACGTTGTTAACATCGCTGTATCTTGTGACGCTGACAATAAACGCTCAGCAACACGCTTACGCAGACGAGTCATTGGTACACGTTTTTCAGTACGCTCACCCATTGATTCAGCCACTGGGCGGCCGCTATCAGACTTAATGCTACTGTCCGCTTTCAATGTTGGGTTTGCCATATCAGTCTTAGTGACACGACCACCGCGACCGCTACCTTCAACTTCTTTAGGATCTACGCCGCTTTCTTTCGCCGCTTTACGTACTGCTGGGCTTTGATCTTTGTGATCGGCTTCGTCTTTTTTATCTGTTGCTTGTACAGGCTCGCCACCATCGGCTGCTTGTTTTGCTTGTACAGGCGCTGCTGGTTGGTCTGGATCTACAGCAGGCGCAGAATCTGCACTGGCGCTGGCACCCGCTTCAAATTCAGCGATAAGCTCATCAGACAAAACCGTATCATCAACTTGCTTAACGATTTTGGTCACGACACCATCATCCGGTGCAACCACTTCTAATACAACTTTATCAGTTTCAATTTCAGCCAATAGGTCATCACGATTTACTTGTTGACCTTCAGTGACATGCCATTCAACGATCGTGCCATCGGCAACCGATTCTGGAAAAACGGGGGCTTTGATATCAGCCATCGATATACTCCTTAGATTTGGATATTCATATGTATATTGTTAAGTCGTGATAGGCAGTCAGTACCATTTTAAGGGGTCATTCTTAGATGGTTAAAGGATACTGACTGTCATCGCCTGATTCATTTATCTTGTATAGCCTGTTACTTAGACAACTCATCGACACTAATGCCAAGACCACCAGCGATCAACGCTTGCTGCTGCTGTGCGTGTAGTTTTGGTGAGCCTGTCGCAGGTGCTGCACTAGGAGGACGTGCCACCGGCTCCATGACTTTTGCCTTGGTTGGATGCGGTACGACGATACGGAACATGTGCGGTGCCAAATAGTACCAAGCGCCTTGGTTCAGCGGCTCTTCTTGCGTCCAAACGATCTCAGCTAAGTTACTGTATTTCTCAATCTCAGCAATCAAACGCTTCTCTGGCAACGGATAGAGCTGCTCGATACGAACGATAGCGACATGGTCTAAACCTAAAGCACGACGCTGCTCCAATAAATCATAATAAACTTTACCGCCACATAGCACCATGCGAGTTACTTTGTCTGCGTTGTGCTCATCCATCTCTGGCAACACGGTTTCAAATTTACCGTTAGCCAATTCTTCTAGATTCGATGTTGCCAATTTATGACGTAACAAGCTCTTCGGTGACATAACAATCAACGGTTTACGAATTGGGCGTACCGCTTGACGACGCAGGGCATGATAAATTTGCGCCGGCGTGGTTGGCGTAATCACTTGCATATTGTCTTCAGCACACAGCTGTAAGAAGCGCTCAAGACGGGCAGAAGAATGCTCAGGACCTTGACCTTCAAAGCCATGTGGCAATAGCATGGTCAGACCACAAACACGTTGCCATTTGGTTTCGCCACTTGAGATGAACTGGTCAATCACCACCTGTGCGCCGTTAACAAAGTCACCAAACTGCGCTTCCCAAACGATCAATGCGTTTGGTACTGTGGTTGCATAACCATATTCAAAGGCTAACACCGCTTCTTCTGACAACAATGAGTTATAAGTCGCAAAGCGCGCTTGCGTCTCACTCATATGAGCCAATGGCACATACATGCTGCCATCATTCACATTGTAGATTTCACTATGACGATGTGAGAACGTACCACGGCCGACGTCTTCACCCGTAATACGTACTAGCACCTCATCGTTATCTACGAGTGACGCATAAGCTAACGTTTCAGCCGCACCCCAGTTTAAAGGCTCTTCGCCAGTTTGCATGGCCAAACGCTGCTCTACCATCTTCTGGACTTGACGTTGTAGCTTATAGCCTTCTGGCATTTCCGCCATACGACGTCCATAACCTTTTAGCGTCTCGATATCGACACTGGTATCCCATTCATCGACTAAATCATGACCTAGATAAGGCTTCCAATCGACAAACAGGGCTTCATTAGGCTCACTGACTAGCGAATTGGCCACATAATCACCGCGGTCTAACGATTCACGATATTCATCTTCGTACCGTTTTTCTTCTTCTGCATTCAATACACCATCTTCAATAAGCTTTTGTGCATAGATAGTGCGGGCAGTCGGTAACTTTTTAATGACCGCATACATTAGGGGCTGAGTCGCTGATGGCTCATCCGCTTCGTTATGGCCATTACGGCGATAACAGAACAGATCAATAATAATATCTTTACCAAACTCATGACGGTAGTCTAACGCCAATTGAGCGGCGAACACGACGGACTCAGGGTCATCACTGTTTACATGCAAGATAGGCGCGTGAACCATTTTTGCCACATCAGTACAGTACTCAGTTGAACGAGCATCGTCTTGACGGCTGGTGGTAAAGCCAACTTGGTTGTTAATAACAATATGTACCGTACCGCCTGTGGTATAAGCGCGGGTTTGTGACATCTGGAAAGTTTCTTGAACCACACCTTGACCAGCAAAGGCGGCATCGCCATGAATGACGATTGGCAGTACTGAATTGCCGTCGGTTTTGTCCATTAAGCGATCATCATTACGACGAACCTGACGTGCGCGCACTGACCCCTGCAATACGGGAGCGACAATCTCAAGATGTGATGGGTTAAATGCCAACGCTAAATGCACCTCACCGCCTGGTGTCATCACATTAGACGAAAAACCGTTATGGTATTTTACATCGCCTGAGCCTTTTTCTGGCTGTACTTTACCGTCGAACTCATCAAACAAATCCGCTGGATTTTTGCCTAAAATGTTTACCAACAGGTTGAGGCGTCCACGGTGGGCCATACCAATGACCATCTCTTTGGTACCATAACCGCCAGCACGTTGAATGATTTCATTGATAGCAGGAATAAAGCTTTCGCCACCCTCTAAACCAAAACGCTTAACACCTGTGTACTTACGCGCCAGATATTTCTCTAAGCCTTCTGCTGCTGTGAGACGCTCTAGAATAGATAAGCGTTTTTCTTTATCAAACTTGATATACCCTAAATTGCTTTCTAGATACTTTTCCATCCAGCGTTTTTCGGTACTGGTGGTGACGTGCATGTACTCGACGCCAATGTGACGGCAGTATACCCGCTCCATGATTTCGATAATTTCACGTAACGGCGCTTCATCCTTACCAATATTTAAATCATTGGTCGGAAACACGGTATCAAGGTCGGCTTCTGAGAGATTATGATAAGCAAGGGTCAAATCTTCCACTTCTGCCCGTGGATGTAGATCTAACGGATCCAGCTGGGCGCGGCGGTGACCACGGCGACGATAGGCGGATATTAGCTGTTGTACGCCCATTTGCTTAGGATCAGCACAGTCAGCGGCATGGTTAACATTGGCGTCCGTATTTTGCACACCACCCTTATTGGCGGTCTGGTTACGGGCAAGCAATAAAAACTGGTCTTTAATAGCATTATGCTGAGCATCGTTTGGCGATTTGTACTGTTCAAAATACGCTTGCCAATCTGTATCAACGCTATTAGGATCGTTTAAGTATTGCTCATAAAGAGCTTCTACATAGCTGGCGTTATCAGCAGCCAACTCTGTATGTCCTAGGCTCGCGGCTTCTTTAGTTATACTATTCATAATAATCGTCTATTTGATAGATAAATGAATGGAATCGTGCTTATTCTTGAGTAATCTGTTGTATGTTGACCGGTACTATTAATCTATTCGATAGAAAGGGCTTACTCCTATCGATAACTGACTACGATAATAAATTATGCTGAACCGTATTCAGTAAGCGTTATTGCCATACTTCTACAAAAAATACTGCTATTTGTGAACGTTCAGTTTTCTAGTCAGACTCGTTTCACAACATTAATTTATATATACTACCGTCAGTCATAACCAAGTTATTCATAATGCGTTATGAGCAAATGAGCAATGATGTCAGCTAGCCTATAAATTGGCTATTTTTGCTGAAATTCTTTGTCATTTCCGAGACATTACTACTTTTTAGTCAAGCATACATTGCTGTATAGAATAGCACGCCTAGCTTTTGTGCCATAGTTTGTTTGTTCAATACTAGGTATTTACGTAATGAATATCTACTATCACTCTAATCGCATTATCACACACTTGGCTATTTTGGTGCTGTTATTTCGTTCAATAACAAGGACTGAGTCATCAAAGTATCGCGTTCGCATAACTGGGCGGTATTCTAACATTTAACGTGGTCAATATCTCTTGGTGAATCATTTTTTCTCATGCAAGTATATCGCTTGCTTGGACATATATCATGTGTTCTTACATACGACCAACGTATTGTTAGTACAGCATTACCTACGCTACTGGGCATTGTTTTCATCTATACACCCCTCCCCAAGCGAATGAAAAAATTTGAACCCTCTCAAAATTTTGCTAATAAAAAACACCACCTAATCACTAGGTGGTGTTTTTATATAGTATCTACAAAATATAGTATCTGCAAAAAACCCTACAACTATAAACGATTAACCCGCTTGGTCAATAAGCAGGCTGCGTAGATGGCCAATCGCTTTGGTTGGGTTCAAGCCTTTTGGACAAACTGATACACAGTTCATGATACCGCGGCAACGGAACAAGCTAAACGGATCGTCTAAACGAGCCAAACGCGCTTGCGTGTCGCCATCACGGCTATCAGCAACGAAGCGATAAGCATGCAATAGTGCTGATGGACCTAAGAACTTATCAGGGTTCCACCAGAACGATGGGCAGCTGGTTGAACAGCAGGCACACAAAATACATTCGTACAGACCGTTTAGCTTTTCACGCTGTTCAGGTGATTGCAAACGCTCGGTTGGCGGTGCTGGCTGATCATTGATTAAGTACGGATGTACTTTTTCATACTGCTCATAGAATTGGTTCATGTCGACTACCAAATCACGAACCACTGGCAGACCCGGCAGGGGACGCACGGTTACCTTTTCTGGCAAGGTATTCATGTTGATTAGACATGCCAAACCATTTTTACCATTGATGTTCATGCCATCAGAACCACAGATGCCTTCACGGCAAGAGCGACGGAAAGTGAGTGTTTCATCTTCCTTTTTTAGGCGTAATAACACGTCAAGCAACATACGATCTGACTCAAGAAGCTCAATCGTATACGTTTGCATGCGTGGCGCTGCGTCCAAATCAGGATCGTAGCGATAGATTTCGATGGTGCGAGTACCTCGGCTCATAATGCTAAACTCCACACGTAGGTGATGGCGGGCATACAAAGATTGCAACATAGTGACGCTGACTATTCATCAGTACTGATAACCAGTACCAAATACTGATGAGTAGTCTAAAAGCGCTGGCATGAGCATGTAGCTGGCGGTCACCTTTTTAATAAATTAATTAGGGATAAAACGTTTACGCTGTCTTATATATCAGGCGTACCGTCTAGAATTAATAGACGCGAACTTTTGGCTCGATATAATCAACAGTCAATGGCACTTTGCGAACTGGCTTATAAATAATCTTGTTGCCTTCAGAATACCATAAGGTATGCTTCATCCAATCGTGATCATTACGGCCATTTGGTGCATAGTCGTCATCTTCTGGGCGATCGTAATCAGACACACTATGAGCGCCGCGGCTTTCATGACGCTTGGCGGCAGAGATCATTGTCGCTTTTGCTACTTCATATAAGTTAGCAACTTCAAAAGCTTCAATACGTGCTGTGTTAAACACTTGTGATTTATCTGCCAAGTGGATTTTTTCGATTTTCTCACCCAGCGCTAAAATCTTCTCAACGCCTTCGTCCATCATCGCTTGCGTACGGAACACACTAGCATGTGCCTGCATGGTCGCACGAATCTCGTCTGCGACGTCTTGCGCATTGTAGCCTTCGGTTGACTGCTGTAGCTTGTCTAAACGGCGCACGGTAAAATCAAGTACGCGAGGATCTAGTGGCTTGTAGTTATGATCCGCATGGTGGAATTCATCAACGATGTGTTTACCAGCCGCGCGGCCAAACACCAATAAATCCAGCAGTGAGTTGGTACCTAAACGGTTGGCACCGTGAACACTCACGCAAGCACATTCACCAATAGCATAAAGCCCTTTGATGACCGTGCCTTCTGCATACAACCCGTCTTCATCAGTGCCAGCTTCTAGATTTGGCACAACCACTTGGCCATGAATCGTCGTTGGAATACCGCCCATCATATAATGAATGGTTGGAATAACAGGGATAGGCTCTTTTGTGATATCGACGTTGGCAAAGTTTTTACCAATCTCAAATACTGATGGCAGGCGTTTCATGATGGTCTCTACCCCTAAATGGGTCATATCCATTACGATATGATCGGCATTAGGACCACAACCACGGCCTTCTTTAATTTCTTGGTCCATAGAACGTGAAACCAAATCACGTGGTGCCAAGTCTTTTACCGTTGGCGCATAACGCTCCATGAAAGCTTCGCCATCTTTATTACGTAAGATCGCGCCTTCACCGCGGCACCCTTCCGTTAATAGGACGCCAGCTCCGTGAACACCCGTAGGATGGAACTGCCAGAACTCCATATCTTGCAATGGAATCCCTGCGCGAACCGCCATACCAATACCGTCACCAGTATTAATATAAGCGTTGGTAGAGGCAGCAAAGATACGACCTGCACCACCTGTCGCTAGGACAGTGATCGGCGACTGGAACACAGCAATCGTACCCGTTTCTTGCTCAATCGCCACAACGCCATTGATGTTACCAGCTTCGTCTTTGATCAAATCAAGTGCAATCCACTCGATAAAGAACTCAGTACCTTGCTCAAGGTTCTTTTGATATAGCGTATGTAAGAGTGCATGGCCAGTACGGTCAGCAGCAGCGCAAGCACGTTGTACGGCTTTTTCGCCATAGTTTGACGTGTGACCACCAAACGGACGCTGATAAATCGTCCCATCTTCATTGCGGTCAAACGGCATGCCCATGTGCTCAAGCTCATAGACCACTTTTGGCGCTTCACGGCACATATATTCAATGGCGTCTTGGTCACCTAACCAATCTGACCCTTTAACAGTGTCATAAAAGTGAAAGTGCCAGTTATCATTGCTCATATTACCCAAACTTGCACCGATACCACCCTGAGCTGCGACGGTGTGCGAACGCGTTGGGAATACTTTGGTCAGGACTGCAACCTTCATGCCCGCTTCAGCCAAATGTAGTGAAGCACGCATACCTGAGCCGCCACCACCAACGATGACAGCATCATAGTTGAGGGTTTTGATATTGCTAATGGTATTATCTTGTCTTGTTGCCATTACGGTTTTCCTAATGCCTGTGAAGTAAATACAAGAGTTGCCTAAACCAGTCTTTCTGCTAACGTAGCGACGTACGGCTGCTACCACCCACACAGCTTAACTGTTCTTATTCAGACAACCTGCAACCACTTACTAAAATTTGCATATTCATCATGATGTTGTGGTGAATCTATTACCCAGCACGATCGGATGAATCTTATATGACTGTTGACCAACTGCATTTAAAGACCTAAGCCATAAATAAAGCGGACTTAACAGTCGGTCATTAAAAAGATAAAAGTATCACGTTTAGGGTAGTCAACTCGTTAAATAGCAACGACACTGAAGCCTGTACCCCAAAAAATCATGATGCCCCAAAATAGAAACACTAAGACGGCGATAATCATTAAGGTCTGTAGCACCAAACGTAGTCTTGGTGCGCTTTCACCCATCTTGCCAGACGTAATGTAATCGGTAAATACCGTCCACATACCAACCCAAGCGTGACCAGCTAATGCCAGTACAGCCACTAAGCTAAACAGACGCATTGGCAGACTGGTCATAAACGATGCCCACTCAAGATAAGTGACATCACCATGGGTCAAAAAGAAACCCAGCAACACCACACTATAAACGGCTAAAACGACAGCACTAATGCGCTGGACAATCCAATCGCGTGAGCCTGAGCCTGTCAGACCAGTCGCACTTTTGATTCCTGAATCATTTTTAATCATTAGAACATCACCCATACAAATGACGCGACAATTAGTATCGCTGAAATCACAAAACTGGCCATAGAGGCAGCGCGGCCAGATTTTAGCTCTTCAGTCATGCCCATATCAGCAAATAAGTGCTTGATACCCATCACAAAGTGATAAGCAATCGCTGCAACAAAAATCCATGCTAAAAAGCGCACAAGTACGTTGTCAAATACGGTTGCAAAACTCTCAGGCGATGCCAATGAGTTTTGTAGTAACCACAACATGACAGGAATCAATAAAAATAAAATAATGCCAGAGATACGATGCAGAATTGAGGCGATCGCAATCGGTGATCGGTTAACGCTAATCACTTGGCTTAGAGGCAGATCAATAGGTCGGTTGCTTTTCACAGCGGGCATCCTTTTTGCGGTTATACTCCTGTATCTGCTATCAACGCTTAATATCAATGGTGTCAATTAAGCATTGAGCAACACACGAGACGAATAAAGTAAGGAAGAGCTAGCTGACTTCGTTTAGTTTGCGCTAAATATGAAGAAACGATCAGGGGATACAGAGTATTGATAAACTGTTTAATATTGCTCGTCAAATTGACAGGTCAATAAAACAACCCATCTATTATACAACAAAGAAAATAAACATGAGTAAGATCGATTAACTAGTCTATTTTTACTGGTGATATCAAAAAAGATAACGTTACGCTGTCATCTGTATCGACATCAACCTTAGGCTAAGTACTTAAAAATAGAACAGTTAACAAGAACATTCGAACCTGAAATAAAGGTTTTTATCTATCAAGACATCATTGAGTCGTAACCCAGTACGAATAGTGAAGGCTCTAAACGACACTATATCATGACCACTTATCAATTCGCACAAAGCTAGTGCCAGTTAAGTGCCTCTAATTATAAAATGACTGGACGATAATTACAAATTTATCCCTTAAGTAGTAAAAGACAAACACTGAGTCAACAAATAAATAGAAATAGGCAAGCCTGCGGGCCTAAAAACCCTTAGGATTGCTAGAATTTACCCCCTATTTGTTTTGTCCGCTACTCATGCTCTGTCTGTTTTTGCCACACATTTTCGTAAAAACTGTCTTCTTATTCTGGGAAAATCCTTCAAAGACACCCTCAATAATGTAGTCTCACTTACTGCTACAAAAAGCAGGTTTTTTAGTAAAATAACCAAACAGACATATTTTGATACAAAAATTACAGTGAATAAACACGACTAAACCGTGCCAATAAGCGGCATTGTGATGAAAAGTCTTTTCAAATCATAAGGAATTACTGCTAATATACCCTGCGTATCAAATGTGTTAAACACTTTTTGACCATTTGACGAATGCTGACGCGAGGGTATGCGTCTATAGCAATTTTATTCTAACAAGCTAAAACCAATGGAGAGCAATTTATGGCTGACACTAATGCCAAACTAACCGTAAATGGGGAAGCGTACGAACTTCCTATTATTAAAGGTACTTTAGGGCGCCCAGTTATCGATATTGCTGCTTTACAAGATTCAGGATTTTGGTCTTATGACCCTGGTTTTAAAGTAACGGCTCCTGTTGAATCAAAGATTACCTACATTGATGGCGGTAAAGGCGAGTTACTACACCGTGGCTACCCTATCGATCAGCTAGCAAACAATGCTGAATATCTAGAAGTTGCTTATGCGCTGATTCATGGTGACCTGCCTAACAGTGAGCAAAAAGCAGACTTTTTTGAAAAAATCCGTAAGCATACTGGTGTTCATGACCAATTGCGTAAGTTCTTTGAAGGCTTCCGCCGTGATGCGCATCCAATGGCGATTATGGTTGGTGTCGTTGGTGCCTTATCAGCGTTTTATCATGAAGACCTAGATGTGAGTAACGAAGAGCATCGTGAAATCACTGCTATTCGTTTAATTGCTAAGATGCCAACGCTTGCTGCGATGAGTTATAAATACTCACAGGGCGAACCGTTCATGTACCCACGCAATGACTTTAGCTACGCTGAAAACTTCTTATACATGATGTTTGCGACACCTGCTGATGTGGATTATAAAACCAACGATGTCATCACCCGCGCAATGGATAAAATCTTCACCTTGCACGCTGATCATGAGCAAAATGCATCAACGTCTACTGTCCGCCTAGCGGGCTCTACTGGCGCCAACCCTTACGCTTGTATCGCTGCTGGTATTGCAGCCCTTTGGGGCCCATCACATGGCGGCGCTAACGAAGCCGTTCTTGAGATGCTAGATGAAATCGGCTCGGTTGAAAACGTGCCTGAGTTTATGGAAAAAGTGAAGAGCCGCGAAGTGAAGCTCATGGGCTTTGGTCACCGTGTTTATAAGAACTTTGACCCACGTGCTCAAGTCATGAAAGAAACTTGTGACGAAGTACTCGCTGCCCTAGGCATCAACGATCCTAAGCTTGAACTTGCGATGGCACTTGAAAAAATCGCTTTAGAAGATCCGTTCTTCATCGAGCGTAACTTATATCCAAACGTTGATTTTTACTCTGGCATCATCCTAAAAGCCATTGGTATTCCAACGTCAATGTTTACAGTAATCTTCTCGCTAGCCCGTACGTCTGGTTGGATCAGCCATTGGTTAGAGATGCACAGTGCACCGTTCAAAATCGGTCGCCCACGTCAGCTATACACTGGTGAAACGCGTCGCGATTTTGTAAAAACTGAAGATCGTAAATAAGCAAAAATAATACTCGCTTAATAAAAAATCCCGCCAATGTGCGGGATTTTTTATTGTCTAATTTTTAATGCTTTAGCGCTTTGATCATCATAGTCTACGCTCAAACACAGTCTCCATTTAGCTGTGGCTGGTGCAAGCTTTATCTTGATGAATTATTGAAACGTTCTTAACGTCTGCTCATATTTAGCGATTTGCTCATCATAGTCTTCAATCGTGTCGTTAAATTTTGCCATAAGCGCTTCAAACTCTTTTTGTTGATCTACTTTCATCTGCTGCATATCAATCACTTGCTGAGCCTGTATTTGCTCCCAGACTTGATGCTGAATAATCAGCCGTGCCAACGCAGGACTCTTGGCACTCACCCGTCCAGCAATTTCTGCATGTTCAAACAGTTGCGGCACTAATGTCGCGATATTAAGCAAGGTGTCGACATCTTCTGCACTAAGCGGTGTCGTCACTGGTTGATAGAGCGCTTCCATTGCTTGCTGGTAGCGATCAATAATTTGATCTTCCGTGCGCATGATGGGTTTGCGCGGCTCTAGACTAATACGCTTTAATACAGTTAAATCACGCTCACCAACTTCCGTACTGGTATTGATATCAACCTCAGGAGCAGCGTTAGCGTCACTGTCTGTAGCAACAGCCTCTTCTGCATTCGCGGGCGCTATTTCCGCCACCTGCTCCGAATTGCTACTATCAGCATCGACAGTGGCCTCAGTTGTTAACAACAAATTCTCACTGTCTGACGCATCAGCGGCTTGCAGCGATTCATACTCTGCTTGTAGACGGCGCTGTAATCCTTGTACTTGCGCGACGTATAAAGGCTGAAACTGCTCAATACGCGCTGCAGCCGAATCACTTTGCGGCATAGGCTTGTTGTCCTCAGCACTCGTTTTTTCCGTGCTCTGACTGTCCTCTGGCACAGGCTGAGTGTCTGGTTGCTGCTGACAGCCGGTCAAAAACAGTATTCCGGTTAGTGTGACTGCAAGCCAAGTCGGTGATTGACGAAAACTGGCAGCTTGATTGAGACGCAGGTTATTGACCACACCTTTATTCGCTTTATGGCTAGCGTCAAGCGCAGACTTTGCTGGCGAAAATTTAAACATGAGAGTAGCTATCCTTGTTAAGGCAAATTATTAAACACTAAAATGATCGCGACCACGCATTGCTCATTGGTTTGACACCGCCTTATCGACAGCGTTTACCCTTAAAAACGGTATGCAGGCCTCTAAGTCTTGACAGTCCTGTCCCCGCTGACGACGGATAAAATAGTCCTGTACCATGCGTGCTTGCTGCTCAACACCATATTTAAAAAACGACTTTCCTGTCTCGAGCACATAGTCATAACGGCGATCAATAAGCGCGCCACGCACTACTTTTATACCTTGCTGCAATTGCCACACATGGGTTAATTCATGTATCAGCCAACTTTTTTTGCTAAGAGACGCGTGGCTAAAATCCACAAGCCAATCTGCTGGATGAAAGTAAATATTGCCATTCGGACTAACCGCATAGTTTTTCAGTACCCACCACGCGGTTTTTAGCTGCACTTCATCAAGGTGAATACTGTCACCGAACACCGAACGTGCCAACGCTTTTTCACCATCACTAAGTAACCGTGAGTGCTGCTTTGCACCTTTTGACGGTAAACAACGATGCGCCAAGCGTTTAAAAATCGTTTGAGACTTCATTCACAAAACACCTTATGCTTAATGGACTGTTTGCAAGTCGTTACGCTTATTAAAGGACGTTTAGTAGTAGCAGTAGAGCATTAATAGGGATAAAACTTAAAAACCAAAGTGTTTGCTACATAAAAAATATTTGGGACATAAGCTGTACACTTTGCTGATTTTTAATAACGTAAATCTGCGTTAGCCTAGCCTGTACAGTATTGATAACCGTGATTGGAGATGGTGATTGATACAAATTAGCGTACTTTTCCTACTGATGTCTAATGTTATTATTGACCATTCTGTTTTTACCAGTGCCGCTTTTTTGACCCAAAAATCTGTTTTTTAGTATAAATAACAAACTTAGTGGGCAGCTTATTTATAAAAATGCTGCTCAAGCCCCGCTGTTAGAATGATGGCGCGCTGTTTTATTTCACAATAGAGAGTCCTATGCCCCCTAACTTTCATGCCGACACGCCCCTTGCCCAACGTATGCGCCCTACGACGCTTGATGCCATCATTGGCCAAACGCACCTTTTAGCCGCTGGCGCACCCCTACGACGGTTGGTCGAACAAGGACATTTGCCCTCTATTATTTTGCATGGCGAAGCAGGCATCGGTAAAACAACCATTGCCATGCTATTGGCTGACGCGGTTGGCAGACCTTTTCATGCGCTCTCTGCCTTAAATACTGGGGTTAAGCAGTTGCGTGAGGTGTTAGACCATAAAGATTCATTGAGCTTTGAATCTCCTGTGGTCTTTATCGATGAGATTCACCGTTTTAATAAAGCTCAGCAGGATGCGCTATTGGGTGCGGTAGAGTCTGGCGATATTACCTTAATAGGCGCGACCACTGAAAACCCTTCCTTTAGCGTCAATAATGCGCTGTTGTCACGCTGCCAAGTGTATCGTCTCGAACCGTTAACGTCTGAGCAAATCAGTGCGGTGTTACAACGAGCACTATCAGAAGACAATGTGCTTAAAAAACTGAAAATTGATTTACAAGCCCAAGATACCATCAGTCAGTTGGCTCATGGCGATGCGCGAAAAGCACTGAATGTGTTAGAGCTTGCGGTGCAAACTGCTGATACGCAGCACTCACCGCTTGTTATTGATAATGAGCTGGTCGGCCGCGTCGCACAGACCGCGTTGGTTCGCTATGACAAAGATGGCGAGCAGCATTACGATATCATCTCGGCCATGATAAAGTCCGTACGCGGCTCCGATCCAGATGCCGCGTTATATTGGATGGCGCGAATGCTGGTCGGCGGTGAGCCTGCTGATTTTATCGCGCGGCGCTTGGTGATTTTGGCCAGTGAAGATATTGGCAATGCCAACCCCAACGCTCTACTTCTCGCCGATGCCGCATTGCGTAGTGTACAGTCCATAGGTATGCCAGAAGCGCGTATCATTTTAGGGCAAGTGGTGGTCTATCTTGCCACCAGCGCCAAAAGCAACAGCACTTATAAAGCCATTAATGCCGCGATGGCGTTGGCAGAAAAAGACGCATCGCCCGTTCCCCTCCATCTGCGTAATGGCGTGACTAAGCTCATGCGCACTCAAGGCTACGGTCAGGGCTATGCCTACCCACACGATTATCCCAATCATTACTATCCCCAAACGTACTTACCTGATAATTTATTAGGGACAAGCTTTTACACATTTGCGGACAATCAGCGGGAGCAACACAGCAAGCAATTTATGAATTGGCTAAAAAACCAAGCCGCAAGTAATGACTAATGTATTAGGGCGTGTTGAACATTCACAAATGAGCACTACTGATTGCTAAAACTGGGGCTTAAGACAGCTGTACCGATCATTGATAAAACTTATGACGATTTTTTAGCGTCTAGCCCTTATAGTTTAGAGATGAAGCAGCACGCTTGGGTAAAAAGCGTTAAAATGTCACCACAGAGGTATAGACAAGTCATGAGCGATGAGCGTCGGCAGTTGCTTGCTTTCATTACCACGCGCTTTGCTTAACCATAACAGCGCTTTTTGTCATCTACTGCTACAATAGGCAGATAACGCTTTATATTCCAAACCACACCTATCTATAAATAATAAAATATTGAGACTTACCTATGAGTTTACATACGATTCCTGAGATTATCGAAGACATTCGTGCTGGTAAAATGGTCATCTTGATGGATGATGAAGACCGCGAAAACGAAGGCGACATCATCATGGCAGCGACCCATGTGCGCCCAGACGACATCAACTTTATGATTACCCACGCGCGCGGCTTGGTCTGTTTGACCTTATCGCAAGCACGTTGCCAACAGTTGGCATTACCACTGATGTCTGATCGCAATGAAGCAAAATTTAGCACCAACTTTACGGTGTCCATTGAGGCGGCGGAAGGCGTCACGACTGGTATCTCTGCCGCCGATCGCGCGCGCACCATTCAAGCCGCGGTTTCTTCTTCAGCAAAACCTGAAGACATCGTACAGCCTGGGCATATCTTTCCCATCATGGCTCAAAATGGGGGCGTTCTTCATCGTGCCGGCCATACGGAAGCCGGTTGCGACTTGGCACGACTAGCAGGCCTTGAGCCCGCAGCGGTGATTGTAGAAATCATCAACGCTGATGGTACGATGGCACGCCGTGATGATCTTGAGGTATTTGCACAAGAGCATGGTATCAAAATGGGCACGATTGCTGACCTTATTAACTATCGTATTGCCAATGAGCAAACGGTAGAAGAAATTGAGACCCGTCCTTTTGAAACTGAGTATGGCATCTTTACCTTACATCGTTTCCGTGAGTTTGGCGCTGATGAGACGCATTTGGCCTTGGTCAAAGGTGATGTGAGCGAAGGTGTCAGTACTGTACGTGTACATGGCTTCCATCCGCTGCGCGATTTATTCGCTGCCAAAAACGATACGACAGGCCGTAGTGGCTGGAGTGTGCAATCCGCGTTAGAAGAGATTAGCGCGTCAGATTGCGGTGTCCTCGTATGGATTGGTAGTCATCAACCAGTGGATCTGGGCGATGCGCTAGATAAAGCCTCAGACAATCAATCCCTATCTACCATTACACAGCAGCCGTATCGTAGTATTGGTGTGGGCGCACAAATATTACGCCACCTTGGGGTACGTGATATGCGCTTACTGTCATCTCCGATGAAGTTTTATGCGTTATCAGGCTTTGATCTAAACGTGGTCGATTTTGTTCATGCGCCAAAGCAGGATTAATATTTAAACCGCTGGCTGATTCAGTACCAGCGTGAGTAGTATCACTGACATAAAAAAAGGCACGCTAGCATAAGGTTAGCGTGCCTTTACATTGTTAGGTGAATATTGTTAAGTGATAAATACTTCTTTTTAAACCTTAGGCGTGTGCTCGACTGTCGCCTCTAATGCGAGTAACCGTTCACGTTCATCCTCTGTCCACGGCAGCTTATTTTTTCCATCACTGTCTAACCGCACCACCACCGCTTCAGCCGTTGCGACGATGGCCTTTTGGGCGCTGCTATAATAGCCATACTCCATCACAATGCTAGTATTGCCTAAACGCTGACAACGCACCCCTAATAACAAAGTATCAGGATAAGTCACTGGGCGTAAATATTGGCAACTTGATTGCGCCAACACTGTGACCATACTGCCATCAAACATGCCAAGTGCCTGCAAATAGCTAATACGTGCTGATTCTGCATAACGATAATAGACCACGTTATTTAAATGATTAAAGGCATCCATCTCACCCCAATGAATGGGCTGGGGATGAATAATAGGAAAATGCGCCAATTCGTTGGGGCAATGACTGCTTGAGACATCAGTGGTTGCATTTTCTGACTGTTTAGGACTCTCCATAACTTAATCTCTCTTATTTTTTGGGTCAATAAATCTGGCAAGCAACGACCATCAACGTTGAGGCTTGTCTAAAATCTGGGTGGTTAACAGTGGTGTTGGTTTTGGTGCGTTAGCAATCAATCGATCTAACCAGTCTATGACTTCTGAGATGTCAGTGGGAGCAGTTTTGGTTGATAAACTAGTATCATGAGATTTGTTTGTTATGCCCGCCGACGTTGAACGAGACGTTTTTTCACTATTAGTCGTAGCGGTTTTTGACGCAGTTTCTGCTGACATTGATTCTTGGGTAACTAGGGTTTTCAGCTGTTTTCGCGCTTGTCTCAAATAACCAATTAACGGCTCTCGTTCGCGCATATTGCTGGCTTGACTGGCCAGATTCAATGTCATAATAACTTCATGAATCGTCAGTTGCCTGCGCGTTAGGCTCACATCACTGTCAGTGTTTTGAGGCTGTGTCGCAGCATGAGTAAAACGCTCGTGACTGTGCAAAAAATCTTGAATATTTTGTATGCCGAGGTTGTGTAATTGCCAAGGACTGGGCTGCGCGCTTTTTGCCTGCAAGCGTTCAATGTCTTTTGTTAGGCTTTGTTTAATCACGACGGTTAGCGCTGGGGCGATCTCATTACTGCTTTGTGACAGCTGCCAATGTAGTCCTCGCAACAAATCTATCGCTGCACTATGGTTATTATCGGCCAGTAATCTATCAGCGGCTTGTATTTGAATACGCAATAAATCCAACTGGTTTTGCGCTTGACTGCTGGCCGCCGCTCTAGGCTCTGGCAACGTCTGCTGACTCATGGCAAACAGTCGATCATCCATCTCATTGAGTCGGCTGACGACTTGTTCGTTACTTTGCAAACGCTCATTAACATGATGCTCAAAACGCTGTTGGCTGATGTATAGCCATAATATCGCGGCGATAAGCAAAAAAATAACCAACCACTGCAGCCGCAACAAAAACACCGTTGCTTGCCGGCGCTGCTGAACAGCAGACGGATCCTTAGATAACGATTCAGAATTTATTGGCATAAGACAGTACCGTTATGGATAGGTTTAAACATAGTGAAGTAAATCATAGGAAAATGTTAGTTTTTAGCCTTAATAGCAGCAAGAATGGTTTCTGGCGCCAAATCTTCTACCCGCCAGTGACTTAACTGCTGCTCTGCCACCATGTTGGCTAAGCGCTCCCCTAACACGACGTAGGCAAAATCTGACAACGTAAGTACCTTATGTGGTTCTACACTGCTCGCGGCCACACTATCTGACTGCGGTGTTAAAGGTGTTGCAGCTGCTGTAACAATCGTTGTCCAATGCTCAAAGGCCGTACCACTACTAATAACCACAATTGGCTTTGACTGTTTGGGTTGTTTTGAGGGAGCGACAACCTGCGTGGATCTGTGCGCCAAAAAGTCTTGTAGCCACTGCTGATACTGAGTCGCCGCCTCAGTAGGCATGGTGCGCTCATACCAAGCAATACTATCAATATGCACACCGCGTGCCTGTAATGTATCGACCAATAGTCGTCGTCCGCCAAGGCCACGCCAGATCAGTAGTTTATCACCTGCTTGCAGAGTTTTAATCTCAGGCATGGCTAGCATGCCTTCATTATTGGCAACGTCAGGCTGCCGTACTCTATAGCTTGTCGTATCTAACTTGGCACGACTCAGTACAGCCGCGGTTGCTGCCCCAACGGCAATGACAGGGCTGGGTGTCTTCAACGTCTCAAGTTCTGTCTCTGCTTCCTCAGCGGTACCGCCCTGCGATTTGAGTTCACGCACAAGCGATTGCCAAACCGCTAAACCGGCAGCCGCCGCGGTGGGACTCACGATAACGAGCGCCTTATAGTCACCCGTTAACCATTGACCCATCAAGGTTCTATCATTATCGGTTACTGGCCGCGATTGCAGCGACAACATCGGCATATCAACCACTGTCAGCCCTGCAGCTTGTAGATGATGCGTTAGTGGTGCTGCACGCTCTAGCGGGCGAGTGTTGATGACCACTTGCGGCAATGATAGTGATTGATCCATTGCTTGGCTTTTTTGCCTAGACTTGACGTAAGTTGACGACATAGATATACCATGAAAAACGCTGATAAAACCGACTTAACCACAGACCTGTAGAGGTAACGGCTGGCCTATGGTTGCTCAAATAGTTGCATCATTTATGCGTTATTCAGGATGATAGATCGCTGCTAAAATATCCCCAGCACCATCGGCAAGCAGCATGTCTGCAACATCAATACCAAGCTGGTTGGCCTGCGCTTCTTGCTCGTCTTGTGGGCCGATCAATGTGACCCGTTTTTCAGATTTTAACAACTTGCTGCCGTCGGCTTGCCCCACCCGACCTCGTAACCACAACACATTGCCGTTATCATTATTACCATTGTCACCGTTGTGATCATTATTGGCATCGGTTTCGTCAGCCATTTGCAAAACCGCATAAGCCGCGATCGGCACTTGACACCCACCCTCTAAGTGACGATTTAGCGCGCGCTCAGCGATGAGGCGAATACGAGCTTTGTCATCATTAAGCGGTGCAAGCAGTTTTAACACCTCGTCATCACCGTCACGGCATTCGATCGCCAAGGCGCCTTGACCAACCGCTGGCAGACAAGCATCAATATCAAGCTCTCCGCGTATTCGCTCGTCCAGCTCAATACGTTGCAGCCCGCTGGTTGCTAGGATAATAGCATCATACTCGCCAGCATCTAGCTTACCCAAACGGGTGCCAACATTGCCGCGCAAGGTCTTGATTTGTAAATCTGGACGATACGCTTTAATTTGACACTGGCGGCGCAAACTTGATGTCCCAACCACTGCCCCTTGTGGCAACGCATCGATACTATCGTAAGTATTGGAGACAAAGGCGTCTGTTGGTGAAGCACGCTTGCAGTAGACCCCAAGCGTCAAGCCTTCAGGGAGCTGCATGGGCACATCTTTTAACGAATGTACCGCAATGTCTGCTTGTTTGTCGTACAACGCTTGCTCAAGCTCTTTGACAAATAAACCTTTACCGCCGATTTTTGCCAAAGGTGTGTCCAAAATCTTGTCACCCTTAGTGACAATTTTTAGCAAGTTGATCGTCAGCTCAGGATAAAGTGCCAATAAACGATCACGAATGTGCTCAGCTTGCCATAATGCCAAAGGACTCTGGCGCGTGGCGATGTTTAAAGTGGTCAAAGCAGGTTGCTGCGGATTGCTCATAGAAAGCCTCAATAAGTTCGATACTGGAGCGTCAGTACTTAAATGTCAGTCATCAAAGACAGCGCAAATTTGCCACAAAAAATGGCGATAGGAAGCATTTATCGTAAATGCTGACGCAAAAAATACCCTTATTTAAGCATAAATAAGGGTTTGATGATATGGCGTGATTATTTCGCTATTAATACAGTCAGTTACATGCTTTGAATCTTATCGCGTAATGCTGGCAGGTGACGGCGGCTCACTGCTAACGCCTCGTTAATACCTTTAAAGCGTATCTGATACTGTCCCCCATCTAGTGTCTCTAAAAAATCTAAAAAACTGAGGTTGATAATGGCATTACGGTGCACACGAAAGAGGCGATCGCCGAACTCTTGCTCAAGCTCTTTTAGTGTCTCATCAATCAGTACCACACCATCTTTGTGGCGTACTTTGACATACTTTTGATCGGCGGTAAAATAATAGATGTCTTTTAGCTTAATCAGCTCAACACCGCGGTGAGTACGGGCAGCGATGTGTTCGCGTACTGGGCGTGCCGTTGGGTCTTCAAGTTTACGGATCTCATTTAACTGCGCGGCATTTAGGTTTTTTGCTTTATCCAGCGCCTCCAGTAACTCGTCTTTATTCGCAGGCTTTAATAAATAACCAATGGCGTTGGCCTTGAGCGCTGCGATCGCATAGTGATCATAAGCGGTGACGAATATAATCGCTGGTGGGTGCTCAAGCTTAGCAAGCTCTTGCGCACAGCGCACCCCATCCATCTCAGGCATGCGAATGTCTAATAAGATAATGTCTGGCTGCTGAATTTTTACAGCGACAATGGCTTCTGCCCCTGTTGTTGCTTGTGCCACTACTTGGTGACCTGATTCTTGTACAATCCTGACCAAACGCTCACGCGCGAGCGGTTCATCATCACAAACTACGATACGCATGCAAACTCCCACCTTAGGACAGACTTAATATGTTTTTAATAGTATGAACATTTATCATCCATCACTTAGCGTAAAAACATTTAACTATTTCAAAGGTAACCATCCCTCTATTAACCTCTATACATAGTTCTATGTGCTGACTACTGATGTATTGACTGTTATATTTAACACAGTGCAATAAGTATGCCATGCTTATTTATTCGAAGCAGAAAGGGGGGAAATGAGCGGTAGTAAACCGGTCGTCATAAACCGACGTCGTGAAGCGGGTAATTGATGATGGTGATGATTTGGGTGGTGGTGACCTTACTTTTGATATTAGCGTTTTGACCAAAATAGGCACGTAAACGCTCAGCTTGAATATAAAAATCCATGTGCTGGCGCAGCTCATGATTGATGATTAAAGTCTTTTTGGGTAGCTCGACAGCAATTTTAATGGCGACCTGATGTTGCTGCCACGTCACTTTAATACTGATATAAATCGTCTCTGTGGTCATCTCAACCACATTCAGCAGCATTTTTTCTAGTACGCTTTGTAGGGTTAAGGCCGTAATAACCATGTCATACATGGTATTTTCATCAGGCAGCTGCCAACTCACCTCAAGCTTGTCTGCCAAACGGCTAGACTCAATCGCCAAATAATGCTCACAAAGCGCAATTTCCTCTTCAAAGCTGATCTCACGCTCACCACTAAAACTGGCACGGAATAACGCGGAAACATGCTGCAATAAAGCGGCGGCTCTTGCTGGGTTGGACTCAATAAGTGACACAAGCGTGTTCAGCGTGTTAAAGAAAAAATGCGGTGCCATACGGGCTTTAATCACATCATTCTGCGCGCTTAAATTACGCTCAAATGACTGCTTTAGGGCGTTTAACTCACGATAGCGACGTAAGAAGTACAGTAAAAACACCAAGGTAAAACCACCGCTAAACATCGCATCAAATAAAATATTTACTATGAACGTTTGACGGTCGTACTCAAACCAGCCCACATTAATCATAATCAGCATGATCAGCGTCATTGAGATGACAGAGGTAATGATTAATAAGGCAAGGACATACATACTGACTCTGGGTATGCTCATCCTTTTAAAGATTGGACGCAGATAATCAATGAGATATAAAGAGGGCATAATGCTTAAGACATTTTGAAGAAACCTACTCAAAAGCTGAATCAAAAAATCTGACCAAGTCGCGATGTCATAGCGATTCGTCACCGTCACAAACAACGACCAAAAAAAGATGTATATCAACCACTGCCAAGGCTTCATGACCTCCATGAGCTTGGGAATAAAAAACTCTAAGCGCTCCGCTAGTAAGGCAACCTCATCCTTTGCTATACTTGAGCTCTTATTCTCTTGACTTGTCTTGTACCGATATGAATGCCAATTCTTCAAACCCTAGTAATCCCAAATCAAATGTAAACGCATCTGCCACTGATTCTAGCACAGATGCCTCTATAACAAATAACGCTGCACAAAACAGTCCTACAAGCAGTCAGGGCCAGCAGATGTGGGGCGGACGATTTAGTGAGGCGACTGACAGCTTTGTGGCAGCCTTTACCGCATCCGTTGGTTTTGACCAACGTTTTGCCCGTCATGATATTCAAGGCTCAATTGCTCATGCGACCATGCTCGAAAAGTGTGGCATTTTAACTGCTGACGAAGTGGCCACTATCGTAGATGGCCTACAGCAAGTGTTACGCGAAATCGAAGCGGGTAAGTTTAACTGGTCAATTGCCCTTGAAGACGTACACATGAATGTCGAATCACGTCTCACGGACATTATCGGCGCGGTTGGCAAAAAACTGCACACAGGGCGTAGCCGTAACGATCAAGTCGCTACCGACATTCGTCTCTGGTTACGAGAAGAAACGGACAATATTATCGCACTGTTAGTACGCCTGCAAAGCGGTTTGCTTGATTTGGCTGACAAGCACACCGATACCATTATGCCAGGCTTTACCCATCTACAAACCGCACAACCCGTGAGCTTTGGTCATCATGTCATGGCATGGTTTGAAATGCTGTATCGCGATACTGAACGTCTCGTCGATGCACGCCGCCGTATCAATCAGATGCCGCTTGGTAGTGCAGCCCTTGCAGGTACGACTTTTCCTATCGATCGTACGATTACCGCTGAGCTGCTAGGCTTTGAAGGCATTTGCCAAAACTCGCTTGATGCGGTCTCAGATCGTGACTTTGCGATTGAATTCACCTCAGCCGCTTCTATCCTCATGATGCATATGTCACGTATGAGCGAAGAGATTATTCTGTGGATGTCAGCGCAGTTTAATTTTGTACAAATACCAGATCGTTTCTGCACTGGCTCCTCTATCATGCCGCAAAAGAAAAACCCTGATGTGCCAGAGTTGGTACGCGGTAAAGCGGCCCGTGTCTTTGGTCAACTCATGACCCTGCTGAGTCTAATGAAAAGCCAGCCCCTTGCCTACAATAAAGACAACCAAGAAGACAAAGAGCCACTTTTTGATTGCGTGGATACCTTAACGGGTTCGCTATTGGCCTTTGCTGATATGCTGCCAAATATCACCCCAAACATCGATGCCATGCGTGACGCTACCATGAAAGGCTACGCAACCGCGACTGATTTGGCGGATTATCTGGTCCGTAATGGGGTGGCGTTCCGTGATGCGCACGAAGTGGTCGGCAATGCGGTCGCTTTAGGGATCGCCGAGGGCGTTGACTTAAGTGATTTGTCTTTGGCCCAGCTACAGCAGTTTAGCGAGGCGATCGGTGATGATGTCTTTGACTACCTCACATTAGAAGGCTCGTTGGCAGCGCGTGACCACTTAGGCGGCACAGCGCCCAACCAAGTCAAGCAGGCCGTGGTCAATGGTCGCGCGCGCTTAAAAGCGTTTGCCTGATATCTTGGTGAAGAAGTTTGCCTGATACTTTGATAAAAGCACCCGTCTAAATAGCGGGTGTTTTTTATTGGCAGTCACGCTATCACACGTTATACCAGATACTCTTTGCTAAATCTGCCAAGACCGTTATCATAGATGAATATGACCATTTAATTTGACACCTTAACACAACGAATAAGGACTGCTTTATGACTGAGACATTTAATCCGCAAGCCAACACGGTGTTTTGCCGTAAATATAAGCAAGAATTACCAAAGATGCCGCACCCACCTTTTCCTAACAAAAAAGGTCAAGAGCTACAAGAAACGGTATCGGACAAAGCCTGGAAAGAATGGCTCGAACATCAGACCATGCTGATTAATGAAAACCATTTGAGCATGATGGATCCTGAAGCCAAAAAATTCTTAACCGAACAACGCGATAAATTTTTGGACAACGAGGATTATGAGCGTGCCCAAGGCTGGACGCCAGAAAGCTAACCGTTGATTTTTGTTTTCTACTATAGTCAATCCCACTTAAAAGTGTTATAAACTAATTATCAAACCTAATTGTTATCATAAAGACCATGACTTACTCCCTAGATTTTCGAATGCAAGTACTA